>Ga0182021_10001410_pt1 | contig 27439 bp, 26 predicted proteins | sample 612E3MmetaG_FD_120493 | JGI IMG/M metagenome (GOLD analysis project Ga0182021, IMG submission 120493) | Permafrost microbial communities from Stordalen Mire, Sweden - 612E3M metaG (Illumina Assembly) | ecosystem: Environmental > Terrestrial > Soil > Wetlands > Permafrost | place: Sweden...
CGATTTCCGCCTGCCGGCAACCTTAGCTGACATTGCTCCTGTACAGCCGCAGGCGAAGCCGGGGAGATCCGAAGACGAGAACACGAGTTCTCGACCCGCGTTCTGCTCCCCACGATGAAGTCATCGTTGTCAGGACCCTGAGAGTCGGCGCTCGGGGAGCGCCGGCCAGAATGGCCGACCCGGCCAACCATCTGCTGCACCACGCCCCGGCATGGTCCTCATCTCGGCCGTCGAGCCCTCGACCTGGGCAGTGGAGGATTGCGCCTTTGCCGCCCAGAACCTGATGCTCGCGGGCTGGAACTGGGTCACGGCAGCTGCTGGATCGGCAATGTCCAGTTCTACCTCGACACCCCCGAGGGCAAGCGGCTTCTCAGCCTGCCGGAAGGATATGTGCCGGTGGCCCCGATCATCGTCGGCTACCCTGCGTAGCCAGCCTGTCCCAGTCCCGCGCAACGAGCCCGTTGTCGGCTGGATTGGTTAGTGGAGGCGTTCGTCTCCGGCGTACCGCTGTGAAGCGCCATGGCTGACCGTTGCGAGCGCTGGGAGCGTTCACGGCAGCGGTAACCAACCGGGCAATGATCGAGTCGTCTGGCCGCTGGCTGGTGTAGTCGCGAACCGATCGCCGTCCGGAAATCGCGTCGAGCATATTCGCGCGGCTGCTGGTCGATCTGCAGAGCAACCCAAGCGTCGACCTCTCGCTGTCAGGCTTCGGCGAGGATGAGATCGCCGGCCAACGAAGCCCGAGGACCCGGAGCGACTTCTCGGTGGAGCCCAGGCGGCGCTGGCCTTTACCGACCCGCTTTACAACGTGAGTCTCGGTGACCACGGCGGTCAGCCACGGGGCTCTCGGCGCCGGCGGATCGCCAACGACTCGATTTAGGTGATCGTCCCAATCTCGACCTCACGATCGAGCAGGCGCGGATCCTCAATCTCGCGTTCAACAAGATCAGTGGCTCCTGGCTTGCTTCGGAGCCTGGAAGCCCGCGCTCAACGTCAACACGCTGGCCGTCATAGTCGCGCCGCTCCGGCGGCGGATGGCATACTCAGTCAATGGGCATCCAGCCGCAGTCCGCTGCCGGGAGCGCCGCAGTGGTCGATCCGATCCGTCTCGAGTCGCTGCTCAGACGACTTGTCGCGACCGACTCCACGAACCCGCCGGGCGGAGAGGCATCCACTGTAGCTGTGCTGGCCGACCATCTGGGTCGGCACGGCCTTCGAGCGGAGACGGTCGAGGTGTTGCCCGGCCGTCCGAACCTCTCGGTCGCGTTCGGCAGTGGCGACGGCCCGATCCTCCTGCTCAACGCCCACATGGACACGATGCCGGTCGGACCGGGCTGGTCGCGATCGCCCTATGGCGCGATCATCGAAGACGGTTTGCTCTACGGCCGGGGTGCGTGCGACGCGAAGGGCGGGCTCGCCGCGATGGTCGAGGCCGTGGTGGCTATCGCGGCCGCGAAGGTCAACCTCCGCGGCCGCGTTGTGCTTGACGCCGTGATCGACGAAGAGGCCGGCGCGGCCGGAACCCTGGCGAACGTAGCCGCCGGCCGCCGAGCGGATTGGGCCATAGTTGCGGAGCCGACCGAACTGGCAATCGCGCGAGTCGGCAACGGCCAGCTGGACGTCACGCTGTCCGTCCATGGCCATGCCGCCCACGGCAGCATGCCGGACAAAGGCCGCAGTGCCATCGCCGACGCGGCCGCGCTGGTGGCGGCTTTCGAGGCCGCGCACGCACGGCTTCGAGCGACTCCCTACCCGGCGCTCGGACCCGCCTCCTACAACGTGGGGACGATCGAGGGTGGATTGCAGGCGTCGATCGTGGCCGCCGAGTGCCGGCTCGAGGTCGACCGGCGGATACTCCCCGGCTCGACGATCGAGGCGGCAACAGCTGAGATCGACGCGCTGATCGAATCCGTCCGCGCAGCGCGCCCCGGACTGGACGTCACACGCGAGGTCACGCTGGCCATTCCACCGGTCGAGGTGCCGGCCGACTCGCCCGTCTGCGTGGCCCTGGCCGCGGCGCTTCGCGCGCTGGGCGGCGCTGCCATCGTCGGAGGACTGCGAGCCACTTCAGACGCGGCATGGCTGGCCGCCGCCGACATTCCGGCGGTGGTATTCGGCCCCGGGAGCCTGGTCGACGCCCACCGCCCCGACGAGCGCGTGGCTCTTGCCGACGTCGAGTTGGCGGCTCGAGCGCTCGTCATGACGATCGTCACGCTGGTCGGCTGAGGCGACAAGAAACAGCGGTGTAAAGAGCGGCGGCGCAACGGAGCCGGCTCGGCGCCCCCGGCCCGGCACATCCGCCTGCATCACGTCGGCGGCCCGTCGAGACCCGCGGCTCGCGCCTTCAGACCGAGAAAGCCCGAGCCGCCTCCAAGTCCACTTCGACGCCCAAACCCGGGCGATCCGTCGGCGCGACGAACCCGTCGCGCAACTCAAGCCCCGTGTCGAAGAGCCGTTCCATTGGCGAGGCGTGCTGCGAGAACTCCAGCATCAGGGCGTGCGGCGTAGCCACGCAGAGGTGCAGAGCAGCCGCACGGACGATCGGAGACGACCAGGCATGTGGCGCCAGAGCCAGACCTAGCGACTCCGCCCGTTCCGCGACCCGCAGGCAGCCGGTCAAACCGCCGGCTCGCGATGGGTCGGGCTGAACCACGTCAACTCCGCCGGTTTCCATCAGCCGATCGAACCCGCCTGGGCTGCTCTCTTCCTCGCCGGTGGCGATGCGCAGGCCGGGCACGCGGAACCGCGCATACGAGGCGTAGTCGTCCGGAGCGAAGGGCTCCTCGAGCCAGTAGACGTCGTGGTCCGCAAGCATGTGCGCCAGCTTCTCGGTGGCCCGAAAGTCGCCGCTGTCCCAAGCTCGGTTGGCCATGTCGATCATGACGGCACGGTCCCCGGCCGCGCTCCGCGCCGCGGCGACCAGTGCCTCGTCGTGGCGCAAGCCCCGGCCCAGACCCCCCCAGCCGAGCTTCACGGCGCTGAAACCGCCGGCCACGTGTTCGGCAACCAGCGCCTCCGTTTCTGCTGGTTCGTCGGGCATGAGCAGGCTGGCGTAGGCGCGGATCCGTGGCTGGCAAGCCCCGCCGAGGAGCTGGTACACGGGCCGTCCGACCGCCTTACCCATGAGATCCCAGAGGGCCAGGTCGATAGCGCTCATGGCCTGAAGGGCGGCGCCGGAGCGGCCGTAGAACAGCGTGGCTCGATACATCGCCCGCCAGAGAGCGCCGCGCTCGAAGGGGTCGTGACCGACGACCACGCCGCGCAGGCCCCGGCAGACCTCGTGAGAGAGCGGCGCATCGATGATGGCGCGACCGACCTCGGGGGAAGTGTCTGCCTCCCCGATCCCCACCAGACCCTCGTCCGTGAGAACGCGAACGAGCAGGATGTCCTGCGAACTGTCGCCGATGTCTCGAACGTCGGGCCGTCTCAGGATCATGGTTTCAACATCGGTGATGCGCATCCCTCGCCTCCTGGGCCGTTTCGTCGAGCCAGCCGAAATCCATGCCAATCGTCGGCGCCTGCGCCTCAGGCGACTTTGTAGCGTTCGAGCGCCGCCCGGTCCAAATCGATTCCGAGCCCGGGGCGTTCGGGCAGGGCGATGACTCCATCGTGAAAAACTAGCTCGTCCGCCGTCAATTCCTGGCGTAGGACCGAGCCGGTCATCGCCGGTGGCAGAAACTCGATGTACGGGCAATGGGCCGTAGCGGCGGCAAGGTGCGCGGCGGCGGCGATAGATATACCCGTCTTCCAGACGTGCGGGACGATCAGGCGCCCTCGTTCAGCGGCCATGTCGCAGACCCGCCGAGCTTCGGTCAGGCCGCCGACTCGCCCGATGTCCGGCTGGGCCACGTCCGCCAGACCGCGGTCCATGAGGTCCTCGAATTCGAAACGCGTCGCCAGCCACTCTCCGGCCGCGATGCGGGTCCCGGTGTTCGCCTCGTGGAGCCGGCGATACCCGGCCAGATCGTCCGACCGGAGCGGCGTCTCCACGAAGAAGAGGTCGAAGTCGCGCCAGCCGGCAATGACGCGGGCCGCCTTCTCCGGGTTGTCCCAGAGGTATTGGACGTCCACCATGATTGCCATCTTCGGCCCCACGACGGCACGGACCGCGGCGATGACCTCGCCCATCCTCTCGTCCGGTTCTTCGATCCGCTCGTGTCGGTATGGACCGCCGAACGTCAGCTCTAGCTTCATCGCGCGGAAGCCGAGATCCCGGGCCCGGAGCGCCCAGTCGACAAGGGACGAGCGGTAGGCCTCGAAGCTCGACACGTCGGGCTGGAGCGAGGCATACGGCACGATCTCGTCCTTGACGGCGCCGCCGAGGAGCCGATGGCACGGGACGCCCGCCGCTTTCCCTGCAATATCCCAGAGCGCCATGTCGATCGCGCCGAGGGCGTTGATAAGCGCACCCCGACGGCCGTTCATGGCCGTCCCGACATACACCCGCTCCCAGATGGCGGCCGGATCCAGCGGGTCCTCGCCGATAACCAGGTCACGCAGCCCGCGGCCCATCGTATGAGTGCCGGGCGCATCGATGCAGGCCCTCGCGATCCACGGGTTGACGTCGGTCTCGCCGATGCCGCTGATGCCCGCATCGGTGTGGACCTCGACCACGAAGCTATCCTGGGCGGACGAGGTCCGCTCGACGCTGAAATCTGGCGCAAGAAGGACGTGGCAGTCGATCCCGGTGACCTTCACCGGCCCATGCTCCTCACGAGGACTGCGCCCCCGACGCGAGCCTGCCGCGAACGGAGCCGTCTGCCCGAAGGTCGGTGACTTCGTCCACGCCGCCGTAGAGCACGGCACTGGTCCTGGCCTCGCGGACCTCGCCCGGCCGGAGGATCGGGGCACGTCCCGCGGCCACCGTATCTGCGAGCCGCCCGGGATAGCTCGTCCAGAGCTCCAGCGCGGCGTGGTAGTAGCCGCGCCAGGCGCCGTACACCATCCACAGCCAGACGACGGGGAAGGCCACCGGGTCGAAAACCAGGCCGAAGCCGCGGTGGTCGGAGGTGTCCGTGCAGGCGACCCACCCAGCCTTCAGGCCCGTCAGGAAGTGGAGAGCAAGGCTGCCGTAGTCCCGCGATCGGACGCTCCGGACATCGAGCGTCGAACCGTCGCCCAGGGGCAGGTTCGGCCAATCGTACGAATCGCCCTGCCGGCCCAGCCCGCCGCCGGCCCACTCGTCGACCAGGCCGCGTGTAGCCGGGACGTCGAAGCGATGGTTCGGGCTGATAGCCAGCGCCGGATGAATGCCCCACATGAAATCGAAGGGCTGCGTTCCGACGTGCTCGATCCGATAGCTGATATCCAGCACCGGCGCGTCGTCGCGCAGGCGGATCGTCTTGGTATAGCGAGCTGGCGTAATCGGCGTCTGGACCGAAAGCTCCAACTCCGGGACATCGCGATCGACGACTCGCCAATCCCAGCGCGCCGTCCACAACTCGCCCATGTACGGCGTCGCCTCGCCGTAACGATCGATCGACGGCGCTCCGCCGGGGAAGGCATCGTCCCAGCCGCCAGCCCAGTGATCGTCGAAGCTGGCGAAGATCGGGGCCTCGTGGGGAGCGATGCGGGGGTTCTCCCAGAGGACATTGCGATCGGCGGTCTTGTCAATCAGCCGGAGGATCTTGCCGCCCGTTCGAGCCAGCACGTCCACGGCGCACCAGCGGTTCTCGAGGCGGACCACCGGCAGACCGCAGTAGGTCCAGTTGGGATCGATGCGGACCATCAGCCCTCCTCGACTCGAGTGAACTCCGCGGTCATTACCTCGAGGTGGACACGCATCCGATGCCTGGCGACTTCCGGCTGGTGGTCGCGGACGGCTTCGTACAGGGAGTGGTGCTCCTGGTACTCCGCCAGAGCATGCTCCGGCTCCTCGCGCTCGAGCTCGTCGCCCCGCTCGAGGACCTTTGGCATGTACATCCGGACGAAACCGAGCAGCACCTCGTTGTGGGAGGCGTCGAGTAGCCTCTGGTGGAACCTCGCCGCGGGCCTCACGGTCGATGCGCCGGCTCGGACTGCCTTTTCGTATGCGGCGAGGACCTTCTCCATCTCGGTGAGGTCCTCGACAGTGGCCCGTTCCGCCGCCAGGCCGACCATTTCCACCTCGACCAGGACTCGCGCCTCCATCAGGCTGGCCGTCACTCCCCGGCGCAGCGCCAGCTCGAGGGCGTGCGGAGCGGGCCTCGCGCGCGAAGCGACGAAGTAGCCCTGGCCATGACGGATCTCCACGACGCCGGCCAGCGACAGGCCGTTGAGGGCCTCCCGCACGGTCGACCGCCCGACGTGGAGCATCTTCATCAACTCGCGCTCGGACGGCAGCTTCTCGCCCGGGCCCAGCTCATCCCGATCCATTCTGGCCAGCAGGCTCTCGGCCACTACCTGCGTAAGCCGCTGGCGGTCGACGCGCTCAAGTACGAGGGTTGACTTAGCCATGGATAGGAGCATAGCATGCCTGCTCAGCTGGTCATCAGACCAGTTGGCCTCTTCTTGGGCGAGGATGTTGCCGATGGACTTAACCGGTCGCGTTTACGCAGTCAGCGGAGGCGGAAGCGGGATCGGGCGAGCCACCGTCGAACTGCTGAGATCGAGAGGTGCGGACGTCGCCGCCCTCGATCGCGATCGTTCCCGAGTTGAGGGAGTGGCCACGGCCTGCGGGGCTCTGGCACTCGTTGCGGATGTCGGTGACGAGGAGGCGGTTCGGGCCGCCTTCGCGACACTGGACGAACGCTTCGGGCGGCTGGACGGAGCCCTCTCGAATGCCGGCATCGCTCGCGTGGAGGGCCTCCTCCACACCGAGACGGCCGCGTCCTGGGATGAAGTCATCCGGGTCAATCTTCGGGGGACCTTCCTTTTTGCTCGCGAGGCTCTCGCCCGCATGGTCAAGGGCGGCCGTGGTTCCCTCGTCTGCACCTCCTCGGTGGTATCGACCGCGGCGATCGGCGGCGGTACGAACGCCTATACGGCTTCGAAAGGAGCCATCACGGCCCTGGTCCGCCAGCTCGCCGTCGACTACGGCCCGATGGGCATTCGAATCAACGCTGTGGCCCCGGGGGCGACCGATACGCCCTTGATGTGGGACACGACTCCCCAGGACCAGGTCGAGCCAATCCGCACCATCATCAATGGCGCGGTCCCGATGGCCCGACTGGGCAGTCCGCTCGACGTCGCTCACGCCGTCGCCTGGTTGCTGTCGGACGAGGCCGCCTACGTCACGGGAGCGGAACTCCTCGTTGACGGTGGCACCAACGCGAAGTCGACCCTTCCGGTCTGATCGTCCCAGGCCGGTTTCTCGCTGCCGCCTGTTGGAATGCGGCAGTTTCAAGGAGGATGTAATGGCAGTCTCCGCGGAGAAGATGGGCCCCGAGACTGGGGTAATGGTCGCCCAAACGGAACTCCAGGCTGGCGCTCTCGGCCTGGGTTCGGTCATCGCCCAGGCGATCACCCACGTGGCCCCCGCAATGGGCTTCCTCACCGGCGCAGCGTTCATCGCGACATATGCCGGCACCGGCGCGCCGCTGGCCTACCTTGGTGCGTTCGTCGTCTGCATGTCCATCGGGCTCACGCTAATCCAGCTGGCCAAGCACCTGCCGTCTGCCGGCGGCTACTTCACATACGTCAGCCGGACGCTGCACCCTCGCTTCGGCTTCATGACGGCGTGGCTCTACTTCCTATACGACCCCACGTGCATGGGCATCAACCTCGCCATCGCGTCGATCATCATCCAGACGACGCTCCATTCCTACGCCGGCATCGACATCCCGTGGGGCATCATGTCCCTGATAGGCGTTGCGATCGTGATAGGGGTCATGTACCGCGGCGTCAAGATCTCGGGCCGCACGCTGATGGTTCTCGCGGCCATCGAGATCGCGATCCTGGTGCTGTTCGGGCTGTTCGGCATCCTCAACCCGGGCCCAGGCGGCGTCAGCGGCACGCCGTTCCAGATCGATTCGAACTTCGGTATCTCCAAGACCGCCGTCGGCATCGTCTTCGCCATCTTCGCGTTCACCGGCTTCGAGGCCGTCGCGCCGATGGCGGAGGAATCGCGCAACCCGCGCCGCAATCTCCCGATCGCGATCATCGTCTCGCTGCTGATCATGGGCGCGATGTACGTGTTCTGCGTCTTCGGCCTCGTGGTCGGATGGGGCACCAACACCTACGACACGACCTTTGCAGGCGCGAGCACGAACGCGTTCATGGATCTGGCCGTTCGCCTGTGGGGCAAGGAAGGGTACCTGTTGCTGCTCCTTGCGATCGTCAACAGCGTTCTGGCCGTTTCCATCTCCGCGGGCAACGCAGGCACCCGCGTCTGGTTCTCCATGGCTCGCGGTGGCGCCTTCCCGGCGTGGTTCGGCAAAGTACATCCCAAGTACAAGACCCCGGTCAACGCGATCATCGCCTACGCGGTGGTCTCGCTCGTGCTCGAGTTCGGCGGCGCCTGGGTCTTCGGCGGCGGCCCGCTCGGCAACGGCAATACCCAGAGCTTCGCTCCCGACCAGCTGTTCTTCTGGGCCGGCACCGCGATCACCCTTGGGCTGATCGGCGTTTACGGTCTCGGCAACATCGGCGTCATCCGCTACTACTGGACCGAGCGTCGCGACGAATTCAACTGGTTCTGGCACGTCGCAATGCCGGTGATCAGCTGTATCGCCATCCTCCTTGTCGGCTACAACTCGCTCCTCGGCCTTGCCTTCCCGTTCAACCTCGCGCCGGTCTTCGTCGTGGTCTGGATCGTGCTCGGCATCGCCGTTCTCGCCTTTGCCCGAATGAAGGGCAACGAGGAGTGGCTCCTCAAGGCGGGCGAGGTCGCCTACGAGCACCAGGCATCTCCTGAGGAACTTGCAGGCACTATCTAGGAACCTGCAGGAACCCCCGTAACCCCGTGGAACCGTTCCGCGCGCGGTGTCTCCGAGCGGGCGAGATCGCCCGCTCGGAAGGCGCCGACTCGCTGCTCGTAACGGATCCGGCCACCGTCCTGTGGCTGACCGGCGTCGAGCAGGACATCGAGTTCGGGCCGATGTACCCGTTCACAGCGGGGACGCTGGTACAGCTCCGGACCGATGGTTCGGGCACCCTGATCATTTCCTCGGACGACGAGGCCGCGGCACCAGCAGTCCGCGGCCTCGTCGTAAAGACGTACGAGGCCTACAGCCTCGGGCGGCTGAAGCCCTTTGCCAACGCCCGCGCCCAGCTCGACATGGGCGGCCTCGTTGCCATCGAAGGCCACTCGGCGACGGCGACGCTGCTCGAAGGCGCCCGGTGGGTGGACGTGGGCACGAAGCTCCGCTGGCTCCGGACCGTCAAGGACGGCGCGGAGATCGCCGCGATACGAAAGACATGCGCCGTCGTCTCAGCCGGCCAGCGAGCCTTCAGGCTCGTCGCGCGACCCGGCCGGCGCGAGATCGAAGTCTTCTCGGACGTCCATGCCGCCATGGAGGCCGAGGCCGGGAGGAGAGTTCCGGTGTCCTGCGATCTGCTCTCCGGGCCGCGCCTGATGGAGGTCGGCCGACCGCCGACAGATCGGCTCATGGCGACCGATGAGCTCGCCTTGTGCGATCTCCTGGCCCGCCACGGCGGCCAGTGGGCAGATTCATGCACGACCATCTGTCTCGGCACTCCGACCGGCGAGATGCGCAGACTCCACGACACTCTTCGGCGGGCCCTGGATGCGGTGCTGGCGGCGGCACGGCCGGGTGCCGTGGCCGGCGATCTAGATCGACTGGCCCGCTCGCAGATCGCCGAGGCAGGCTACACGTACCCGCACCACACCGGACACGGCGTCGGCTCGGGGCTGCACGAGGAGCCGCGGATCGTGCCCAATTCCACAGCTGTTCTCGAGGCCGGCATGGTGATCGCCTTCGAGCCCGCAGGGTTCGGCGGCGGCATCGGAGCTCGCATAGAACACACGGTGCTCATCGGTGAGCACGGGCCGGAAGTCTTGACCGACTACGACACTCGCCTCGAACTCTGAAAGGTACGGCGTGACCCCGAACGAATCGTCCAACACCCACGCACTCACTCCGGACGCGGCTCGGGCCGGCCTGACGGGCCTGCTCGCACGCCACGAGGCGTGGCGGGCCAACTGCCTGAACCTCATCGCGTCCGAGAACGTGCTGAGTCCCGCCGTCCGCGCCGCTCTCGACTCGGACCTGATCCACCGCTACGCCGACTACACGGGGCGTGACCTCGGCGCGCGGCGGTATCGCGGGACGCGCTACGTGGTCGAGATAGAGCGCGAGGTGGAGCGGCTCGCCCGGCAGGTGTTCAGGGCCGAGTACGTCGAACTGCGGGCGATCGCGGGTCACCTGGCGGGGGCTGGCGTGCTGATGGCCCTGTGCAAGCCCGGGGACATGGTGCTCGAGATCGGCCGCGACGGAGGCGGGCATCGCGAGGCCGGCAAGTTCGCCGCAAGCGAACTCGCCCACCTGGAAGTGCGCCACCTGCCGATAGACGCGGACCGGTACAACGTGGACCCGGTCGCCGCGGCCGCGCTTATCGCCGAAGTCAGGCCCCGAGTGGTGATCCTGGGGTCGAGCAACTTCGTCTTCCCCCATCCCGTACGGGAGATCCGAGCCGCCGTCAATGTCGTGCCCGGCTGCTACCTGGTCTACGACGCCTCTCACGTGATGGGGCTACTGGCCGGCCGCCGCTTCCAGGATCCGCTCGGCGAAGGAGCGGACGTGGTCTTCGGCAGCACCCACAAGACCTTCTTCGGGCCCCAGGGCGGGATCGTCTTCACGAACCGGGAGGACCTGATCACCCGCATCTCCGACGTCGTGTACCCGGGCCTGGTCACCAACCACCATCCATTCCGGATGCCGGCGCTCGGGATCGCCCTGGCCGAGATGCTCGAGTTTGGGCCGGCATACGCGGAACAGGTGATCGCCAACAGCCAGGCCCTCGGCGAGGCGCTCGTGGCCGAGAGTATCCCGGTCGTCACCGACGGCAGCACTCCGCCCAGGTACAGCGCCTCGCACACGCTGATGCTCCGCGTGGCAGACTTCGGCACCGCGGACGCCATGGCGCTTCAGCTCGAGGCCGCGGGAATCATCACGACCGGTGGGTTGCTCCCCGACGCGTTGGGCGGCCAGGGGATCCGGGTTGGGACGCAGGAGATGACCCGGCGCGGCCTCCGGCAGGCGGACATGGCCCGCGTGGCCGGGTTCATCGCCGAAGCTCTGCGCGACGAGAGACCCGGCGCCGACATCGCGGGCGACGTGGCCGACTTTGTGAGCGACCTCGGCCCGCTCCGATTCAGCTGGGCGTCATGAGCGAGACTGCCGCCCGCACGGGTGACCTCGTGCTGGCAATCGACGTAGGCCTGACCAACTGCAAGGCCGTTCTGTTCGACCTCGACGGCCAGATCGTCAGCCGCATGGCGGTTCCCTATGAGACCAGTCGACCCACGCGGGACCGGGTAGAGCAGGATCCGGGCGCCTGGTGGGAAGCCGCGATCGTGGCGGTGCGCTGCGTGATAGCCCAGAAGACGCGACGATCCCGACGCGTGCTCGCCATCGGCGTCACGGCGCACATGCACGCCCTGGCCTGCGTCAATGCCAAGTTGCGGCCGCTCGGCCCGGCCCTGATCCTCGGCGACCGCCGCGCGACCGGCGAGGCAGAGGAGATAACCACGGAAGTCGGGGAGGATGTCGTCTACCGGACGACCGGGACGGTGATGGACCCCTCGATGCCCGCGGCGAAGATTCGCTGGCTGTGGCGCAACGAGCCGGAGCGCTGGTCCGAGACGGCCTGGTTCCTCGGCTGCAAGGACTTCCTTCGGGCCAGGTTGACCGGTGAGGTCGCCACGGAACCGGTGGACGCGTGCGCCACTTCCCTCTACGACCTTGGCCGCGCCGGCTGGTCCGAGACGATCGCCGAAGCCGCCCGCGCGCCGCTGTACACCCTGCCGCCGATCCGCCGGCCCGAGTCGATGGCGGGCGGCCTCCTGCCGGCGGCCGCCGCACAGCTCGGCCTGCCGAACGGCACCCCGGTAATCATCGGCGCGGGCGACGACATCGAAGTCCTCGGCAACGGGCTCCTCGACGCGGGTCAGAGCCTGGAGCACCTCGGCACGACGGGCTCGATCCTGGCGGTTGCTGCGTCGGCTACGCCCGACCCGACGCGGGCACTCGAGCTGTATCCCCACACGATCGACGGCCTGTGGGTCATCGGTGGTTCGATGACCGCGGCTGGAGCCGCGCTCGATTGGGCCGCACGCTCCCTTGGCTACAGGTCCGTCAAGGAAGCTGCCGGGTGCCTCACCGCGTGGCCAACCGCGGCGCATGCGCCCGTGTTTCTGCCAAATCTAGAAGGGTCCCGAAGCCCCCGACGCGAACCGTTCGAGCGGGGAGCTTGGCTGGGCATGCGGCCCGACACGAGCAGGGCCGATCTGATGCTGGCGGCGTTCGAAGGAGTCGCGCAGGGCATCCAGGCAATCCTGGCCCGGACCGAGGAACTCGTCGGCGCCACGGGACCGATCACGGTAAGCGCAGGCGAAAGCGCCGACCCGGGCTGGCTTCAGGTTCGGGCCGACGTCTACGGCCGACCGCTCGCCGTGCTCGAAACGTCCGAACCGACCGCCCTCGGCCTTCTCACGCTCGCGACGGCAGCCCTCGGAGTCGACGAGTCGCCGGCTGCCGCGGTGCGCCGCATCGTCCGCGTCGCGAAGCTCGTCGAGCCGCGGCCGGCCGGCACGCGAGCCAGGCGTCTCGAGGTGGTCGCCGCACTGGGCCTGGCGCTGCGAGACACGTGGCAGGTGCTGGCGGGGGCGGAATGACGGCGATCCGGATCGTCGCATTCAGCGGGCTGGACGAGCGCCGCCACATGGCCGCCGTCGACGACCTGGGGCGTGGCTATGACCTGGGCCCGGGCGAACTCCACGAGTTGATTGAACGCGCCCGACTCGCCGGGAAGTGGCCGGCCGAGCTGGTTGCCGAAATGCTGGAGGTCGCACCCACAGGGAGCAGTGTCGTTCTCGACGAGATCCTGGCCCGGGTCGGCCGCCCTGGCCCCACCGGCACCCCGGACGCGGTCGGCGACATGTCCCTCGACGTGCCAGTAGCCGCGCCCGAGGTATGGGCTGCGGGCGTCACCTACCGGCGCTCGCGCGAGGCTCGCGAAGCCGAGACCGCCGCCTCCACGAAGGACATCTACTCGCGCGTCTACGAAGCCGAGCGTCCCGAGCTATTCCTCAAAGACGCCGGGGGCCGGCGAACGGTCCCATCGGGGGGAACAATCCGCGTCAGGTCGGACAGTGTCTGGAGCGTCCCGGAGCCCGAACTGGCGCTGGTTCTCGACGCCGACGGCCGCGTCGTAGGCTACACGGCGGCAAACGACGTGTCGGCTCGAGACATCGAGGGAGCAAACCCGCTCTACCTGCCGCAGGCGAAGGTCTACTTCGGATCCTGCGCGCTGGGGCCGGCAGTTCTCCTGGCCCGCGGCGAGGCGATGCCGAGCTTCGCAATCGATCTGCATGTGATCGGCCCGGATGGCATGACCGCCTTCGAAGGCGCGACGAGTACCAGCGCGATGGCGAGGTCGTTCGACGATCTCGTCCGGGCGCTGTTGCGCGACAACGTGATCGGCGACGGTACGGTGCTCTCTACGGGAACCGGTGTCGTGCCGCCGGAGGCCTTCACGCTCACGGCAGGGCAGCGCGTCGAGATCCGTATCTACGGCATCGGGACGCTCTGGAACATGGTCGAGCACGGCAGGTTGCGATGACGACGAATGAGACCATCGAGGTTCGCAAGCCGGCTGCACCGGAGAGACTCCTCGACACCTTCACGCCCCCGGATCCCGAAAAGCTCAGGGCGCTCGTTTCGGGAGCGTCGCAGCTATCTATAGCCGCGACGTGGGGCGCGCCTGGCGACTGGCGCGGGAAATGGACTTCGGCATGATCCGCATCAACGCCCCCGCGACCGGCGTGGACTACTGCGTGCCCTTCGGTGGAGAGAAGGCTTCGAGCTACAGCCGCGCGAGCAGGGCGGCGCCGCCCTCAACGTCTACACGCAAGCCCGGACCGTCTTCTTCCGTGGATGAAGACCGCGTCGGAATTGATAGTTCGGAGGTGAGCTGGTGAGCGATCCCGGGCGGACCTTTCTCGGCGTCGACGGTGGGCAGACCGGGAGCCGGGCCGTCCTCGTCGACGAAACCGGCCACGTGCTGCGCCGCGCCGAGGCCAATGGGTTGATCCACGTCCTGGAGCCCCGGGGCGACGAACTGCTCCGGACGGCCCTCGGGTCGCTTCGTGACCAGACCACGATCGACGGCAAGGCACCTGACGTGATCTTCCTGGGACTGACTGCAGTTGTGCCAGGAACTGCCAGCGAACCACCAGGCATCGCCATCGCGGCCGAGATATGGCCGGATTCGGAGCGGGTCGTGGTCGAGGGCGACGGCATCATCGCCTGGGCCGGCGCCACCGGCGGCGCCCCGGGTGTCTGCGCAATGGCCGGCACCGGATCCGTGGTCGAGGCCGTGAACGAGCGCGGCGAGAGGGTGGAGACGGGTGGCTGGGCGTACCTCTTCGGCGACCCGGGGAGCGGCTGGGACATCGGCTCGACCGCAGTGCGGCGGATGCTCCAGCGCTGGGATCGGGACCGTACCGTGTCGGCGGTCGGCCAGGCCGTCCTCGATGGCACCCATTCCGCGATCCCGCCGGAAGTGCCCGACCGCGTCTACTCGCGCGAGATCGACTACGTCGAGATCGCCAGGCTGGCCGAGAAGATAACCGGCCTGGCACTCACGGGCGACCCGGAGGCCCGCGAGATCGTTTCCGGAGCAGCCGCCGCATTCGCGGCCGACGCCGCCGCCGCGATCGGCCGGCTGACCTGGGAGAACGAGCCGATCCTCGTCGGCGCGCTCGGCCGGATCTTCCGCGCGGGCGACGTATACCGCTCGTCGTTCCTTGCCACACTCGAGAAGCTCACGCCGCGTCGCGTCCGCCTCGCCGACCCGGTGCTGACGGGCCTGGGCGGCGCCGCCCTGCTGGCCCTCAGGACTGGTGGCATAGAGCCGAGCGCGCAGATCGTGGCGACGCTGATCGTCGAAGGCCTCGGTGGCGGCGATGCCTGAGAACGCCCACCCGGACGATGCCGCGGGAGCGCCGCGCACGGCCGACACCGCCATTCGATACCTTGACGCCATCGAGGATCTGCTCGCAAGGGCGCGCGTCGCGAACCGTGATTCGATCCCGGCGGCCGCCTCGATCATCGCGGACACGGTGGAACGCGACGGTCTGATCCAGACGTTCGGCAGCGGCCATTCGCAGCTCCTCGCCCTCGAAGCAGCCGGGCGGGCCGGCGGCTATGCCGGCGTCCAGGTCATCTTCGATCCGGGCATGGGTCGCTCGGAGCAGGTCGAAGGCTACGCGCGGTCGCTGCTGCGCGACCACGTCCTGGCGCCGCCGGACTGCCTGATCATCGCCAGCAACTCCGGTCGCAACCCGGCACCGGTGGACATGGCGTTGGCCGGCCGAGAAGCCGGCGTACCGATCATCGCCATCACGGCCCTGGACTACGCTCGTGGCAACAAGTCGCGCCACTCCTCCGGGAAACGGCTCCACGACCTGGCGGATGTCGTGCTGGACACGTGCGGACCGCCGGGAGACGCCGTCCTCGGTATCGAAGGCGCGCCGGTCGCGGCCGGCGCTACGTCGACCGTGCTGGGCGCCGCTCTCCTGAATGCCGTCCTGGTCGAGTCCGTTGCGGAACTCGTCCGGCGCGGCATGGAGCCACCGCTCGTTCGTTCATACAACCTCGACGGCTCCGAAGCGCACAACGAGCGGATGTTCGCCCGCTATCGGAGTCGAGTGCACACTGTCATCTGAGACCGCCGGGAAGCCGGTTCTCGAAGGAGAAGTCATGAAGGAGTTCACCGCGCCGGCCGGGATCGAGGTGGGTCTCGTTCGGAGACGGCCCGCCCTCGGACCAGGCATCCGCGTGGACGAGCGCGCCGTCCGCCGGCTCGGCGCGATGGGCCGAGTGGCGGCAACGCCCGTGCCGCCGCGATCGCGCCGAATCCAATACTGGATGTGGAACAGCATGGTTCGCGAGGCAGATGCCACTCGCGTCGACCCCAGGCTGTGCTACGACTTCACCTTCATCGCGGATCTGCCGATCGGCTGGGAGCGGCCCAAGACACTCGGCCACACGCACCCGAGACCAGCACCCGGGCAGCTGGGATTTGCCGAGGTTGTCGAGGTTCTCGACGGGACCGTCGGTCTCATGATCCAGGACCTTTCTCCGGGTCCACGCTCGAGTTTCGCCGCCCTGATCGTCGGCAAACCCGGAGACCGCGTCGTCCTGCCGCCGTTCCTGCTCCACGCGTCGATCAACCTGGCCGGCGATCCAGCGGTCTTCAGCGATGTGATCGACCGCCGGATCGTCGCGGGGCAGCTTCCTTCCGACTACAACGGCGTTGCAGACGCGCACGGGATGGCCTACTTCATCGACCTCGACGGCGCCGCCCGACCGAACCCTTTCTACAAGGAAGTCCCGTCGCTCCAGCGCTTCACGGCACTTGAGTGGTCCGGCCCGTCGCCGGATCGCCCGCTGTACGGCGACTACGTCGCGCGCCCGGACGATTTCGACTGGATCGTCGACCCGGGTCTCTTCCCTCACCGCTTCCCGAAGCTATGGGCGCGCGTCTCGGAGGTGGCGATGCGGCAGGGCGATTCTTCGGGCCTGTGGCCCGCAGGGGCGGCTCGCCCATGAGCCGGATGCTCGAAGAGATCGACCAGCAGCCGGCTGTTCTCGAGCGGGCTCTCCGCGAGGGAGCCGGCCAAATCGAAGAAGCGGTCGAGCTGATCCGCCGAGCCGGGGCAGAGATGATCGTGATCGCGGCTCGTGGTTCGTCCGCCTATGCCGGCACATACTTCCGGTCGCTCGCGGAAACGATCCTGGGCGTGCCGGTTCTACGCGCGGCGCCAGTGGTCCGCACCACCTACAACCGCTCGGTTGCCTGGCGTGGCGCCGTGATGATCGCCATCTCGCAATCGGGCCAAGGCCCCGACATCCTTGCGGTCGTCGAGGACGCGGCCGACGCCGGCATCCCGGTCATTGCCATCGTCAACGACGAGGATTCGCCGCTCGCCGCCGCCGCGGATGTGGTTGTTCCATGCCGGGCCGGCCCGGAGGCGATCACGGCCACCAAGAGCTACACGGCCGAACTCGTGCTACTCGCGGCACTGGCTGCCGGATGGGCTCGCGACGAGGAACTCCTGCGTGGGTTGGAGGCTGTACCGAGCGCCGTTGCGGACGCCATCGAGGCGGGCAAGAAGTGGCTTGAAGCCGGGGCCGGCGCCGAATTGATCGGCGCCCTGACCGACTGCGATCGCGCCACCGTGATATCTCGTGGGCGCAATCTCGGCACCGCGCGAGAGGTCGCGCTCAAGATCACCGAGACGGGCGGCGTTTTCACGGCGGGACTCTCCGCCGCGGACTTCCTCCACGGGCAGGTCGTGCTGGCCACGCCGGAGGTACCGCTTCTCGCGCTGAGGCCCGACGGCCCGATCGGAGCCTCCGTGGATCGCGCACTGGAAGCGGCCGCCCCTTACGGCGCGCGGCAGTGGCTCATCGGCGGTCGCGAGATGGCCGGCCGGGCCCGTATGCTGGACCTGGCCTATGACCTCCCGGAGTCGCTCTCGCCGCTGGCACTGGTCGTTCCCGGCCAGCTCGTGGCCGAGAAGGCGGCCCTGGCGCGAGGACGCGACCCGGACCGGCCCAATGGGCTCGTCAAAGTCATCCGGACATACTGAGAGGCACGACTTGGAGCGTGTTGTGGCCGGCCGGCCGGCTGCCGTGATCTTCGACATGGACGGCGTCCTGGCCGACACTGAGCCGATCCAGGAGGAGGCGCTGGCCGCCTTTCTGGCAGCCCGGGGAAAGTCGCTTCGATCGGACGACTACACGGAGACGATCGGCCTGGACTACCGGTCATTCTGGGCGGAGATGATCGTCCGTTATGAGCTGGCCGAGTCGGTAGCCGAGTGCGTCGCCGCTTACGAGCCGATCCTCCTGGGCCGGCTCGTAGATCTGCCGCCCGCGCCCGGAGCCGCCGAGCTCGTACGCTCGCTCGAAGCACTTCATGTGCTGCTCGCGGTCGCTTCCTCGTCGTTCCTGCCTGTTGTCGAGGCGACCCTCGGTGCCATCGGCCTGCGGGACGCGTTCGGGGTGGTGGTTTCGGGCGAACAGGTCATGGAGGGCAAGCCGGCGCCGGACATCTACCTCCGCGCGGCCCAAAGACTGGGCGTCGAACCGGGCAAATGCGTCGCCATCGAGGATTCCGCCAACGGCGTGCGCGCCGCTCGCGCGGCTGGGATGGCATGTCTGGGCATCGTGACGGCCTACTCCACCAGGGAGCAACTCAGCGCCACAAGGGCGGTCGAGTCGCTGGCCGAGGTCACGCCGGCAGACCTGGCGGCGATGGCAAGCGCGACCCTCTGAAACGGCTCCGTGCCCTGGAGGCCCTTCTTTAGGAGCCCGCGGGCTTGACTCGGACTATCGATTTGAACATACTCTGCCAAGCAGACGTCTGACGTCTGCCAATGGTCCTCCACCTTCCACGAGCAAGCCGGGTCCAGACCGTCCGGCCGAGGAATTGGCGTGACGATGACTCAGAACGCGGGTGATGGATCCCTCTTCGGGGTCGTGGACGTCGGCGGCACGAAGATCGTCGCCGGCATCGCAACCGAGGGCGAGATCCTTGCCACCGAGAAGATCCCGACCGAAGTGATGGGCGGCGCGGACGCGGTTACGGCGCGAATTGCCGGTGCGATTCGATCCGTTCAGGCCCAGCTGGGCCTCGAGGGTCGGCCCCTCGCGGGAGTCGGAGTAAGCGTGCCTGGACCCCTTGACACGGCCCTCGGCATCGTCTCGTTCACGCCTAACCTGCATTGGGTGGACTACCCGGTGGCGGCCCGACTCAGTGCTGCGCTCGATGGCGTCCCGGTCTACATCGACGACGACGCCAACTGCGCCGGCCAGGGTGAGGCGGCATTCGGAGCCGGGGTCGATTACGCGCATCAGGTCTACTTGACGATCAGCACGGGCATCGGCGGAGCGGTGATCGTCGACGGCCGGATCGACCGCGGCTTCCGGGATGCGGCCGGCGAAGTCGGCCATATGACCATCCTGCCCGGCGGCCCGGACTGCCTGTGCGGCAACAGCGGCTGCCTGGAGGCGATCGCGTCGGGAACAGCGATCGCCCGAAGGGCCCGCCAGCTCATGATCCAGGGCCAGGACCCGACGCTCGCTCGCCTCACCGGCGGCGACCCGGAACGGGTAACCGCGCCGATGGTCTTCGAGGCCGCCGCCTCCGGCGACGTCCTGTGCCAGACGGTGCTCGACGACGTCGCGAACTACCTCGGCATCGCCCTGGCGAATATCGTCATGGTCCTCAACCCGCAGGCGATCATCCTGGGCGGCGGGGTGATGGAGCAGGCCGAGGTGCTCCTGCCGCTGATTGACCGGCGGATGCGAATGCACCTGATCAAGGTCCAGCGCGAAGGACTCGTGCTCAAGCGTGCGGCCCTTGGAGACAACAGCGGGCTCATGGGGGCGCTCCAACTGGTCAGGCGGCGCCGTGTCTCCGCCGCGTCGGGAGACGTCAGTTGATCACGGTGCGCGACCGCCGACCGCTCGCGCTCCAGGTTCGCGACGAGATCAGCGAGCTCATAGCCGAGCGCGATCTCAAACCGGGCGACCAGCTTCCCGGCGAGGCCGAGTTGGCGGCGCTCTTTTCGGTCGCCAGAACGACCGTCCGAGAAGCCCTCAAGCTCCTTGAGCAGGACGGCCAGATCGACGTTCGTCACGGCGTCGGCCGGTTCGTGGCCCCGACAGCGGTCCAGTGGCCGATCACCAGGCTCGAGAGCGTGACCGAGATGATGGTCGCGATGGGATCGCCGGTAACGAACCGCGTGATCTCGGTCGGCATGGAGCCCGCGTCGGCGGAAGAGGCCGCGGCGCTGCGGCAGGCCGTCGGTTCCCTGGTCGTGCGCCTCGAGCGCGTCCGCTCCATCGATCGGCGGCCGATCATCTATTCGATAGACGTCATTGCCGGCTTCGTCGTGGACGGCAACCCGCCCGCCATCGACTGGAGTGGCTCGCTCGGCGCCCTTCTGGACGAGCGCGGTGCCGCTATGGCGACCTCAACCGCTCAGATGCGGGCGGTGAACCTTCCTCACGGCGTCGCCGCTGCCCTCGGCGAAGATACTCACTCACCGTGGCTGCTCATGGTCCAGACCAATTTCACCGCGGATGGGCGTGCGGTCCTTTACTCCCACGACTACCACCGCGGGGACGCTTTCACCTTCAACGTCCTGCGTCGTTCAAGCGGCACAGGCAAGTGACAGGAGCCAATCGATGAAGTCGACCACCGCTCATCCTCTCGACGCCGTCAGCGTGGACGAGATCCCCGCCGAGACCGTTCTGCGGTGGCATGCCGCCATCGCCGACGAGTTGCGGGCCGCCTTCGAGACCGTCCTGCCGGCCCCCAGGTTCACGCTCGGCCCGCGGCTTCGAGAGTTCGAGGCGGAGCTGGCCGCGTATGTCGGCACGACGCACTGCATCGGCGTCAGCAGCGGCACGGCGGCATTGACGCTGGCTCTTCGCGCGCTGGGAGTCGGACCCGGCGACGAAGTCATCACCGTCTGCAATACGTACGTGGCCACGGCCTTCGCGATCACGTACACGGGCGCGACGCCGGTCTTCGTCGACGTGGATCCGGAGACGCTGAACATGGATCCGGCGCAGATCCCGGCCGCGCTGTCGGAGAAGACAAAGGCGATCCTGCCGGTCCACCTATACGGTCAGGCCGTGGAGATCGACAGGATCCGCGCGGCTGCGCCCGGCATCCCGATCCTCGAGGACGCGGCCCATGCCCACGGCGCCACCTTCGGCGAGCGTAAGTGCGGCAGCCTGGGCGACGTGGCCGCGTTCAGTTTCTATCCCACGAAGGTGATGGGCGCCCTCGGCGACGGCGGCGCGATCACCACGTCGAACGACGAACTGGATCGGCACCTGCGCCAGCTGCGCTACATGGGCCAGGCCGGCCCGAAGCACGAACACCAGGAACTTGGCTACCAGGAGCGGCTCGACGAGATGCAGGCCGCATTCCTGTCGGTCAAGCTCCGCCACCTCGACGAGCAGATCGACGGCCGGCAGCGAGTGGCCGCACGATACCGCGAGCTGCTCGCCGGCACGCCGGTCGTAACTCCCGCGTCCGATGTAACCGGACGCCATGCCTATTACATGTTCACGATCCAGGCCCCGAAGCGAGACGAGTTGGCCGAGTTCCTCGCCGGACGTGGCATCAGGACCCAGATCATCTATCCGAAGCTCGTCCCGGACCAGGGCGCCTACCAGGATCATACGGCCCGCCGCATCGGCGACTTCCCCGTCGCACGCGCGGCCGGCGAGCGCATCCTGTGCCTGCCGATGTTCGCGGAACTCACCGACGCCGAGATCGAGCGAGTGGCCCAGGGCATTCGCGCCTTCTACAAGGCGGACTAGGCGATGCGCCTCGTCGTGCTGGGCGGAAGCGGCAGCTCCACGCCGGAGCTCTTCGACGCGCTGGCGGACTGGCCCGGCGGCATCGAGCGACGACCCCCGCTTGAGGTCGTGCTTGTCGGCCGGACCGCCGAGCGGCTAAATGTCGTCGTGGCGGCCTGCCGGGCCCGGATCGGATCTGGTCCGGCCCTGACGGTTACAGGCGACACGGATCGGCGGCGCGCCCTCGAAGGGGCCGATGTCGTCCTCAACCAGGTCCGGATCGGCGGCTACGCGGCGCGTGCCTTCGACGAGTCGTTCCCTTGGCAGGCTGGGATTCCGGGCGAGGAGACGATGGGGCCCGGCGGATTTGCGAACGCCGTCAGGACCGTGCCCGCGCTGCGGCCGACTTGGCTCGACATCGCGCAAGTCGCATCGACCGCGCTCGTGGTGAACCTCACGAACCCGGCTGGAATCGTCCAGGCCGCGGCCCTGGCGGAGCACCCCGGGCTCAAGGTCGTGTCAGTCTGCGACTCGCCGATGCCGATCCTGGATCGGATCGCCGAGCGGCTCGGCCGCGACCGAGCCGGAGTGTGGGCTCGATACATTGGCATGAACCATGTGGGCTGGTGGGTGCCCGAGGATTGCGACGGACCCGATCTGCTCGAATCGCTGGCGGACCTGGCGACCGGCAACGACCCGCTGGACGTCCGTCTCCAGGGTGCGATTGCCGCGCCATACGTCCGCTACTACCTCCACCCGGACCGTATCCTCTCCGCGCAGCAGGGTAAGCCAACCCGAGCCCAGACTCTCCAACAACTGGAAGCGTCTCTGCTTGCGGGCTACAGGGCCGATCCCGCTGCGGATCTCCCCCGCCGCGGGGCCGTGGTCTGGTACCGGATGGCGGTGCTCGCATACCTTGACGCCTGGATTTATGGCACGGGCGAGGGTCCCGTGATCGCAGGCATCCTCAACGCCAATCTCGTGCCGAGCCTGCCGTCGGACGTCGTCATCGAATTGCCCCACCGCATCTCCGGCCCCGCGGATCTCAGACCCATAGAGCCGGTGACTCTGCCCGGACTCCCGGCTTCGCTGCTACAAGCTCATGCGGCGTACGAGTCCCTCGCCGTGCGGGCTCTGTTACCGGGGGCCGACGAGGAGGCCGCGATCCGGGCGCTCGCGGCGAACCCGATGGTCCACGGCACCGATCGGGCAGTCGGTATCTGGCATGCTATCCAGGCAGGCCCGCAGGGCTGATGGGGTCTGCTCTCAACTCGCACCCGGTCACGCGCTTGAGGCGCCGCTCGGCTACCTGTCCCCGCGGGCGCTCTTGTTCTTGGGCCGCCATCATCTGCGCATGACACTGAAGGTCGATCCCGACCGCGTGCGTATCCGCCCGGTGACCATTGAGGATAGGTCGACTCTGCTTGAGTTCAGGTTCGCGATGTGGGCGGACATAGACGCGGCGTCCCATCACGGGCCCCATGCGGCCGCCTCCGGCATTGCCGACCGAGCAACCCTGCTCAAAGATAGCGAGCGATGGCTCGATAGGCACATCGGCCATGACTTCGTGGCCTTTATCGCGGATCTCGATGGCCGTCCGGCCGCCACGGCCGCCCTGATGTGGTTCGATCATCCGCCCGTTCCCGCCAATCCGAACGGCGTCGAGGCCTACATCCTCAACGTATATGCCAGACCCGAGGCACGGCACATTGGCCTGGCGCGGGCGCTGATCGAACGACTGATCGCGGAGGCTCGGACCGCGGGCGTGCGCCGCATTTGGCTGCGCGCCAGCGACGCGGGGCGACCGCTCTACGAGTCCGTGGGTTTCTGGTCACAAGAGGACGACATGCGGTTGACGCTCGACTAGGCTCGAACCGGGCAAAATAGCGAGGCCGCCGGGCGCATCCTAGCCAGTGACAGCGGTGGTACCATACATCAATGAACAAGACGACCATCTACCTGCCCCCTGAACTCCTATCGGCCGTCAAGCGGGCAGCTCGACGACGGGGCGTCTCGGAGGCGGAGGTTATCCGGGATTCGATTCGCATCGCGGTCGGCGCTGAGCGGCCGCGGCCCAATGGCAGCCTGTTCGCAAGCGGTGCGCCAATCGCCCGCGAGACCGACGACCACCTGCCCGGGTTTGGCGAGCGGTGATCGTCGACACGAGCGCCCTCCTCGCATTCTTCGATACCGACGAGCCTGATCATGCGGCGGTCACGACCATCCTGGACATCGCGACCGAGCCTCTGGTGGTCTCGCCACACGTCGTGGCCGAACTCGACTACCTGGTCGCGTCGCGGCTCGGCGTCTCGGCCGAGCTGGCAGTGCTGCGCGAGTTGGCGGGTGGCGCCTGGGATCTCGCCCTATTCGGTACCGAGGACCTGGCACAGGCGCAGGCGGTCGTCGAACGTTACGCCGACCAATCGATCGGGCTAGCGGACGCGTCGATCGTCATCCTTGCCGCGCGCTATCAGACACGAACCGTCGTAACCCTCGATCGGCGGCACTTCGGGGTCATTCGGCCGATCGACGGCGGGAGCTTCGAGATCCTGCCGTAGAGCGAACGACGAACGCGATCGGCGAGCCGGATTGCCTCCCATCCAAACGCCGACAGGCTCAGCGAGTGATCGACGATTCCCCGCTTCAGAGTCGCCTGCGAGATGTCTTCCCACGAACGCTCATCTCTGCACGATCCTGTGCCACTGGCTCCACCCAAACCATCGATCATCGACAATCGATTCTTAGGGACATAAGGCCCTTGCTTGTCCAGGAGTTGGGCTCGACCCTTCGACCTCGGCAGGAAGTTCCGCCCGAGCGCGGACGCCACTTGCTCCCTCGGGGGGAACGGGCCGTTGCGCGGCCGGGCGGACGAGCTGCCAGTCACATCTGTAGGTTGGCCAGCCTCTGGCTGGCCGAGATGGAGGAGCAGCGTGAAGAAGCTCATCGTGGCCGTGCTGGTAGTGGTGGCTTTGGCAGGAAGCGCCACGGCCGTATATGCGAGTTCAGGCGACAAGGACTTCCACAAGTACACCGCGATCTCGGTGGCTAACCCCAACAACCCTGCGCAGGTGTCGCACAAACTGGTCCGTGAGAAGACGCCATTGGCCGTCTACAAGCAGCACATCACAGCCCTCAACAACTGTGACTGGCTGGGCCTGATGCAGCAGTACCCAGACGGGTACACCCTCCGACAGAGTGGCCAAGGGGCGCTCGTCTCGGGCCGCCTGGCGGCTGCCGCGACGTTCGCCGGGTTCGTGAAGCCGCACGCCTCAGGTGGTCTGTGCGGAGGCAAGTTCACGACGCTGTCAATGTCGATCACCGATGAGACCGTGGCGGTCTCCTGGGCTTTCGATGCCCCGTTCCTGGCGGCAACCTACTACGGTGCCGATGCCTACATCACCGACGACGGGTTGATGGTCTCGATGGTCAGCACTTTCGACGGGAACCAGCTCCAGTACAAGCCTGGAACCTAGGCCGTGTGGCGGCCGCCTACGACGTGAATCGACGATAGGCGGCAGCACCGGCGCTCCTAGGGTGAACCTGAGGCCCCGACGGCAGCACAAGCCGCCCCGGGGCCTCTCCTTGTCGGCGCGGCAGCGCCGCTCAAAGCAGCATCGCCCACTCGTGCGCGGGGATCGGACGCGGGCTAGGTCTGGGCTAGGTCTGGGCTAGGTCTGGCTTTCGCCTCTATTCATGACGATCGGTAGCCGCCACGGAGAAGACGGCTCCGCTCGCCTCTTCGGCAGGGGGCTAGAGACCGTATTGCCTGCGCGCTAGCTCACCGAGACCGGCACGGTCGAGAAGGTCGAGGGGGGCCAGCATCGTGAGCTGCACAACCCCCGGCAGCCGGGCAATCTCGACGTTACCGCTGATGGTGCAGCGGTTGCGAACCTCTGCCTGGCTGATTCCAAGCAATGTGGCCGCTCTCGCGATGGCATTGTCGGCGGCGTCGTTGATGGTGGGCCCGGAGCCGATGAACTGGACCGGGGCGACGTCCGCGTGGACCTGCACGCCGTGGCGCTCGCCGAGCTTGCGCCCCCGCGCGACCTCCTCGGTCGTGAATGGCCGGGCGATCCAGGGCAGATCCTCGGCGACTGGCAGTAGCACTGGTCCCTCGAGGTGAACCCCCTTCAGGACGTCTACCCTCACCTCGACCTCTGCCGTTATGTCGGTCGTGTGCAGCGCGAGTTCCCCGTCGCCCTCGTTTGCGTGCGAGTCGCCGATGTAGATCCCGCCACCGTCAACCTTGACCGGGACCACGAGGATGGCTCCGGCGCGCACCGAGTCGCAATCGAGGTGGCCGTCGGTGCGATGCTCTTTGAGCTCCTGCTCGGTCATGGCGAACTTGTGAGAGGCCCCCAGGAGGAATGAGCCGAAGTCGCCGGCGTTGTGGGAGTCGGGCATGTCCTTCGACGGAATCGTGCCGATGTTGCCGATGAACGAGCGCAGTCGCGCGAGGGTGCCGGGAATGGTGTGCGGTTCATATACGAGGATCGAGTGCTGTTCGCTGCCCTCGGGCAAGGCAGCAACCTTGCGAGCGTCGAGCGCGAACGCGTGGGCGACCCGCTCGTCGACCGTCAGGCCCACGACCCGATCGTCGTCGAACGCGATCGTATAGCCCTCGCCGAACTTGAACGGGCTGCACTCCGCGCCGCACTTCACGCAGCGCACGGCGTCAGGACCGGTGCCCCCGAGGCGGGTCTCCGGCCAGAGCGTGCCGCAACCGGGGCACTTGTGGTCGACGAACGGGTCGCTTCCGAACGCGGCCTGGTTGGTGGTCATTGTCCCCGAGCTGGTCGCCCGGGAAAGGACCTCGACCTTGTCGATACTGATGGCGATGGCGTCGCCCACCCTGGCGCCGTCCACAGCCACTGGCCAGGAGACCTCGTGACCTCCGGCGAAGACGGGCGTGATCATCGGGCCCCAGCAGCCGGGCGGTGTTACGGAGCGGATCCGTCCGCCGTCTCTGACAGTCCCAGCGGTCCCGAGGCTCGGCCCGACGACGCCACGCGTGTACTTGGTCACGACGACGAGATCGGGGGACTCGACGATGGTTTTCATGATGGCCTCCTCGTCCTCCGTAGGCCGCGCGTCGGCTCCTTCCGAGGACGACACCGAAGTATCCGCCGGCCGCTGGTACATACGTCAGGGCCATTCGTGCCGAAGTGTGGGTGGGCGACCGGTTCGACCGATCCGGGGGCCAACGTCACGACGCGGACCTACTACGACGCCGCCGGCGGCGCCGTGGCGACGGTCAATCCCCGGGGCTTTGTTACATGGACCCGGTTTGACTACGGCCAGGCCGTTAGCTCGATTATCAACTGCGTCGGCAATCGACTGCCAAGTTGGTCCTCGACGCGATGGCCCCGGCGCACGTCACGTTCAGCCGTATAGCGTCCGCGCAAATCCTCTCGTCGCACCACGATCGGGCCGTGGTGACGAGTGCAATCCGCTTCGTATCACTCAGATCGTCTATCCGAGACGCTATGCTCCCTGGGAAGTGTCTGGCAGTCCGGCGCGAGCGACCGGGATCGATGTCTGCCTGACCACCGTCCTGATGGTGACCATGGGGGTTGAGAGGTTGAAGCTGCTTCGTACCGTTGTGCTGACGATCGTCGTCGCGCTCGTAGCCGCTGGCTGTGGCGCAGGCGCGCAATCACCATCGCCGCTTGCTCGTCCAGCGTAGCGCCCTGACTACGGCGATACGGATCGGCACGCAGGCTTCAGCCTGGACGCCAAGAGTCGTATCGACGGGGCACGATTGGTCGGCTCCACATGCATCCAGTTCGTAAGGCCAAGGAGATCTCTACCATCGCGTGAGTCAGGGGATCGGTGCTGGGCGGAGTAGGCCGCCAAACAGGTCTTCATCGGTGACGACCCGCATCCAGTCGACCTGCTCGCGGTTGACGATGATCGTTCCGATCGACTGCGTCGTGCGGTTGCTCCTC
>Ga0182021_10001411_pt1 | contig 27437 bp, 29 predicted proteins | sample 612E3MmetaG_FD_120493 | JGI IMG/M metagenome (GOLD analysis project Ga0182021, IMG submission 120493) | Permafrost microbial communities from Stordalen Mire, Sweden - 612E3M metaG (Illumina Assembly) | ecosystem: Environmental > Terrestrial > Soil > Wetlands > Permafrost | place: Sweden...
ACAACCTGGCCCAGCCCGCGACCGGTCGCATCATGTCCGGTGGCGTCGACTCGGGCGCCTTGTACCCGCCGAAGAAGTTCTTCGGCGCAGCCCGCAACATCGAAGAGGGCGGCTCTCTCACGATCCTCGCCACGGCCCTCGTCGAGACCGGCTCGAAAATGGACGAGGTGATCTTCGAGGAGTTCAAGGGTACGGGCAACATGGAGCTCCGCCTTGACCGCAAGCTGGCCGAGCGCCGGATCTACCCTGCGATCGACGTCAATGCCAGCTCGACTCGTCACGAGGAGCTGCTCTTCGACCGCTCCCAGCTCCAGCAGGTCTGGAAGCTGCGCCGTGTGCTGAACGCCCTCGGCGGCGACGGCGGCCCCGGAGCCGGTCTCGAGCTGCTGATGGACAAGATCCGCACGACTCGCTCGAACGACGAGTTCCTCGCCGAGATCGCGAAGGCGCCGGTCCCGGGAGGCTGATCGACATTCGGGGCGGCCGGACGACCCCGGCCCGCCCCGGCCTACAATGGAGAGACCATGAAGACAGACATTCATCCCTCGTACGTGATCGCGTCAGTGCGCTGTTCGTGCGGGAACACCTTCACCACGAGATCGACCAAGCCCGACCTTCACGTCGAGCTCTGCAACGAGTGCCACCCGTTCTACACCGGCAAGCAGAAGCTGGTGGACACCGGTGGGCGCGTGGAGCGCTTCGAGCGCCGCTACGGCCAGCGCAAGACCAAGCGCTGACCGGCCCTCGACCGACCCTGCTCATCTGGCCCCGTCCTGTGGACGGGGCCAGATTGCATGCTCAGGTGGCGGTCGGTTCCGAAAGCCCTGACCCGACTCGTCGTCTAAAGGCGATCCCTGTGAGCACGAAGAAGGACGCGAGCGCGACTCCGACTGCGATCTCAGCGGGCCAGACGACCGATTCGCCCGGATAGCTCCTGCCTGCGAGGGATTGCGCGAGCGGCTCCAGACACAGCGCCCCGGCCACGAGCGCCGCGCTCAACCAGGCCCGCCGGGTGCGCCAGCGCTGGCCGAGGAAGCCGTAGAGCGGCCCGGTCACGAGGCCGCCGAGGATGTTCTGCAGGTTGGAGGCCAACAGCCCGTGGATCTCGGGGGCATTGAACGACCACCGCCCGCCCTCCAAGGGCCCCATGATCATGAGGAAGTAGCCGGACAGCGCCGCCAAGGTGGCGATGAGCCCGACCTCGGCGGCGCGGCCCGCGCGCAGCTGGCTGCAACCGAACAGGAAGGGGAACACGAGCCAGGGCGCGGAGAGCAGGCTCACCGAGACGGTCCAGAGCCCCGAAGTGTTCAAGCTGCCGAGGTACTGATCGCCCGCCCCGAAGACGAGCCCGATCACGATCGCAATCGGGAAGGCCACAGGCGAGATATAGCACGAACCGCGCGGTCCCGGGCACTCTCCTGCGCCGCAGTAGCCTTGGTGTGTGCTCGAACGCCTTGAGGCGCTTGAGGCCGAGCTCTCCCAGGTCCTCACCCGCCTCTCCGACCCAACTCTCTCGCAGGACCGGAATGAGCTGCGCATCCTGTCGCGCCGTCACAAAGAGCTCGAGACCGTCGTGCGGAAGATGCACGAGCTGCGCTCCGCCCAAGAGGACCTGGCCGTCGCCCGCGAGCTTGCGGCCGACGCCGTCGGCGCCGAGCGCGAGCTGGGCCGTGACGAGCAGGCCGCCGCAGAGGCGCGGGTGGTGACGCTCGAGAACGAGCTGCGCGACCTGCTGATGCCGAAAGACCCCAACGACGGGCGCAACGTCATCGTCGAGATCCGGGGCGCCGAGGGCGGCGAGGAGGCGAACCTGTTCGCCAAGGACCTGCTCGACATGTACCAGCGCTATGCAGATCACCGGGGCTGGCGCGTGGACGTGCTGGACCTGCACGAGTCGGAGCTCGGCGGCGTGAGCGGGGTCACATTTCTCGTCAAGGGCGGGGACGCCTGGCAGCACATGCATCAAGAGGCCGGGACCCACCGGGTGCAGAGGATCCCGGTGACCGAGTCCCAAGGGCGCGTGCACACCTCTTCCGCGACCGTCAACGTGCTGCCCGAGGCCGACGAGGTGGAGGTGGAGATCGAGCCGAACGACATCCGGGTCGACGTCTACCGCTCGACCGGGCCGGGCGGGCAGTCGGTCAACACCACGGACTCGGCGGTGCGCATCACGCACCTGCCCACCGGCCTCGTCGTGGCGATGCAGGACGAGAAGAGCCAGATCCAAAACCGCGCGGCCGCCATGAAGGTGCTCCGCGCCCGACTCTTCGACCTCGAACAGCAGAGAAACGCAGCTGCTCTCGCCAAAGAGCGCCGCGCCCAGGTCGGCACCGGCGGCCGCTCGGAGAAGATCCGCACCTACAACTTCAAGGACAACCGGGTCACGGACCACAGGATCGGGCTCACCTTGAAGAAGCTCGACCGCATACTGATGGGCGACCTCGACGAGCTAGTCGACGCCCTGCTCTCGGACGAGCGCAGCCGCCAGCTCATGGAAGGATGACGGTCAGGCTTCACCCGACCGGGCTGACGTGGCGCCAATTGTGGCGCCAGAGCGAAGCGGCGATCGCCGACCCGGTCCAGACGCGCTGGCTGCTCGAGGAGGCAAGCGGCTTCGATGCAGCCACCCTTTTGCGGGAGATCGACCAGGTCGCGCCACGGTCGGCTGCAGAACGGCTCGAAGCCATGGTGAAGCGCCGTGTGGCGGGCGAGCCGCTCCAGCACGTGCTCGGGCACTGGGGGTTCCGCCAGCTCGACGTAGCAGTCGACTCGCGCGTCCTCGTCCCGCGTCCGGAGACCGAGCACATGGTCACCGTTGCGCTTCGCGAGCTGGACCGGCTTGCTGCGTTGCAGCGCGAAGCGGAGCCCAGCGGAGCCGATCCGCTGGAGCCGGCGATGCTCGCCGTCGACCTCGGCACCGGGTCGGGCGTGATCGCCCTCTCGCTCGCCGCCGAGAGGCACGGCGTTCGTGTCATTGCCACTGACCGCGATCCGGACGCCTTGGCGGTCGCCTCGGGCAATTTGGCGGCACTTTCGGCTGGCGCCGCGGCCCGCGTCGAGCTTCGCCTCGGCGACTGGTTCGAGGCATTGCCGGCTGACCGCGCCGGGCGGATCGACCTGATCGTGTCCAACCCGCCCTATCTGGCCGAGAACGAGTGGTCGCGACTCGATCCGACGGTGCGCGACTTCGATCCGGTCGGGGCCCTCGTGGCCGGTCCTACGGGCCTCGAGGACATAGCTGCGATCCTGTCCCGTGCGCCCGGTTGGCTCGGTTGGCATGGATCGGTCGTGGTCGAGATCGCGCCGCAGCAGGCGGAGGAGGCTGTCGATCTCGCGAATGGGGCCGGGTTCGCAGAGGCGCGGGTTGAACAGGACCTTGCAGGACGGCCGCGCGTGCTGGTGGCCGGCCGGTGAGCTCCTCCGGGCTCGACGCCGCCGTCGAGGCTCTGGTGGCCGGACTTGTCGTGGCCGTCCCCACCGACACCGTCTACGGACTGGCCGTCGACCCCCGCCGAACAGGCGCCGTGGAGCGGGTGTTCGCCGTAAAGCAACGCCCCGAGCAGTTCGCCCTCCCGGTGCTGATCGCGGACCCGTCCGAGCTTGCCGATCTCGCGGATGTGACCCGGGTCGCCGACCGGCTGACGGGCCGTTACTGGCCCGGGCCCCTGACCCTGGTGCTGTCGCGGCGCCCCGGCCTCGGCTTCGAGCTCGGCGGTGACGGCAGGACGATCGGCGTCCGCTGCCCCGACAACACGCTCGTGCGAGAGCTTCTAAGAAGGACGGGGCCGCTCGCGGTCACGAGCGCGAACCTCCACGGGGAGTCCCCTTTGCACACCGCCGATGCGGTCCGCGAACGCTTCGGCGCCCGCGTCGGCGTCGTGCTCGACGGCGGCCGTTGCGACGGCCGGCCCTCGACGGTGGTCTCTCTCACCGACGAGGGCTTGCAATCCCTGCGCGAAGGCGTGGTCGACTTCGCCGAGCTCGAGGCACTTGCCGCCGCCGGCTCGTGACGGCGCTTCGGTCCGCCCTATGACCGCCGTCGCGGCAGCCAGGTGAAGCGCCTGATCGAGAACACGAGGGCGACCACCAGCCAGATGGCGAGGTTGTAGAGCCAGGCGGCGTTGATCGAGCTCGTGGCGAGCCGCGGGTCGAGCGTGTTGAAGCTGGAGAGGATGAAGGGCCGTATCGGGAAGTAGAGGGCGATCTTCGCCAGCACCGAGCTCGACGAGAGCGGGAAGAACGTGCCCGAGATGAACATCAGGGGCAGATAGACGCCGTTCACGACCGCCGGTGCGGCGTCCGCGTTCGGGATGAGAACCGTGACCGCCACGCCGAGAGCGCAGAAAGTCGCCGAGCCGAGCACGACGACCATCACCAGAGGGGCAAAAGCGCGGCTCGGAAAGTCGAAATGGTAGAACGCGACGCCGACGCCGAGGGTGATGGCCACGAGGAGCAGTGCCCGCAGGACCGAGTTCAGCACCGTCACCACCATGTAGGCCCACGGCGGGAGGGGAGTGCCGCGGAAGCGCTTCAAGATGCCCTGTTCCCGCTGGGTGCTGAGAGTGATCGCCAGGTTGGTGTAGCAGGCCGATATCACCCCGAAAGTCATTATTCCCGGGATGAAGTACTGGTCGAGCCTGAGGGAGCTGTTGTCGTAGTGGGCATTGCCGTAGAGCGAGGCGAAAATGACGAGGAACATCACCGGCATGAAGAACGTGAAGAAGGCGCTGACCGGGTTGCGCCAGTAGGCGAGCTGCTGGTACCAGAGCTCGCTGACGACGATGCGGAGCGACTTCACTCGGTGTCCTCGGCGGTGAGCGAGAGGTAGACGTCCTCCAGGCTCGGCCTCGCGACCTCGAGGCCCTCGAGCTCTATCCCGTGTGCCATCGCCCAGGAGGTGAGGCTGTGCAGGAGCGATGTCGGCGAGCCCGTCTCGACCTCGACCATGCGGCGGCCGTCGACCGGGCTGACGGTGAGGTGGGAGGAGGACAAACCAAGCTCGGAGACGTCGCTCGCCTGCTCGGGCAGCACAAAACGGATCGTCGCGGTCCCCGTGTCCCGCCCCCCGATCGAGTCGGGCGTCCCGGTGGCGACGATCACCCCCTTGGAGATGACCGCCACCCGGTCGGCGAGCACCTGCGCCTCGTCCATGTAGTGCGTCGTGAGCAGCACGCTGCGGCCTTCGCCGATGAGGTGGCGGACGATCTCCCACGCCTCGCGCAGTGCGTTCGGGTCGAAGCCGGTCGTCGGCTCGTCCAGGAACAACAGCTCCGGGTCGCCGATGAGGGCGAGGCCGAGGTCGAGGCGCCGCTGCAGGCCGCCCGACAGGGTACGGACCCTGGCGCCCGCCTTGTCGCTCAGCCCGACGAGATCGATGACCGTGTCGGCGTCGCGCGGATGGGGGTAATAGGCCCCACGCCGTCTCAGCACCTCGCGCACGGTGAGGAACTGCTCCACGGCCGTCTCCTGCAAGACGATGCCGACCCGCTCGAGCATGCGCCGCCGGTCGTGGCGCGGATCGAGGCCGAGCACCGAGACATCGCCCCCGCTCGCTGTCTGGTAGCCCTCGAGGATCTCGACGATCGTGGTCTTGCCGGCGCCGTTCGGACCCAGCAGGGCCAGGACCTCACCGCTGTTGACGTCGAGGTCGACACCCTTGACCGCTTGCACGGTGGCGAAATCCTTGCGAAGCCCGCGCACCGACACGGCCAGTTCCATCGCCTCAACCTACCTGTCCGCACGAGACCCGGACAGGTCTTGAACAGGACTCGGGCCTTCGCCGGGCAGGCCGGTAGACTCCCCCCGTGCGCATCTCGGTCGGATCGGACCACGCGGGATACCAGTTGAAGGTCCTCTTGATCGAGCATCTGAGAGCCTCAGGTCACGCCGTAGCCGATCTCGGGACGCACTCGACCGAACCGGTCGACTACCCCGCCTTCGGCGCCGCGGTCGGTCGAAGTGTCGTGTCGGGCGAGGCCGATATCGGCCTCGGCATCTGCGGCACCGGGATCGGCATCTCCGTCGCGGCGAACAAGGTTCGCGGCGTGCGCGCGGCTGTGGTGCACGACGTGAGCTCCGCGCGCCTCGCGCGCGAGCACAACGACGCCAACGTGATCTGTTTCGGAGCCCGACTGGTAGGCCCCGAGGTCGCGGCCGACTCGCTCGAAGCGTTCATCACGAGCGAGTTCCAAGGTGGTCGCCACCTGCGAAGGATCGGGGAGATCGCCGCCCTCGAGGCAGAGTCGTACGACGACTCGGCACGAGCCGCTGTGACGAGTCTTGGAAGGAGCCGGTAATGACAACGTCCACCGACGGGCCCTCGGGGCCGAGCGCGTTCCTGCCCGGAGCCCTGGCTGGAGACCCCGAGCTGCACGGGCTGCTCGAGCGCGAGCTCGAGCGCCAGCGAACCAACCTGCAGCTGATCGCCTCGGAGAACTTCACCTCCCCAGCGGTGCTCGCGGCGTCGGCCTCGGTGCTGACGAACAAGTACTCCGAGGGCTATCCCGGACGGCGCTACTACGGCGGGAACGCGGTCGCCGACCAGGTCGAGGATCTCGCCCGGTCGCGGGCAACCGAGCTGTTCGGTGCCGAGCACGCCAACGTCCAGCCGCACGCAGGCGCCAACGCGAACCTTGCCGCCTACCTCGCTCTCGTCGACCCCGGCGACACGATTCTCGCCATGCGCCTCGACCAGGGCGGCCACCTCACCCACGGCTCGCCCGTCAGCATCACAGGCAAGCTGTACCACTTCGTCGCCTACGGGGTGACGCCGGCGGCCGCGGATGGCTCAGGAGAGCGGATCGACCTGGACATGGTCCGCGACCTGGCCAAACGCGAACGGCCTCGGCTGATCGTGGCAGGCGCCACCGCCTATTCGCGGGCGATCGACCCGATACCGTTCCGGGAGATCGCCGACGAGGTGGGCGCCCGCTTCATGTTCGACGCGGCCCATCCGGCCGGGCTCATCGCCGGCAAGGTGCACCCCAACCCCGTCGGAGTTGCGGACGTCGTGACCTTCACCACCCACAAGACCCTCCGCGGCCCGAGGGGCGGTGCCATTCTCTGCGGTGCCGACCTGGCCAAGGCGGTCGACTCGGCTGTCTTCCCCGGGCTGCAGGGCGGACCGCTCGAGCACGTGATCGCGGCCAAGGCGGTCGCCTTCGGCGAGGCCCTCAAGCCGGAGTTCCGCGAGTACGCCGCCAAGGTCGTGCGCAACGCGGCGGCCCTGGCCGAGGCGCTGACGGTTCAGGGCTTTCGCCTCGTCGCGGGCGGGACCGACAACCACCTCGTGCTCGTCGACCTGCGATCGTTCGAGGAGGAGCTCACCGGCAAGGTGGCCCAGGACGTGCTTGACCGGACCGGGATCACCTGCAACCGCAACGCCATCCCGAACGACCCGCGGCCTCCTTTCGTGGCGAGCGGCCTCAGGTTCGGATCGGCGGCGGAGACGACCGCAGGGCTTGGCGAGGCCGAGATGGCAGAGGTGGCCTCGCTCATCGCCAGGGCTCTCCGGGGCCGGGAGGACGAGGACGAGCTCGCATCGGTCCGGGGCGCCGTGCGCGAGCTCTGCGGCCGGTTCGACCCCTACGCGGGAGGCGTGGCGTCGGCCGGGTGAGGCGCACCGCTGCGAATTCCGGCCGTGGGGGCGGCCCAGGAACCGTAACCGGGCCGGACCAGGATATTGTCTTGCCGGATCGGTGGTGGCAATGCCAGGATTGTCGACCGGAGTGAGCGAGAAGCCGTCACCGAGCTTCAGTACGTTGATCGGTATGGGGGTCGCAACAGCCCTGTGCATCGCCGTCGGAGTAGGCGGCGGGTACTGGCTGGACAGGACTTTCCACACCGGTGTGCTGCTCACGTTCGTTGGTTTGGCAGTTGGGGTGGTCGGAGCGGTAGCGGTGATCTACTCCGATGTGAAGACGTTTCTCTGAAGGCCAGCAGTGCGGCCGGCCCGGATGGTCGCACGTTGCTGTCCCAGGGATTGAAGAAGAAGGTATGGAGCGACTCGCTGAAGTACTGGGACAGCTTGACTTGCCGGAGATCTCGAGGATGCTCCGGCGCACGGTCTTCGCCGCGCTCGGCGTCGGTATCGCCGCGCTCGTGATCCTGTCGGTCGTCGGCTACGCCCTCGCCGGGCTCGGTGCCTGCATCGGGCTGGCCCTCGGAATCGTGAACATTCGCCTCGTCATGAACACGGCCTCGCGGCTGAACGCGTCGGGCGCGACCAAGATCCGCCGACCGATGGCGATGAACACCCTCAGCCGCCTCGGCATCACGACAGTGATCGCCATCGGCCTGGTCGTGGTGAACCTCCGGCTCGGCATGGGCGTGCTCGGTGGCGTAGCGGTCTTCTACCTCCTGTTCGTGGTGAACCTCGTCGTCACCTTGCTCCGCCAGGGGGCCGTCACGTGACCGGCGCGGGCCTGCTGGCGGGCGCGGGCGCGGGCGCCATCTCGGTCGGCAACTCGCCCACCATGAAGCTGCTCGGCCTTACCGTCAACAAGTACGACGTGATCTCCTCTCTTGTCGCCGGAGTGCTCGTGCTCGGGCTCGGCGTCGCCGTGAGGATGCGCCTCACCGCCGAGGTGCCGGGACGGTTCCAGCTTGCCTTCGAGGCCATCACGGGCGCCGTCTCCAACCAGGTCGAGTCATCGATCGGCTCCAAGGGGCGGCGGATCGTGCCGCTCGCGATGACTCTGTTCCTCTACATCTTGTTCTGCAACTGGCTCGAGATGATCCCGACGGGCCACTCCCCGCAGCTGCTGCCGGCTCCGACGGGCGACGTGAACATGACCTACGCCATGGCGCTCACCGTGATCGTCCTCGTGCACGCGACCTGGATCCGTTCGCAAGGCTTCGGCCACTACGTCGGCCACTATTTCCGGCCCTACAAGGTGCTCTTCCCGATCAATCTGATCGAGGAGATCGCCAAGCCCCTCACTCTCGCCCTCCGTCTCTTCGGCAACATCTTCTCGGGCGGGATCATGCTGCTTTTGATCTGGGCGCTGCTTCCCACCTTCGTCGTCCCGGTCGGCGACCTTGTCTGGAAGATCTTCGACGGGCTGTTCGTGGCGCCCGTGCAGGCGTTCATCTTCTCCCTCCTCACGATCCTCTATTTCCAGACCGCGATGTCAGGAGAGCATTGAGCCTCCTGACAACGCCACGGCAAACGAGGCAAAGCTTCAGATCAGCCTCGAGATATCTTCAACCGTTCAGAAAGGGAGCAGGTATACCCAATGGCAAATGACCTCAACCAGGCGATCGAGCTGGCCGGCGCCATGGTCGGCGGCGGGCTTGCCCTCGGCGGCGGCGCGGTCGGCGCGGCCATCGGCGACGGCCTCGCCGGCAGCCAGACGATCGCGGGGGTGGCCCGCCAACCCGAGGCACAAGGACGCCTGTTCACGATCATGTTCATCATCGTGGGGCTCGTCGAGGCGATGTACTTCATCAACCTCGTCTTCATGGTCCTGTTCGTCTTCGTCCTCGCCAAGAAGTAGCGACGGAGGGCTTGCTGGATGTTGTTCGCGAGCGCCGGAGCGTCTAGCTCCGGGGGTGGGAACTTCCTCATCCCCAACGGCACGTTCATTGTCGAGCTCGTCATCTTCCTCATCGTGCTCGGGATCATTGCCAAATGGATCCTGCCGCCGCTGCAGGAGGTGGCCGAGACGCGTCGCGTCCGCATCCGCACCGCGCTGCAGCAAGCCGAACAGGCGCGCGCCGAGGCACAAACCCTGGCGACAGAGAGCGACAGGCTGCTCGCCGAGGCGCGGGTCCAGGCTCGCGGAATCATGGACCACGCGAACCAGGGCGCCGATGCTGCCCTCGAGCAGGGGCGGGCGCGCGGCCAGGAGGAGTACGAGCGATTGGTCGGGGTCTCCCGCCTGGAGATCGCCGCGGAGGGCCGGCGGGCGCGCGAGGAGCTCATCGGACAGCTCGACACCCTCGTCGTAGCCGCGGCCGAGCGTGTGTTGGGGAGCCGTGTCGATCCCGCCGGCCACCGCGCCCTGATCGACGAGGCCGTCGCAGCCGCAACCGGTGCGGCGTCGGCCCCGGGAACGGTCTGACGATGGCGGCATACCTGGCGGAGGTCATCGGCTTCCTGCTACTCCTCGCTTTCATCTACCGCTACGTGCGGCCACCTCTCAAGAAGCTGATGAACGCTCAGGCCGAGTCGATCCGCTCGTCGCTGTCAAATGCCGATGCGGCCGCGGATACGGGACAGCGCATGCTCGCCGAGGCGCGTGCTGCCCTCGAGGCGGCGCGTGCGGAGGTGATCTCGATCATCGACCGGGCCCACGAGACCTCGGCCCAGCTCCGCCTCGAAGGCGAGCGACGCGGGCGGGAGGAGTACGACCGGCTGGTGGCAAGTGCTGCAGCCGAGGAGGATTTCGAGCGTCAGCGAGCCAGGGAGGACGTCACCCGCGAGATCGGCGCCATCGTGATGGCGGCGACCGAGCGCGTCGTTGCCGCCGAGGTCGATGCGTCCCTGCAGCGGGCCTTCATCTCCGAGACCATCGACGCCGCCGAGGCGATGGCATGAGGGACCTCTTGCGGGGCTACGCGGCCGCGGCATTGGAGTCAGCCGCCGGGGAAGGGCGCGCCCAACAGGTCGCGGACGACCTGGAGGTGTTCTCGGCCGCGCTCGTCGAGTCCGAGCCCCTTCGCAACGTGCTCACCGACGTGGCGATCCCCCCGGGTCCGCGGCGCGGTGTGGTGCAGGACATCCTGCGCGCAGCCGCCCCCGAGACACAGGCGCTCGTGTCCTGGGCAGTCCTCGTCGAGCCTGCGGCCGATCTCTCGTCTGCGGTGTTCGCCCTCGTCGAGCTCGCCCGTGAGACCGCCGAGGCCGCGCGGGGCAACCAGGTCCGGACGATGGGTGCGGACGAGCTCCTCGGAGGGCGCACGGCGGTTCGCGAGCGGATTCGCGGATACGCCGACCGGCTGTTCCAAGAGGTCGACCGGCTCGAGCGCATCGACGAGATCGAGAACGAGGTGGTCGGCGTCGCCGGCGTCGTCGAGTCGAGCCGCGAGCTGCGCCAGGCGCTCGGTGACCGATCAAGTCCAGTTGACCAGCGAGTCGCCCTCATGGACGGGCTGCTCCGCGACAAGGTGCAGAGCGTGACGAGTCGCCTGGTCTCCTATGTGCTGCGGGCCGGCCACGTCCGGGACCTCGTCGGCGCGCTCGAGTGGGTCGCCGGCCTGGCCGCCGAGGAGCGCGGCAGGCGGATCGCAGAGGTCCGCTCCGCAGTCGAGCTGGACGACGCCGAGTACAGGCGGCTGGCAGACGCGCTCAGCCGGTCGGTGGGCCGTCCCGTCGAGCTGCGCGTGCGCATCGACCCGTCCTTGATGGGCGGGATGTCCGTGTCGATCGGGGACACGGTGATCGACGGCTCCGTCCGCCATCGTCTCGACAAGCTCCGCGAGGCCCTCGCCCCTTCGGGCGCCTCGCTCTACCTCGAATCTCGGCCATGACCATTCTGGAAACCGCACGAGCCCCTGGAAACCGCACGAGAAGAACAGAGGACCCCCACCGATGCCTGAGCTAACGATCAACGCCGACGACATCGCGGCGGCGCTCGCGCGAAACGTCAGCGACTTCACAGCCGGCACCGAGGTCGAGCAGGTCGGCCACATTGCCGAGGTCGGCGACGGCATCGCCCGGGTCACCGGCCTGCCTGGAGCCACGGTCAACGAGCTGCTCGAGTTCGAGAACGGCGTGGTGGGGCTCGCCCTCAACCTGGACGAGGAGTCCATTGGCGCCGTCGTCCTCGGCAACATGGACGGGCTCGACGAGGGCCAGGTCGTGCGTTCGACGGGCCGGATCCTGTCCGTGCCGGTGGGCGACGCGCTCTTGGGCCGCGTGGTGAACCCGCTCGGCGAGCCGATCGACGGCAAGGGCCCGCTCGGCGACACGGTCGACAGGCGCCTCGAGATCCAGGCCCCGGGCATCGTCTCGCGCCAGCCCGTCTCCCAACCGCTGCAGACGGGCATCAAGGTCATCGACGCCATGACGCCGATCGGCCGGGGCCAGCGGGAGCTCATCATCGGAGACCGCAAGACCGGCAAGACGACGATCGCCACCGACACGATCATCAACCAGCGCGGCGCGGGCGTGAAGTGCATCTATGTCGCCATCGGACAAAAGGGCTCCACCATCTCCCAGACCGTCGCGACCCTGGCCGAGCACGGCGCCATGGAGTACACGGTCGTCGTCGCCGCCCCGGCGTCGGAGCCGGCGCCGTTCAAGTACCTCGCCCCCTACGCCGGCTGCGCCATGGGCCAGCACTGGATGGAGAACGGCGAGCACGCTCTCGTCGTCTACGACGACCTCTCCAAGCAGGCCGAGGCCTATCGCCAGATCTCGCTGCTCCTTCGTCGTCCCCCGGGCCGTGAGGCGTACCCGGGCGACGTGTTCTACCTCCACAGCCGTCTGCTCGAACGGGCCGCGAAGCTTTCGGACGACATGGGCGGCGGGTCGCTCACGGCCCTTCCGATAATCGAGACCAAGGCGGGTGACATCTCCGCCTACATCCCGACCAACGTCATCTCGATCACCGACGGTCAGATCTTTCTCGAGAGCGAGCTCTTCTACTCCGGCGTGCGGCCGGCGTTCAACGTCGGGAACTCGGTCTCCCGCGTCGGCGGCGCGGCGCAGATCAAGGCGATGAAGTCCGTCGTCGGCACGCTCAAGATCGACCTGGCGCAGTTCCGCGAGCTCGAAGCTTTCGCCACCTTCGGCTCGGAGCTAGACAAGGCCTCCCAGTCACAGCTCGACCGCGGCTATCGCCTCACCGAGCTGCTCAAGCAGGGCCTGAACGTTCCCATGCCCGTGCAGGAGCAGGTGATCGTGATCTACGCCGGTGTGCGCGGCCACATCGACAACGTGCCCGTCGAGGACGTGCAGCGCTTCGAGTCCGAGCTCCGGGCTTTCATGCGCGCCGGCCATGCCGACATGCTCGAACAGATCGCCACGACGGGCACCTTGCCGAAAGAGGGCGACCTCGAGGCCGCGCTCGCGGAGTTCAAGCGAGGCTTCGGCTCCTCCGGACCGGCTTCGCCTGCTGCGCCGGGCAACCCGCCTGCCGCGGAGGTCGCCGCCGAAGCAGACGTGAGCGCGCAGAGCGCGGACGAGACCGGGGCCGAGTAGGCAGATGGCAGGAGGTCAGGAGCGGGTCCTTCGCCGGCGCATCCGCACCATCGAGGCGACGAAGAAGATCACCCGGTCTTTCGAGCTGATAGCGGCGTCCCAGATCTCCCGCGCCCAAGGGCGTATCGCGGGCTCGCGCCCGTATGTAAGGGCAATCTCGCAGATACTGCTGGAGACCGCCTCGGAGAGCTCGGGAGCGACGCGCCTCGTCGGGGTGCCCGAGTCGCCCGAGAACGCGCTCGCGCTCGTGGTGGTAGCCGACCGCGGCCTGGCGGGTGCGTACAGCTCGAGCGTGCTGCGCGCCTCCGAGCGGCTGATGCGCGCGGCTTCCGGGGACGCCCGGAGCTACAAGGTGATGGCGGTCGGCAAGAAGGCTCAGGCCTACTTCCGGTTTCGCCACCAGCCCGTCGAGCAGCAGTTCGTCGGCATGTCCGACCGCCCGAGCTTCGAGGACGCCCGCCGGGTCGCCGCCGCCGTGCTCCCGCCGTTCCTCAGGGGCGAGGTCGACCTGGTCCAGATCGTCTCCTGGCGGATCTTGTCCGCCAGCAGGCAGTTCGTGGAGACCCGCCAGCTGCTCCCGGTGATCGCGAGCAAAGAGGGAGCCGGAGACGGTCCGGGCGCGGCGCCCACGAGCCCGCTCGGGGAGCTCGCGTCCCTGACGGGTGCGGATCCGGGCGTCGACGAGCTCGGCACGCCCGAGCCCGGGCAAAGGCTCGGCTACTTCGAGTTCGAGCCTGACGCCGAACAGCTGCTCGCCCGGCTGATCCCCCAATACGTGGAAGCTTCGATCTATGCGGCGCTCTTGGAGGCTTCCGCCTCGGAGCACGCCTCTCGCCAGCGAGCCATGTCGGCAGCCACCGAGAACGCCGAGGAGCTTTTGAAGACCCTGAGGCGAGTGATGAACCGCGCCCGTCAGGACACGATCACGACCGAGATCATGGAGATAGTCGGCGGCTCCGAAGCGCTTCGCTCCGCCGCCACCGGTCCCCACGAGCTCTCACATCCCCAAGCAACCGAGGAGCAGACCGTATGACCACCGTTGCCACCGACGCTTCCGAGGCCCCGCACCTCGAGAACGGGCGCATCGTCGCGATCGCAGGCCCGGTCATCGACGTCGAGTTCCCCCCTCACTCGCTGCCGGAGATAAACACCGCCATTCAGGTGAAGCTTGTCGTGGACGACAAGGAGATCCTCATCACCGCCGAGGTCGCCCAGCAGATCGGCGAGGGTCGCGTGCGCTGCATCTGCCTCAAGCCGACCGACGGGCTGGCTCGCGGGGCCATCGTCTCCAACACCGGTCGCGGGATTACCGTGCCGGTCGGTGACGCCGTGCTCGGCCACGTCTTCAACGTGATCGGCGAGCGGCTCGACAAGGGTGAGATGGGCGAGCCCGATGCCTGGTGGGAGATCCACCGACCGGCGCCCGACTTCGACACCCTCGAGCCGCGTCGGCAGATGTTCGAGACGGGCATCAAGGTCATCGACCTTCTGGAGCCCTACGTGCAGGGCGGCAAGATCGGCCTGTTCGGCGGGGCCGGTGTCGGCAAGACAGTTCTCATCCAGGAGATGATCCACCGTGTAGCCCAGGAGCACGGCGGTGTGTCGGTCTTCGCCGGCGTCGGCGAGCGCACCCGGGAGGGGACCGACCTCTGGCTCGAGATGCAGGAGTCGGGCGTCATCGCCAAGGCCGCGCTCGTCTACGGCCAGATGGACGAGCCGCCCGGCGTACGGCTTCGCGTGGCGCTGTCGGCATTGACCATGGCCGAGTACTTCCGGGACGTGAAGAACCAGGACGTGCTGCTGTTCATCGACAACATCTTCCGCTTCGTCCAGGCGGGCTCCGAGGTGTCGACCCTGCTCGGCCGCATGCCCTCTGCCGTGGGATACCAGCCGACGCTCGCCGACGAGATGGGCGAGCTGCAGGAGCGGATCACCTCCACCAGGGGCCACTCGATCACCTCCATGCAGGCCGTGTACGTCCCTGCCGACGACTACACCGACCCGGCGCCGTTCACCACCTTCACCCACCTCGACGCCACCACCGAGCTTTCCCGTCAGACGGCCGCTCTCGGCATCTACCCGGCCGTCGACCCGCTCGCCTCGACGAGCAACATCCTCGCCCCCGAGGTCGTGGGCGACAGGCACTACCAGTGTGCGCGGCGTGTTCAAGAGGTACTTCAGCGTGCTCGCGAGCTCCAGGACATCATCGCCATCCTTGGCCTCGACGAGCTCTCCGAGGAGGACCGCCTGAGCGTGACGCGCGCCCGGAAGATCCAGCGCTTCTTGTCGCAGCCCTTGTTCGTGGCGGAGGTCTTCACGAGCCTGCCCGGGATCTACGTCCCGATCGACGAGACGGTGCGCAGCTTCGAAGCGCTCGTTGGAGGCGACCTTGACGATGTCCCCGAGCAGGCGTTCTTGAACGTCGGCGGGGTCGACGACGTGATGGTGAAGGCCAAGACCATCGAGGGTGGCTGAGCGGGACGATGGCGAACCTCACCCACGTCGAGCTCATCGCGCCTGAACGGGTCCTGTTCTCGGGCGAGGCCGAGGCAGTCGTGATGCGCACCGACGGCGGCGACATCACCTTTCTCGCCAATCACATGGACTTCATCGGTGCGGTCGACATCTGCGTCGTGCGCATCCAGGGCGTACCGCAGCGTGGCGCGCGCGACGGGGTGTCGCCCCTCGGCAATGACGGCTCGTCCGAGGCGAGCTCGGGCGAGTCGGCCCCGGCGCGCGAGGTCCGCGCGGCGGTGCATGGCGGTTTCGTCATGGTGGCGGACAACAAGGTGACCATCGTCGCCGGGATCGCCGAGCTCGCCGAGGAGATCGACGTCGCCCGAGCCGAACGCGCTCTTGCATCCGCCCAACAAGCCGAGGCCGCAGGTGGCGCCGGCGCCGTCTCCGGCGCCCCCGAGCCGGAGGTCGAAGCCGTCGAGGGCCTGCCACCTGCCGGGAGCGAGGCCGCGGCAGAGCTGGCCGCGGCCAGGGCCAAGGCGCGCCTCGAGGCGGCGGCCCATCTCATGGGGGACCTGAGCCGCATGTAAACGGCCGCGGCGGGCCTGCGCCGAAACCCTCTAGGTTCTGTTCTCATGCGCTTTGCCATGAAGACCGCTCCGCAGAACACGACCTGGAACGACATGCTCGAGGTCTGGCGTGCCGCCGACGACATAGACCTGTTCGAGTCGGGCTGGACCTTCGACCACTTCTACCCGATCTTCTCGGACTCGACCGGGCCCTGCCTCGAAGGCTGGGTCACTCTCACCGCCTTGGCCCAGGCGACCAAGCGCCTGCGGCTCGGGACGCTCGTGACGGGGATCCACTACCGGCACCCGGCCGTGCTCGCCAATATGGCGGCGACGCTCGACATCGTCTCGGGGGGCAGGCTGGAGATCGGCATCGGGGCCGGATGGAACGAGGAGGAGTCCGGTGCCTACGGCATCGCCCTCGGGTCGCCCGCCGAGCGCAGCGACCGTTTCGAGGAGGCTTGCGAGGTCCTGGTCGGCCTCCTCTCGCAGGACTCGACTTCGTTCCACGGGGACTACTACGACCTGCACGAGGCGCGTTGCAACCCGAGGCCGGTGCAGCAGCCCCATCCTCCGATCTGCATCGGCGGCAACGGGGAGCGGCGCACGCTGCGCACAGCAGCGCGCTTCGCCCAGCACTGGAACTTCCTCGGTGGCTCCCCGGAGGAGTTCGCCCACAAGCGCGAGGTCCTCCACGAGCATTGCGCGGACCTGGGCCGCGACCCAGGGGAGATCCTGCTCTCGACCCATGTGCGCTTCGAGGGCGATTTCGCCGCCACGGCTGCGGCTGCGGCCGGCCTCGGCGAGGCCGGGGCCGAGCTCGCCATCGTCACGCTCCAGCCGCCTCACACACCCGGAGTGCTCGAGCCGCTGGCGGAGGCGCTCGCCGAGATCGGCTGAACGGTGACCCGGAGGCGCCGGCTCACGGTCGCGCTCGTCGTGACCGGACGGCTCGCCGACGAGGTAGACGGCCTGCGCAGGGCCCTCGGGGCAATGGCTCTGCAGCGGATCGCCCCGCACTGCACGCTCGTGCCGCCCGTGAACGTCCGCGACGAGGACATGAGCTCGGTGCTCGAGCACGTGCGCGCCGCGGCCGCGAGGAGCTCCCCCATCGCTGTCGAGCTCGGACCTCCAGCCACGTTCTGGCCGCGGACGCCCGTGCTCTACCTGAGCGTCGGCGGCGACCTCGAGGCGATAGCGGAGCTCCGCGTGGACCTTGCCACGGGTCCCCTCTCGCCGCCGGAGGAGCGCCGCGAGCGTGACTTCGTGCCGCACCTGACCTTGGACCAGAGGATCGAGCCCGGCCGGCTGGCGCATGCCCTCGAGGCTCTGGCCGACTATCGGGCGGCGTACCGCTTCGAACGGCTCACGCTTCTCGAGCAGGACGCCGAGCACCGGTGGTGGCCACTCGCGGACACCGTCCTCGGCAGGCCGCGGGTCGTCGGGCGCGGGAGTTTCGATCTGGAGCTTTCGGTCGTGGAGCGTCCCGATCCCGCTGTGGCTGCCTGGGTCGAGGAGCAGTGGGCCGGCTACTTGACAGGTCGCTACGGTCCCGGCGCCCGCCCGAACCAGCCTTTTGCGATCGTCGCCAGGTCGGGCGGCGGTCCGGTCGGCTTCGCCGACGGTGAGGTCCGCGGCCCGGTCATCCGGATCGGCCGCCTCATAGTCAGCCCCGAGTGGCGGGACCTCGGGGTCGGGTCACATCTGTTGCGCGCCGTGGAGATGCTCGGGCTCGAGCGCGGCTGTGCCCGGGTCCGGCTGGAGACCCTGGAGGGCGGGGAGGCCGAGCGCTTCTACTTCGAGCGCGGCTTGCTCGTCGTCGCCCGTCTCCCGCGCTGGCGAGAAGAGCGCGACTTCGTCGTGATGGAGCGCCACCTCAGGCCGCCCCCGCCCCCGGGCCCTGTCCGTCCCTGAGCTCGAGCGCCACCGCCGCCACCAGCCGGTCTGCCGCCTCCTCGGGGTCCATCTGACCGTTCTTCAGGGCGTCGAGCAGATCGCCGTTGTCCGGCCCGCGGATCACCGCGCCGAGAGCCCGCTCGAAACGTCCCTTCGCGATCCTCACCGCCTCTTCCCTCGCCCGCTTGGCGCGCCGGGCAGCGAGGTGTCCGTTGCGGTCGAGGTACCCGCGATGGGTGGTGATCGCGTCCCAGAGCTCGGCAACTCCGTCGGCAGTTGTCGCCACGGTCTCCACTATCGGCGGGGTCCATTCGAGGTGGCCGGAGAGCTGGAGCATGAGCCTCAGGTCGCGGGCCGCCTCTTTCGCACCCGGCCTGTCCGCCTTGTTGATGACAAGGACGTCGGCGATCTCGAGGAGGCCGGCCTTGTTCGCCTGCACTGAGTCGCCCCATCCGGGGTTCACGACGACGACGACGGTGTCGCAAGCGGCGGCGACGTCGATCTCGACCTGGCCGACGCCGACGGTCTCGACGATCACGAGCGGCCAGCCCGTCGCGTCGAGCAGGCGGACGGCCTCCGGTACCGCCGCGGCGAGCCCGCCGAGGTGGCCGCGGGTCGCCATCGAGCGGATGAAGACGGCGTCGTCGAGAGCGTGTGATTGCATCCGGACCCTGTCCCCGAGGATGGCACCGCCCGTCACCGGCGAGGACGGGTCCACGGCCAGCACCGCGACTGGGCTGCCGAGGCGCTTACGGATGTCGGTCACCACCGCGCTCGTGAGGGTCGACTTCCCCGAGCCGGGCGCGCCGGTGAGACCTATGGCGTAGGCGCCTCCGGCCTTCTTGAAGGTCAGCCTCGCAAGCTCGCGACCCGGGGCGTCTCCCCGCTCGACGAGGGACAAGAGCCTCGCCAAGGCACCCCGGTCGCCCGAGCAGGCTGCTTCGAATTGCTCGGTGACGCTCGTGCCCTGCCGGCCGCGGGTCACGGTGCCGAGACGCGCTCGATGTCGGCTCCGAGCGAGCGCAGGCGAACGTCGAGGTCCTCGTAGCCGCGGTCGACGTGTTCGGCACCGCCCACATAGGTGACGCCCTCGGCGGCGAGGCCGGCCAGCACCAGCGCTGCCCCGGCGCGGATGTCAGGGGCCCGTACCATCGCCCCGGACAGCGTGGACGTGCCCCGCACGATGGCGTGATGGCCCTCGGTCTTGATCTTCGCCCCCATCCGCCTCAGCTCGTCGATGTAGCGGAAGCGGCCCGCGAAGAGGTTCTCGCTCACGATCGCCACTCCGTCGGCGACCGACAGCAACGTCACGAGCAGCGGTTTGTAGTCCGTCGCGACGCCTGGGTAGGGCAGCGTTGCGACGTCGACAGATCGCAGGCGCCCCTCGGAGATGACGAGAAGCCCGTCCTCGGTCGGCGTGCAGACCATGCCCATCTGGCGGAGCTTCTCCAAGAGCATGTCCATGTGGCCCGGGCGAGCCCCCTTGACGAGGACCTCTCCTCCGGCAAGGCCGACCGCGGCGACGAAGGTGGCCGCCTCCACGCGGTCGGGGATCGCCCGGTGGTCAGCCGGGCGGAGATCGTCCACCCCCTCGATCTCGATGCGCGAGGTCCCGGCCCCGCTTATGTGCGCCCCCATCTCGGTGAGCATCGAGGCGAGGTCCCTGATCTCCGGCTCGCGGGCCGCGTTCTCGATGACGGTCGTGCCCTTGGCGAGCACGGCGGCCATCAAGATGTTGTCGGTCGCCGTGTGGCTCGGGAACTGGAGCACGATCCTCGTTCCGGAGAGGCGGTCGCAGTAGCCCTCGACGTAGCCGTGCTCGGTCACGAACGTGGCACCCAGGTTCTCGAACGCGCTCAGGTGGAAGTCGATCGGGCGGTATCCGAAATCGTCGCCGCCGGGCATCGAGACCCTGGCTGTGCCGTAGCGGGCCAGCAACGGGCCGAGCACGACTATCGAGGCGCGCATCTTCTCGACGAGCTCGTAGGGGGCGACCGGCGTCACGTTCTTCGGGACGAGGATCTCGAGGTGGCCGAGCGGGCCGCGTCCCTCGTGGACGACATCGGCCCCCATGGCGCGCAGCACGTCCGACATGATGGCGACGTCGCTTATGACCGGGACGTTGTCGAGACGGTGCAGACCGGGGGCGAGCAGGCAGGCCGCCATCAGCTTGAGGACGGAGTTCTTCGCCCCGTTCACATCCACGGTGCCCCGCAGCGGGCCGGACGCGCGAACGACGAAGCTGTCCACGGCGAGACAGTAGTGCCGGAAAGCGGTCGCGGGCGCCGAGCGCCCGTGCCGGCGCGGCCGTGCCGGTGCGGCCGCGGCGAAGCTCGCCTGTGCGGCCGCGGCGAAGCTCGCCTCCCGGCCCGCAGCCTTGGACCCGGGCAGGGCGCGACGCCTCTTTGCGCCCGCTATCGTCGGCGCAGTGAGCGATCAGCGTCAGCCCCCTGATCGGAACCTCGCCATGGAGCTCGTCCGGGTGACCGAGGCGGCGGCTCTGGCTTCAGGGCGTTGGATGGGGCGGGGGGACAAGGAAGGGGCGGACCAGGCGGCGGTTGACGCCATGCGGATCGTCCTGCAGAGCGTCCCGATGGACGGCGTCGTCGTGATCGGCGAGGGCGAGAAGGACAAGGCGCCCATGCTCTTCAACGGAGAGCACATCGGGGACGGGACCCCGCCCATGACCGACGTCGCAGTCGACCCGATCGACGGCACCTCCCTGACCGCGCAGGGGCGCGGCGGGGCCCTCGCGGTCATCGCCGTCTCCGAGCGGGGGAGCATGTTCGACCCCGGGCCGTTCGTCTACATGGAAAAGATCGTCGTCGGCCCCGAGGCGGCGGAGGTGATCGACGTCACGGCGACACCTGCGCAGAACCTCGCCGCCATCGCCCGCGCAAAGGACGTGGCGGTCAACGACCTCACCGTCGTCGTCCTGGACCGCCCGAGACACCTCGAGCTCATCGACAAGGTGCGCGCCACCGGTGCCCGCATCATCCTCATCGGCGACGGCGACGTCGCGGGTGCGATCGCGACCTCCTGGCACGACTCCGGGGTCGACGTGCTGATGGGCATCGGAGGCACGCCCGAGGGAGTCATCTCCGCGGCCGCCCTCAAGTGCATGGGCGGGGCCATCCAGGGCAAGCTCTGGGCGCGTGACGACACCGAGCGGGCTGCCGCCATCGCGGCCGGCTACGACTTCGACCGTGTCCTCACCGTCGACGACCTGGTGCAGGGGAACAATTGCTTCTTCGCGGCGACGGGCATCACGAGCGGCGACCTCCTGCGGGGAGTCCGTTACGACCATCGGGGCGCGATAACCGAGTCGCTCGTTATGCGTTCCAAGTCGGGCACCGTGCGGATGGTCGAGGCGCGTCACCAGCTGCGTAAGCTGCGCCGCTTCTCCGCCATCGAGTTCGGCTGAACGGGGCCGTGGTCCCGGGCGCGCGTCCAGGGCTGGACGATCCGCGGTGGTACGAGCGTGCGGTCTTCTACGAGCTTTTGCCCCGGGGGTTCTTCGACTCGAACGCCGACGGGATCGGCGACTTCAAGGGGCTCGGGGAGAAGCTCGACTACCTGCAGTGGCTCGGCGTCGACTGCGTATGGCTCCTGCCCTACTACCCCTCGCCGCTGCATGACGGGGGCTATGACATAAGTGACTTCCTGACGGTCGCCCCCGAGCTCGGCAGCGTCGACGACCTTGCCGCCGTGGTCGAGGACGCCCATCGACGGGGGATCCGCATCATCTCCGATCTCGTCATGAACCACACCAGCGACGAGCACCCCTGGTTCGTCGAGTCCAGGTCGTCTCGCGACAACGACAAGGCCGACTGGTACATGTGGGCCGACGACGACCACGGGTTTGCCGACGTGCGGGTGATCTTCTGCGACGTCGAGCCGTCCAACTGGACCTTCGACCCGCGGCGCCAGCAGTACTACTGGCATCGTTTCTTCCACCAGCAGCCAGACCTGAACTACGACAACCCCGAGGTCGCGGACGCGATGCTCGAGGTTGTCAGGTTCTGGCTCGACCTCGGCCTCGACGGGTTCCGGCTCGATGCGGTGCCCTACCTCTACAAAGCCGAGGGCACCAACTGCGAGAGCCTGCCGGCCACGCACAAGCTGTTGCGACGGATCCGTTCGGAGATCGACGCCTCCTATCCGAACAGGGTGCTCCTGGCCGAGGTCAACCAGTGGCCGGACGTGGTCAGCGAGTACTTCGGTGACGGCGATGAGTGCCACATGTGCTTCAACTTCCCTCTCATGCCGCGCATGTTCATGGCCGTCCGCCGCGAGCAGCGCTTCCCGATCACCGAGATCCTCGCCCAGACGCCGCCGATCCCCGACGGATGCCAGTGGGGGATCTTCCTGCGGAACCACGACGAGCTCACCTTGGAGATGGTGACCGACGAGGAACGCGACTACATGTACGCCGAGTACGCCCGCGACCCGCGCATGCGCAGGAACCTCGGGATCCGGCGCCGGCTCGCTCCCTTGGTGGACAACGACCGCCGCGTGGCCGAGCTTCTCTACGGCCTGCTCCTGTCGCTCCCTGGCAGCCCGGTGCTCTACTACGGGGACGAACTGCTCATGGGCGACAACATCTATCTCGGGGACCGTGACGGGGTCCGCACCCCCATGCAGTGGTCGCCTGACCGCAACGCCGGCTTCTCCCGGGCCGACTTCGCCCAGCTCTATCTGCCGCCGCTCATGGACCCGGTGCACGGGTACCAGGCCGTCAACGTCGAGGCGGAGCAGAGGGATCCCTCGTCCTTCTTGCACTGGCTGCGGCGGATGCTGGCGGTGCGGCACCAGTACCCGCAATTCGCAACCGGCTCGCTGGAGGTCCTGCCCGCCGACAACCCGTCGGTGCTCGCCTACGTGCGACAAGCCCGCGACGTCGAGCCGCCGGTCCGGCAGACCACCGACGCCATGGCCCGTGCGGCCGAGAACCTGGTCGGCGAGGCGGCGGCCCTGGACGGCGCGTCGCTATGGGACGTCGGGCCCGACTCGGTCGGAGCGCCGGTCGTGACCGCACCGAACATGGCGCCGACCGCCGTCCTCTGCGTCTCGAACCTGAGCCGGTTCGCCCAGCCCGCCGAGCTCAGTCTCGGCCGCTGGGAGGGGCGCACACCGATAGAGCTTCTCGGGCGCGTGCCGTTCCCGCGTATCAGCTCGGCTCCGTACTCGGTCACCCTGGCGCCCTACGGCATCTACTGGTTCGAGCTCGTGGAGCCCTGAGGATGCCTCCCTCGCCGCAGGCCCTCGAGGCGCTCGTGATCCCCTATCTCGAACGTCAGCCCTGGTTCCTGGCCGACATGTCCCGTTTCAACCACAACTTGCACGTCGCTCCGAGGCTTGCCGATCTCGAGATCGTGCTGGACGGGCGCCCCGGGTTGGCGAGCGTGGTCGTCACCGTAGGCGAGCGGCCCTTCCACGTCGTGGTGGGGTGGCGGGAAGCCTCCTTGGCCCCCGCGGTGCTTGGCGACCACCAAGGTGCCGTGCTCGGAATGTGCAGCGACGGCGTGGGGGACGTGCTCTGCTACGACGCCCTCGCGGACGACGAGCTGTCGGCCGATCTTCTCGCCGTGGCCAGCGCCGGCCGGGAGAGCGCCCGGCGGGTCAGGCTCGTCCAGTCCCTCGTCAGCCACGCCTCGCTCGTCTACGACGAGCGCCTCTTCATGAAGTGCTACAGGGTGCTCGAGCCCGCCCCCCGGGCCGAGGTGGAGCTTCTCTACCGCCTCGACGAGGTCGGCTTCAAGCACATGGCGAGACCCGTGGCCCACTGGGAGCGCAGCTCGTGGGACCTCGCCCTCGTCCGCGAGTACATCCCGGGTGCGGTGGAAGGCCGCCTCCTCGCCCTGACTTCGCTTCGGGACCTGCTCGGTCGCAACCTCGGCGACGACAGCTCGAGGCGTGACGAGGTCGGCGGAGCCGGGGGCGACCTGTCCTCGGAGATGCGCCGCCTCGGGGAGATCACCGGCAACCTGCACCTCGTCCTCGCCGAGGCCTTCGGCCTGCGCAGCCTTGCCGCCGATCCGCCGCAGGTGGCGATCAGGGTGCACGGCGACTACCACCTCCGGCGCGTCTTCCGCACCGACGCAGGCTGGATAGTCGGCGGCTTCGGGGACGACCCGTTGATCGGCCGCGCCGGGCCCGGGCCGGCCGGGCGCGAACCGCGCTTTGCCTCCCCGCTGGAGGACGTTGCGGACCTGTCGTACTCGCTCAGGCAGGTCGCGGGCGAGGCTGTCAGGGCACAGCCCACCGTCACCTGGGCCAGGGCCCAGCGGCTGGCGAAGTCGTGGGAGCGCCGCAACCGGGGTGCGTTCCTGAGCGGCTACCTGGGAGTGGACGGCATCAGCCGGCTTGTTCCGGCCGACCGCGCCTCGGCAGGGGAGTCGGTCAAGGCCCTTGTGGCCGAGCGCGTCGCCGCCGCCAGCTGACCAGCCCGGGTGCGGAGCACCTCGGGCGGGGGCTCAAGAGGCGGCGGTCACCTGCCTGCCGGTGTCCGGCTCGACGCGGGCAAGCGCGGCACGCAGGTCCTCGGCGGCCTTCTCGGGCCCGACGACGTTGATCATGACTCCGGTTCCGAGCTCGAAGCCCGCCCGCGTCGTCAACGAGGGCAGGATGTGGACGTGCCAGTGGTAGGTACCGGTCGCGCGGTAGGGAGCCGAGTGGAACACGACGTTGTAGGCCACATCCCCGAGGCTCTCGTTGATCGCCCGCAGGGCGCTGCGCACGGCGCGTCCGACGCCGATGATGCACTCGGTCGAGGCCCGGTGCAGATGAGCGCCGTGGTCCCGGGGGACGACCATCACCTCGTACGGGGTACCGCTCCAGTAGGGGCAGAATGTCACCGCTTGGTCGGTCGTCTGGATGATCCGGTAGTCGACCCGCTCCTCGGAGGCCGCCGCCGCGCAGACGAGGCAGCCGCCCGCGAACCTGTCGAAGCCGGCCTGCTCCTCCGCAAGCTCCCTCGGCACGAACGGTATGCCGAGCAGCTGGCCGTGGGGATGGGCGATGGAGGCACCTGCCTGGCGGCCGTGGTTGATGATCACCTGGCTGTAGCGCAGGCCCGGGGTGCTCTCGTGCTCGCGGACGCGGTCGCGGATGGCGAGCATGACGAGCGTCACCTGCTCGTCGGCGAGCGAGGCCATCGTCTTGTCGTGATCAGGCGAGAGAACGAGTACTTCGTGGATCCCGCTCGCCGGTGCCTCGGTGAACACCGGGCCACGGTTCTCGACGACGAACGGCCTGTCGCCTTCGAAGGCCGGGTAGCGATTGGGGAGGACCCGGACGAGCCATTCGCCCGAGCTCCCGTAGACCTCGAGCGCCGGTGGTGCGAAAGCTTCCATCTCCGGACAGAACGGGCAGGGAATGCCCTCGAGCGAGTCGAGCGTGAGCTGGCGCGGGACGAAGAGCGTCTGTCGCTGGGCGCGGTCGGTCGCCACTGTCACCCACCGCCCCGAAAGCGGATCAAGACGAAGCTGGTTCACGCTCGGCCTCGAGCCTCCCTCGGCCATCGACAGGGCATTGACATTCGTCTTCACAATATCGCCATAAAAGGCCCAGCGAGCGGACTATCGGTGTGACGGGACCGGGCTACGACGTGCTGGTGGTCCTGCACGTGCTGAGCGCGGTAATCGGTTTCGGCGCCGTGGGAGCCACGGGCACCTACGCAGGGCGCGCGAGGTCCGTTGCCGAACCGCGCAACGATGCGAATTTGCGTCGGTACTTCCGCCCGGGCACGAACTGGGCCGAGCGGGTCATGCTGCTGACGCCGGTGTTGGGCGCGGCACTTCTCTTCGGAGGCGACCGTTCGGCTGTCTCGCAGCTCTGGCCGTGGATCGGCCTCGGATGCTGGGTCCTAGCGGCCGGAGTGGCTTCGGCCTGGTGCTGGCCCGCGGAGCGGCGGATCCAGGCGTGGCTCGCCGCCGGAGCTGACAGCGGCCGGAGCGCCGCAAGCGAGCTCGGCCAGTTCCGCGACGCCTGTCGCGTGGTGCAGCGGGGGGCGTTCGCCATCACCGTGCTGTTCCTGGTCGCCGTCGTCGTCATGATCGCCCAGCCGCGCTGATCCGGCAGCGCGCCGGGCGTGCCAGCGAGACCCGCCGCTCCGGTCCCTGAACCGGCCACGCCGGTCCCTCAGTCCAGCCGGGCGGGCGAAGATGAGGCGTTGCTCCCGGTCCTGTCGCTGGTCGCCCGTTTTCGGCCCCCGGGAGCGCCTGTAGATTTGACGAGGTGGAGGCCAAGGTGACACGGCGGTGTCGCGAGAGACCGCCCGGGCGCCGCAGCTCGAGAGCGCTCTTGGCACTCGTCATGGCGTTCGCGCTGACTGCGTGCTCGGCGACCTCGGCGGCCCGCCACACGGGCCCAGGTCCGCGGTTCGCGGCCGCGGGCCACGACGGTCCCATCCCCCAGGCCGCCTCGCAAACCTCCTCAGGCAAGGTCGCCGCAACTCCCGTCCTTCCCCAGAAGCCGCCCGCCGCCTTCGGTGTCGGGTTGTCGATCGTGACATGGGACGAGGCGCAGGGCGTCACGGAGAACTTCCGGGCGGGAACGAGCCAGGCGGGTCGGACAATGCAGGTCGAGATCCTGTACCCGACCCTCGGGCCACCGGGCTCCGTGGTCGATCTCGCAGCTCCTGCCTATCGGTTCGGTCCTTACCCGCTGATCGTGTTCGCCCACGGCTACAACGTCGACCCGAACACCTATCGTGCGCTGCTCGCGTCCTGGGCCGGGGCCGGTTACGTCGTGGCGGCGCCCTTCTTCCCGGACACGAGCCTGCCCGCGGTCGCGGCCCAACAGGGAGCGGACACCGAGTCGGACATATTCAACCAGCCCGGTGACGTCGCCTTTGTCGTCTCGCAGGTGGCCGCCGCCGCCGCAGGTGGCTCCGCGTCGACGCACGCGGCCTACCTGGCGGGCCTGGTGAACACTGCCCAGCTCATCCTCGCGGGCCAGTCGGACGGGGGCGACACCGTCGCCGCCCTCATGTACGACAAGGTCTACGCCGCGACCCGCGCCTCGATGCCGGTCAAGCCGATCGCCGTGGGGATCTTCTCCGGAGCCGAGATGTCCCGGGAGGCAGACGCCTTCTCGGCTCCGCCCGGCGGACCTCCTGTGCTCGTCGTCCAGAGCCTCACGGACGCCTGCAACTATCCGGCCAACAGCTCCCAGCTCTACAACATGCTCCCGGGCCCCAAGTGGTTCCTCGCCATCGACAACTCCACCCATCTCGGCCCGTATGTGGGCCTGGGTGCCGCGGCGGCCGTCGTCGAGCAGGTGACGGCCGGTTTCTTCGATCTCGTCGCGCACCGGGGGAGGACGACCGCCGCCCTCCTCGGGCGCGAAGGCAACCGTCCCGGGGT
>Ga0182021_10001412_pt1 | contig 27436 bp, 25 predicted proteins | sample 612E3MmetaG_FD_120493 | JGI IMG/M metagenome (GOLD analysis project Ga0182021, IMG submission 120493) | Permafrost microbial communities from Stordalen Mire, Sweden - 612E3M metaG (Illumina Assembly) | ecosystem: Environmental > Terrestrial > Soil > Wetlands > Permafrost | place: Sweden...
ATGCTTCCCATGACCGAATTCGGTTTGATGCAGATTACAAGGGAACGTGTGCGGGAAAATATTATGCAGTCGATGAATGACCCGTGTCCATACTGCGACGGTACCGGTCTCCTTACGAAAAAATCGAATATGATTCACGGAATTGAAGACTGGCTTAAACGGTATAAATTGGAGGGGGGCCGTCATAAATTGACCCTGAAAATTCACCCCTCTCTGGGAGCAAAACTGAAGGAGGGATTTATATCCACTTTTACCAGGATACAGTTGAAATATTTTATTAGATTAAAACTTGTGGAAGATGAAAAAATAAATCCGCAGGCATTCAGATTTGTAAATTCCAAATCGGGAGAAGATATTACCCAGCAGTTCACCTGATCCTTCCCGGGGATTACAATAGGATTGAAGTCGAATTTTCTTAACTTAATGATATTAAATAAACTTTTTTTATAATGATGAAAGAAACAAAATTCCATGCCATTCATGAAAAACTCGGCGCGAAAATAGTCGATTTCGCCGGTTATAGAATGCCGGTTCAGTATACATCAATAATCGCGGAACATAAGGCGGTCCGGAATTCAGTGGGTGTTTTTGACGTGTCGCATATGGGCGAAATATTTATACGCGGCCCGAGAGCGCTCGATTTCATTCAGCATATTACCGTAAACGACGCTTCCGTCTTAAATGACGGGAGAGTTCAATACTCGGCTATCTGCTACCCCGACGGCGGAATTGTGGATGACCTGCTTGTTTACCGGTTGAGTTCCGACGAGTTTATGCTTGTAGTCAACGCGTCCAATAAAGACAAAGATCTTAGGTGGATGCTTGAACAGAATAGTTTTGGAGCCGGGATTGACGATGAGAGCGATGATTACTCTCTTCTCGCCGTTCAAGGCCCCGAATCAAAAAACACACTGAAAAAAATTTGCAATAAAAATCTCGACCTTGAATATTATCATTTCTTCTTCGCGCGGATCGCGGGTTTTGAAATGCTCGTTTCAAGAACGGGCTATACCGGGGAAATTGGCTATGAACTCTACTTCAAGGGCGAAGAAGCGAAAGCGGAATCGGTTTGGAACGCTTTGTTTGAAGCAGGCAAGGAATACCGGATTGCGCCGGTAGGACTCGGAGCCAGAGACTCTCTTAGACTGGAAATGGGCTTTTGCCTTTACGGAAATGATATCGATCAGAGTACCAATACGATCGAAGCGGGACTAGGCTGGATAACTAAACTGAACAAAAACGAGTTTATAGGCAAAGAGGCTCTCTTAAAAGTTAAAGAGGAAGGCCCAAAAAGAAAATTGGTGCCGATCATCTCTGAGGAAAAAGCGTTTCCCCGCCACGGTTATGACCTTACCTGCGGGGGAAAAATTTGCGGCAAGATAACAAGCGGAACCGTAAGCCCGGTTCTTGATAAAGCAATAGCGTTGGGTTATGTCGAATCCGGCGAGGCCAAAGAAGGGAACCTGATAAATTTTATCGTCAGAGGGAAAGAGATTCCTGCGACAATTACTAAACTTCCATTTGTGAAAAACTGATATGAAGATAAATGTTCATTATTCGAACCAGCACTTAGAGGAGCTCTACTTTACGGGCAAGACCTCCGTTGTTATCGATGTTTTGCGCGCTACAACCGTTATTGTTACCGCTCTTGTGAACGGAGCGAGGGAAATAATTCCCGTTAGTACGGTCGATTTCGCTATGAAGGTATCCGGAAACGCTTTCGGCGGACAGACCCTTCTCGGAGGTGAACGGAACACTAAAATGATTGAAGGATTCCAACTGGGCAATTCTCCGCGCGAGTACAAACCCAAGGTGGTAGCCGGTAAATCAATTATTTTATATACGACGAACGGCTCAAGATCGATCGTAAAAGCAAAATTTTCCGAAAATCTGTTCACTTGTTCTTTTCAAAATTTACCCGCGGTAGCCGCGCACCTTCTTACTCTTAATAAGGATGTGGAGATTATATGCGCCGGCAACAACGGCAGTTTTAATATGGAAGATGCCGTATGCGCGGGCCGGCTTATAGCGGAATTAAAGCAGCCCGATAATCCGGAACTCGACGATCTCGCAAGAGCGTGTTTAATTTTGAATAAGACTTTCGGGAAGAATCTTAAAAAAATGCTTAAAGAATCCGAACACGGCCGTTTACTGATTGAGAACGGGTTTATTGACGATCTTGCAATTTGCGCGGAGGTCGGAATTACAGACGTGATTCCGAGCTATTCATCCGGTATTATTAAAAAACTGGAAATTATAACTGCGGCAGATGACCAGACTGACTCAAAAGCCGGTCAGAAATCAAATTAGTTATCCCAGACAATGCGGAAGAAGATTAAACCTAAAGAAGAAAGCGCGTCTCCTTCGAGAGATGGTTATTTTATTATCTCTCCGGAAAAAAAGAAAAGGCTTATAGGGGTCCTTTCCATCGTTCTGGCGCTTTTTATTTTTTTAAGCATTCTCTCTTACTCCCGTGACGACGAGTCGTCCTTCTCCTACAGCTTCCTGTCGATTTTTAAATTATTCGATACAAATCCGGAGTTTCAGGCTAAGGCTGCCGCGACCCATAATTGGCTCGGCATACTCGGCGCTTATGTCTCATTTTTTTTCATCCATTCTACTATCGGCTATTTTTCGATTGTTTTTCCAATGATCATTGCCATCTGGGGTTACTCTTTATCAAGAAAAGAAAAAGATTACCGGTTTGCTCTTTATTCCTCCAACTTTATTCTCGTGATGGGATTAATATTTTCCACATTCTTTGGAATTTTGAGGTTTAACCGGGAAACAATTCATTTTACTGAAATTCCCGAACTTTCGGGAAAAGTCGGTCTTTTTCTCGGTACTGTTCTGAGCCGCTTGCTTGGGGGACTGGGAAGCATAGTTCTTCTGGCCACACTTTTGCTTGTAACTATGATTATCACATTCGATTTTAAGTTTGGCACTTTGATTGAGGCGATCAGAAATCTTTTCAAAGACAAAGAAAAATCCGGAGATTTACCCGATTCTTTTCAAGAAGCCGGCCAGTTAAACAATCTGACAAAGATTAAAAATATGCGGAAAGATAAATCCTTGAAATCATTTCATAAGGACGACAACGGCGAAGAGTCGCCGGCGATTTCCAATACCCCGCAGACGAAAATAACAATATTAAAGAAAGAAGAGCTTGAAAAGGGGGTTGAACCGGAAGATGGTTTGGCAGGGGAAAAACCGAAAGGGAAAAAAGGATTTGCCAGGCCTAAAGAGGAAGAGATTTTGCCTGCAGTCGATAAAGCCGTCGAAGCAGAGATGCCCGATCAATGGGATGAGAATATCGAATATATTCCCCCGAAGCTGGATCTTTTAATCGCCGCGGAAGAAGAAGGCGTAAAAGTTCAGGAAAGCGAACTAAAGCGAAATGCCGAACTCCTGAAAGAAAAACTTGCCCTGTTCGATATTCAGATTGAGGATATCACTGTCACCCCGGGTCCCGTGGTTACGCTTTATGAGATCGTTCCTGCGCCCGGTGTGAAGATAAGCAGGATTGTTAGTCTTGAACATGATATCGCTCTCGCACTCGCCGCCCGCGGCATCCGCATAATCGCGCCGATACCCGGTAAAAGCGCGATCGGAGTCGAGATTCCGAACGCGGAAGCGCAGATCGTCAGAGCCCGCTCTGTAATCGCAAAAGTAAAGGAATCGAAAGCGGAATTGCCTCTCGCTCTCGGAAAAACGATTTCGGGGGATGTTTATATAACCGATCTCGCGAAGATGCCCCATCTCCTGATTGCCGGTTCTACAGGTTCTGGTAAGAGCGTTGGCATTAATATGATTATTAACAGCCTTATCTTCGCCAAACATCCGTCGGATGTAAAATTTGTGATCATTGATCCAAAAAAAATAGAGCTCTCATTTTATAAAAAACTGAGCAAGCATTTCCTCGCTGTTTCGCCTGATCTGGAAGAAGAGATAATTACGAGTCCTTCCAATGCCCTCCTTTCGTTAAAAGCGGTTGAATATGAAATGGAAAAACGGTATGACAAGCTGGCCAAGATCGGGGTACGTAACGTCGTAGACTATAATAAAAAAGTTCTGAACCCGAAAACGAAACCTAAAGATACCGATGAAATGAAGCATTACAAACTGCCCTATATAATCGTTATAATTGACGAACTGGCTGATCTTATGATTACCTCGGGCAAAGAGGTCGAAGAACCGATAGCCCGTATCGCGCAGCTTGCGCGCGCCGTAGGCATTCATCTGATCCTGGCAACACAGCGGCCCTCCGTAAATGTTATTACCGGGGTTATCAAGGCTAATTTCAGCGCGAGAATGGCTTACCAGGTAGCTACAAAAATTGATTCGAGAACTATTCTGGATATGAACGGGGCGGAGCAATTGCTCGGAAGCGGCGATATGCTCTTTTTACCCGGGGGAATGCCGAAGCCGATCCGCATTCAAAACGCGTTTATTTCAACCGAGGAGGTTGAAAAAATTACAAATTTCATCTACGCTCAAAAAGGATATTCGAAGAGATACTTTCTGCCTTCTCTTTATGACAAGAGAAAAGAAGGGGCGGGTGAATTCGCGAATGACCTCGATCCGATGTTTGAAGATGCCGCGAGAGTAGTGGTCCGTCATCAGCAGGGATCTGTTTCGCTTTTGCAGAGAAGGCTTAAATTGGGCTACTCACGCGCGGCGAGAATTGTGGATCAACTGGAACAAGCCGGGATAGTAGGACCTTCGGAGGGGAGTAAAGCCCGCGAAGTTATAGTTGACAGTGAGGAACAATTAGAGACAATATTGAGATCCCTATGAAAAACACGCTGATATTTATCGTACTGGCCGGTTCAATCGTTTGCGGACAATCGGGCACTGAAATAATTAAAAAGCTCCAGAACAGATTTAACTCGATCTCAGGCTTCTCGGCAAACTTCTCGCAGACTATTTTCACTTCGAAAGATCAATCGTCTAATAAAACTTCCGGTAAATTTTTTTATAAGAGGAAGAATAAATTTGTCGTTGAAATGAAAAATCAAACAATTACATCCGATGGGAAAACCGTTTGGAACTATGATGCCCGGTTTAAGAGGGTTGTTATTTCGAGCGCTGAGGATGATCCGACATCGTTTTCACTTGAGAGATTTATTTTTGAGTATCCTAAAAATTGTACAGCAAAAGAAATAAAAGAGGTTCCGGCCGTTCCGGGGGAAAAAGAAGTGGAGCTTGTTCCCGGAACGCAGAATCTGGAATTCAAGTCTGTGAGGCTGTGGACCGGAAAGGATTGGATGATTTCCAGGATGGAGGTGATTGATCCCGGGGGTGTCCGCTATTTTGTGGAACTGAGCGATCTGAGCTACAATCAGAAACTACCCGATTCAAAATTTATATATTCTCCGCCTCAAGGAATAAAAATTATTGACCTCAGATAGATCAAATAAAACGATATTGATGAAAACGGCCGGATACCTGATTCCATTCCTGCTGACCGCGCTGTTTTTATATATTGCATTTAAAAACATTAATCTTTCCGAAGCATTCAAATTAATTCTGCATTCGTCCCTTCCCGCGATTATTTTATATCTCGTTGTATTTTTCGCTTCTCATTTTGCCCGGGCCGTCAGGTGGAAATATATGCTTAATCCGGTCAAAAAAGAGATTTCAATGCTTAATTCATTCGCCGCGGTGATGCTGGGCTACGGATTCAGCTGCGTTATCCCGCGGTTAGGTGAACTCTACCGCGGGTTCTTCTTCGGACGCTGGGAAGGAATATCAAGATCTACCGCGGTTGGAACAATCGTTGTCGAGCGAATAATCGATATGTCGATGTTCATAATCGCCGCATTGATCAGTGTATGGCTCTACTCGGGCGACATATTCAATGAAATCGCATGGCTTAAAACATCACTCATACTGGGATTCGGAGTTATAGCCGCGGCTTCAATAATTCTGATATATTTAATTTATAACAAAGAGAGGCTCGTCAATAATATTGTTAAGACAGTTGAAAAGATCAATAAAAAATTTGCCGATCGTTTAAGAAGCATTTTTGAGACTCTGATAAGCGGATTTGCGACCCTGAAGGGGACTAAAAACATAATCGCCATAATTATCTGGTCCGCGGTTATTCTGATTCTTTATGCGCTGAACGCTCAGGTGGGATTTTATATTTTAGGCATGGAATCAACCGGAAAGGTTACTTTTTCCCTGGCGTGGATTTTAATGACGGTAAGTTCCTTTGGAGTTGTGATTCCGACACCGGGCGGTACAGGCCCCTACCACATGATTTCTATATTTGTTCTTACCCGGTTGTATAATTTTAATTATGAGACTAGCGCGGCATATTCAATTTTAACGCATTTCATTTCTTATATTGCCTTTATAATCTCATCGCTTGTATTGATTTACGCGGTTAACTTCCGGCGGGAAAGAAAAGGACTGCCGAAAGAAACTATTTTTTCAGTTCTTAAAACAAAAGAAAAACTGATATGAAACGGTATTTTTTTATCCTTGTAATTTTGATCCTGTGCGGAAAATCGGCGGCGCAGATCGATCTGAGCGCGTCGATGGGGCTTGATTTAAAAGCCTCCCCGTCTTTGCGGGATTATATTAACGCCAATTTCTCATCACCGGGTAACCTATATCCCTCATTTAAAAGTGCCGTTAGCTTCTCGGGCGAAATTGATTATTCCGTGCAAAAAGATTTTCAATTAGGCGTTGAATACAACTATCAAACCGATTCATATAATGGGGCCGGCGGAGTGTATCAGATATCCTATAACCTGCACCGTCCCAGCATACTCGCCTATTATGTCGTTCCCGGTGAAGGCTATCAATTTAAGTTTGGAGGCGGAATCGGATACCGGTATACTTCGGTGACGCAGCAGATAATGGCCATTGAAGATTATTCCGCGTCCGGATTTGGGCTGGTATTACGCGCAGTTGGGAATACACTTTTGAGTAAAAACTTATATGCGCTTATAGGGGTTGATGCCAGGTATGATTTTACCGGCCCGGTTTCAAATTCTAATTCTACTTTAATGAACAATTCAACAAACTCCAAGGTGAATCTAAACTCGATTTCAATAGGAGTTTTTCTTGGTTTAACCTACAAAATATAAAGGTGCCGCGTGAACTTAATCGAAGCAATTGTGCTTGGTGTGATACAGGGATTAACGGAATTTCTTCCGATCAGCAGTACCGGCCATCTAACGCTCGCCGGAAAACTGATGAACCTGATTTCACAGGATCATCCGGAGTACTGGACCGCGTTTATAGCCGTGATCCAATTGGGAACGCTGCTGGCGGTCATTGTTTATTTTTGGAAAGACCTGGTCGATATCATTGCTGATTTTGTGAAAGATAATATACTCCACTCCAAATCATTTACCAATCAAACAGATAATTCGAAAGCCGGCTGGTATATCATTATCGGCACATTGCCGGTTGCGGTTATCGGCCTCCTCTTCAAACATTATATTGAAGGTGTATTCACAAAAAACCTGGTGGTGATCGCGTGCAGTCTTATCGTTCTGGCACTTATACTGGCAGCTGCCGAAAAAACCGGAAAATTTAACCGGGATATCAAGCAGCTAAAATGGTACGATGCGTTGATTATCGGAATAGCTCAGTGTTTTGCTTTGATTCCCGGCTCGTCCAGATCGGGTACCACTATCACCGCCGGCTTATTCCTCGGATTTTCAAGAGAAACCGCGGCGCGTTTTTCATTTCTGATGAGCATACCTGCCGTTGCCGCAAGCGGATTGCTCGAGTTAAAAGAATCGTTGAAATTCTTAAATTATCAGGGTACTCTTAATCTTATTGCGGCAACACTCGCCGCCGCACTGGTCGGTTATCTTTCAATAGATTTGCTTCTCCGGTACCTTAAAAAAAATACTACCTTCGTTTTTGTCGGCTATCGTCTGATTCTTGGCGTTTTGATATTGGTTCTTATAGGATACGGAATAATACGGGCATAACGGGATGAATATGAAAAAAAGTATTATCCCGATCTTTTTAATTGTGCTGACATTTGCCGCATGCCGGAAACAATTCCAAAGCGTGCCGCTTGACGCCGGATACAAAAAAGGCATTCCGCTTGATAAATTAATTGAACTCAAAGGGAAAGAATCGCTTGTCGCGACAGTGGAGACGAGTCTGGGTGCTTTTCAGATAGAATTGTATCCCAGGGAGGCGCCTAAAGCAGTTACTAATTTTATCGGCCTGGCTCTGCAAGGATATTATAATGGTTTGATTTTTCATCGTGTAATAAAAGATTTCATGATCCAGACCGGGGATTCTACCGGAACGGGAATGGGTGGCCGCAGTATCTACGGAAAAGAGTTTGAGGATGAGTTTTCTTACTCCTTGCGGCATGACAGCCCCGGTGTTGTGTCAATGGTTAATAAAGGACCCGCTACCAATTTAAGCCAGTTCTTTGTAACGACCGCGGCTACTCCATGGCTCGACGGAAAGCATACAATATTCGGGAAAGTGATTGATGGAATGGAAACCGTTTATGGGATTGGGCGTGTTAAAACCGATGAATCGGGTAAACCATTGGATAAAGTTGTCTTACAAAAAGTAGCTGTCGAAAAGAGGATCTATTAATAGATTTTAAAATGGCCAAGAAAGAAATCCCGTCAATAACCGGATATACCAAATATATTTCAAAAGAGAAGTTTCTCCCCGTTTATTTTTTCTGCGGAGAGGATCAGTATTCAATTGATGCCGCGGTTGAATCGGTTGAAAAAACAATTTCGTCCCATCTTTTATCGGATTTTGACCGGGAATTTTTCAGCGGGGAAAAAGGACAAAGCCTTGCCCAGATTCTTGATACCGCGTTCTCCTTTCCTTTCGGTGGCGGAAAGAAATTAATTGTTATAAAAAATTTTGAGAAGTTTAATGATAAAAAGGAATTGACCGGATACCTCGCTCACCCGCCTGATTTCACGGTTTTAGTAATAACACAACCTGTTAAAATCACCGATTTTTCGCGTGAACCATATTCCGGTTTGCTTGCAAGACAATTTTTATTCGAGGCGCGCAATTCTTCTGGGGAAGAATTGGTCCAGTGGGTGGTACGGTCGGCAAACCGGGCGGGCATCAATTTTTCCGATGACAATGCGAGAACCCTGATAGAAATAGCCGGGGAAGATAAAATGCTGCTTGAGATGCAGCTGCGTAAATTCAAAAATTATTTCGGCCGGGATCAGGAATTAACCTTCGACGATATAAAAAAGGTCTCGTCGCCTACGAAGGAATATTCCATTTTCGATCTGCAGGATGCAATAGGCAGGGGTGATCAGAAAAAAGCTCTGGAAGTAGGTTTCAATTTGCTTGATTCGGGTGCTGAGATAATTTATATAATTAATATGATCGCGAAGTTTATTCTCACCCTTGCGCAGATGACAGAATTATTAAAATTAAAAGTTCCCGATTTTGAGGCAGCGAAGCTCGCCGGAATCAGCTACGGCTACTATATGAATTGTAAAAGGGGAACCTTTTTGATGAATGATTCCCGTTTATTAAACGCTTCGAGAGCTTTATTGGAGGCGGATTTATCAGTTAAGACTTCCGCAAGTGATCCGAAAACCGTTATTTTGACGTTGATTAGCAAGTTATCCGGGGTGGCTGTTAATTAAACCTTGTCGGTTGCATTTATAACGCATAATGCCTAAAATTGTTCAAAAAAACTGAAACCATATCAAATTCCACAGGTATAACTGTAGTTGAATAAGCCCTTAACGGAACTATCGGATGAATTACTGATAAAGGAATTCCAGGACAACAATACTCTGGAAGCATATGAACTATTGGTAAAACGATACAAAGATCCACTGATGAACTTTGTCTTCAGATTTGTGGGAGATCGGGATATTTGTACCGATGTTGTTCAGGATACAATGATCAAGTTTTATTTAAATAAAGATTCTTATCGTTCTTTTGCAAAATTTTCGACTTGGATTTATACAATAGCAGGTAATCTTGCCAAAAATGAATTGAAGCGGCGCCGGAGAAGGCATATATTCTCTATTGATAATAATGACGACGAAAGATCCCTGCAGATTGAGGATAAATCATTCATGGCACCCGACAGGGTGGCAGACGGCGAGATAAAAAATGAGATTATTCAGAGAGCGCTTTTGAAGGTTAAACCGGTCTACAGGGAGGTCGTAATTTTACGTGATATTCAGGACCTCTCCTATGAGGAGATTTCGGAAATTACAGAATTAGCGATTGGAACTGTTAAATCGAGAATTAATCGAGGAAGAATTCAACTGCAGAAATTATTAAAAAACATCTATCGAGAGTAGCCTATGAATCAAATTTACAACTCAGATGAAAAGCGACATTCGGAATTGATTAAAGATCTTAAACAATTACCCAAAATTGAAACTCCCGAAAACTTCGAATTGAATTTAATGACCCGGATTCAAAACAGAAATTTCGGTCCTGTTGAAGAAGGTCGTCCACGTTTCAATTATATTAAATTTTTCGCACCCTCTGCCGCTGTCGCTATTCTTATAATCCTTTTTTTAGTTTTGTATCCGCCGTATTCTCAGATAATCAATTCCCCTCATATTATTCCGCAGCAAGTCTCACCGGAAAATTTCGCGGATAATTCCACAGCATTCAGCGGAAAGCAAGCTGCCGCGCGGTTAAAAAAGCACGACAACAGACCAGCCTTTGAAAATAAGAATCCACGGGTTCCGGAATCGTCCGCACAGCAGGCCGTTAATCCCCCGAATGGGCAGTTCTTAAGCGCCAGTCCGAACTCGATCAGAGTTGATGATTATATTTCCGGGAAAAATTCAAATTCCAGGAATATCGATATGGGGTCGGTGGTAAGCAGCAATGATGCTTCGGGTAATCTAGGCGGATTTATGGTCAAGAAAAAACTTGATCCTGAAACTCTAAAACGCTACAGGGAATTGGTTGATTCACTTAGAAATGCCCAGCATAAGCTCGATTCGCTCAGGAAAGCGGCAAAATTGCCCGAATAACGGACTTTTCTAATTTGTTTTTTTATTCGGGTGTGACTAAATTAGTAGTCTAAAATTTAAGGGATTGATAAAATAATGAAAAATGGAATTCACCCCAACTATAAAAAATGCGAAGTTTCATGTGTTTGCGGAAATTCATTCGTAACCCGTTCTACTGTCAGCAGCATAAAGATTGAGCTCTGTTCCAATTGTCATCCGTTTTTTACCGGTAAACAGAAGATTGTAGACTCCACCGGAAGAGTTGAGAGATTTAAGAGAAGATATGGTTTGAAAGAAGCATAATTTTCTTTGTTCTTTTTGACGGGGCCGCCATAATAGTAATTTTCAGAAGAGACGGATTGCTTAAATTTTGATTTTCTCTTTTGATCGATAAAAGATTACTTGATATACGGCCTCTTTTATTTTTAAATAACCCGCCTTTGAAGTCAACCATATATATGATAGCACCTAATAGATACAGTTTGAAATGGAAATGAATTACGAATCAACTGAATTAAATCTTTATGAAGGAGTAAGGGGAAGTGCCGTTAAACTCCTTAACCGGATTGACCGGACAGATGCTTACCTGGACAAACTTCTTGAAATCGAGATTAAAAATTCGAATTTCTCCGGTCCCGATAAGGCCCTCCTTTTTGAGATTGTACATGGTGTTACCAGATGGCTGGGGAGAATAGACTGGATCTTAAACGGATTTTATAAAGGTCAATTCTCAAAATGCATACCCAATATAAAAAATGCCCTTCGCGTCGCTCTTTACCAGATACTATTTCTTGATAAAGTACCCGATTATGCCGCGGTCAATGAAGCTGTTGAATTTGTTAAAAAGCTGCAGGGACAGAAATACGCGGATATTACTAATGCCGTGTTACGGAATATCATCAGGAACAAAGATTCAATCCGGTATCCCGACCCGGAAGAGGACCTGGTCGGATATCTGAGCGCTTACTATTCCCATCCTTCCTGGATGGTAAAACGATGGCTTACCCGCTTTGACAAAGAGGAAATTGAAAAACTGTTAATTGCCAACAATGTAAAGCCCGCATTAATTATACGCGTTAATAATATTGTAACAAATATAGAGGATCTGAAAAAGCTGCTTAATTCCGTGGATCTCAAATTTTTCGGAGGAAAATTTCTTCCTGAATTCCTGCGAATGGCAACTTTATCCAATATTACCGATTGGGAATACTTCCATAAAGGATATTTCTCAGTGCAGGATGAGAGTACCGGATTCCCGATTAAATTACTCGATGTCCGGCCGGGGATGCGGATACTGGATTTATGCGCCGCTCCGGGGGGTAAAACCGCCTTCATTGCCGATCTTATGGAAAATTCGGGTGAAATTGTCGCATTGGACCGTTTTGAAAGCAGGTTGAAAATCCTTCAGAAAAATCTGAACCGGCTTAAAATAACAAATGTGACAACTATCCCCATCGATGCCGGAGAGTATACAGACACGAGCGAATTTGACAGAGTGCTGGTTGATGCCCCATGCAGCGGGCTGGGAACTTTAACGAAAAAACCCGATTTAAGGTGGAAGCGTGACTTGGGTGATATTAGAAAAATTGTTAATATTCAATATGATTTAATTAAGAAGGGGTCTTCTCTTGTAAAACCGGATGGTATTCTGGTCTATTCCACCTGCACAACCGAACCGGAAGAGAATTTTGAGATTGTTAAGAGATTTTTAACCGAGCATGAAAATTTTAAACTGGTAAGCTCTAAGAATCTGTTTCCGGACGAACTCGTCGATGAAAATGGCTGCATCCAAACGTTTCCTCATCGACATAATATTGACGGGTCATTTGCGGCCAAATTTGTCAGGATAAATTAATAAATGGCAACTGAAGCGTTAAAAAAGTTTGCAGATGAATTAAAGTCGGCGCGTGAAGATAGGGAAGTAACCCTGAAACAGATCTTCGCAAAAACGAGAATTGACTTGAAGTTTCTGCAAGCCATCGAGAATGCCGATTTTAACGTGTTGCCCGATCTGTATATAAAGGCATTCATAAAAGAATACGCCCAGCAGATCGATTTAAACCCGCAGGAAATTCTTCAAAAATATGAAAATGCCAAATCGGGCCGGCAGGAACCTGCCCCACTTTTGCAGCAGAATCTCCCGGTTCCCCCTGTTGAAGAGGTGATGGAGAGGGAAGAGCAGTTGGAAACAACCGAGACACGTGCCGAAGAGCCCGTCTCTTTAAATGAAAAAGTTAAATTTAAGCTGAATCCGAATTATTTCTATATAGGGGCCGGCTTGATTCTGCTTCTGATTTTTATTTATCTGGTTCTTTTAAAGGGGACTTCTCCTCCGGATATTGTCCAGGAGAAAAATTATGAGGAGAATGCCCTCCAGAATAAACCCCGCTTCGAAGTGGAGAAAACCGATCAAGGTCAAACTTCCGACCAAAAAACAGATGTCCCGGTGATCCGGCATCCGGACAGTTTAAGACTGCAGATCGAACTCGATGATCGTGTATGGACAAAAGTAATTTCTGATGGAAAGATAGTCCATCAGCAATATGATCTGGGTAATTCAAAATTAAATTTTGCCGCTACTAAATACTTCAGTATAAGTATCGGAAATGCAGGCGCGGTTAAAGTCTTTTATAATAATAAACCGGTGAAAAATATCGGTAAGAAGGGGGAGATAAGAAATATTTATATTTCACCCGACACAATACGTTATTTGACAATAACACCTGCCGCGAAGAATGAAAAAAAGCCCCAGACAGCAAATTGAAGAACTGCGTGATAGTTTAAGAGAACACGATCATAACTATTATGTTCTCACCCGCCCCACGGTCAGCGATTATGAGTATGACCAGCTGCTGAACAGATTAATAGAATATGAAAAAGAGTATCCCGATCTGATCACTCCCGATTCTCCCACACAGCGGGTCGGTTCCGACCTGACGAAAGAATTCAAATCCGTTCCGCATAAGATACCGATGTTGAGTCTGTCGAATACTTATAATGAGGAAGAGCTTTATGATTTTGACAGGCGGGTTCAGGAGGCTCTCTCTGCCGCCGAACAGATAGAATATGTTTGTGAACTGAAGATTGACGGTTTATCGGTAAGTCTGAGATATATTGACGGTAAACTTGCAGTGGCGGCCACGCGGGGAGATGGTACCGCGGGGGAGGATGTTACCAGGAACGTTAAAACAATCAAATCGGTCCCGCTCGTCGTCAGAAAAATTCCTAGCTTCAGTTTTACAGGTAAGGAAATCGAGGCGCGCGGTGAGGTTTATATGGAGAAAAAAGCCTTCGCGGACCTTAATGAGGAACGGGAGCAAAACGGCGAGAAAATATTTGCCAATCCCAGGAATTCGGCTGCGGGAACATTGAAACTGCAGGATCCGAAACAAGTTGCGGAGCGGCCTCTCCAGATCTTTCTCTATTATATTTTTGCCGGCGGGGTAGAGTTAAATTCCCAGTACGAAAACCTGAAACTGCTCTGTGATCTTGGATTCCGCGTTGACGGCAACTTCAGGCTATGTAAGGGAATAGAGGAAGTAATTCGGTTTTGCGATGAATGGGAAAAAAGGCGGGATGATTTACCGTATGAAATAGACGGTGTCGTAATCAAGGTCAATTCGATCAGACAGCAAAGAATTTTGGGAACAATAGCCAAATCCCCGCGTTGGGCGGTTGCGTATAAATTTAAAGCAAAGCAGGCTCTTACAATATTGAATAAAATTACATGGCAGGTGGGAAGGACCGGTGCGTTGACTCCGGTTGCAGTGCTTGAACCGGTATTTCTTGCCGGTTCTACAATAAGCAGGGCTACACTCCATAACATTGACGAAATCAGAAGGAAAGATATACGTGAAGGTGATTCGGTAGTGATTGAAAAAGGGGGCGATGTAATTCCCAAAGTTGTTTCCGTAGATATTTCAAAACGCGGGGAAGGGTCGCATGAGGCCGAACTTCCGGCTTCATGTCCGGTTTGCGGTTCAAAATTATTCAGGGCGGAGGATGAAGCCGCAATCTATTGTAATAACAATATGTGCCCGGCACAGGTGAAAGGAAGAATTATCCATTTCGCCTCGCGCGGAGCGATGGATATTGAAGGTTTGGGAGAGGCTTTAATCAATTTATTTGTCGACCTCGGATTCCTGAAAGATTATTCCGATATTTACATGTTGAAAGGGAAGCGAAAGGACTTAATTGCCATCGAAAGGCTTGGTGAAAAGAGCGTTGACAATTTATTAACGTCTATTGAATCGAGCAGGCGAATCCCCTTCGACCGGGTCCTTTTCGCCCTTGGAATCCGTTTTGTCGGCAGCGGGGCCGCGAAAAAACTCGCTGAACATTTCCTTGATATCGACGGTCTTATTCGCGCAAGCAGGGAAGAAATTGAATCGATTCATGAAATCGGTTCCAGTATCAGTACCAGTGTTGTAATGTTTTTTTCAAATTCCGGGAACAGGGAACTGATTGAAAGGCTTAAACTGGCCGGACTTTCATTTTCGCTGCGGAAAAAAGAAAATAGATCGGCAAGGCTGACCGGGAAAGGATTTGTTCTGACCGGCATTCTTTCCAGCATGTCGCGCGACGAAGCAAAGGAAATGATCCAGGATCACGGCGGTAAGGTTCTTTCTTCCGTTAGTAAAAATACGGATTATGTGATTGCCGGCGAGAATCCCGGCTCTAAGCTGGATAAAGCACAACACTTGGGAATATCAATCCTTTCCGAGGATGAGTTCCTTAATTTAATCAAATAAGAATGTTCGAGACACTCAAGAAAAAATATGCCCGCTTTGTGATACGCCGGAAATTTCTCCGGAAACATCAAAAAGCATTATCGTTTAACAAAATACTAAGCAACTCCCGCGAATTTTTTATTGTACTTCCTCAAAGGGACCACGATTTCAATCAGGCATTGGATATTATCAAATATTTTTTAATTTACAAAAAAGTAATAACTCTTTTTTTGCCTGAACATAAATACGGTTTGATTCCGGAACGGGAGAAATACAGGGTTATATCATATCTTCCCATGCATTTTACCCGTTGTAATCTGCCGGCAAAGAATCTTTTAAAACGTATGAAAGGCAAAGAGTTTGATATTGTGATTGATCTAAACCGGGAAGAGAATTTATTCTGCAGCGCGGTAAGCAATTTTGTCGGATCCAAAATCAGGATCGGGTTTGACCGGAATTTATCTTCAAACTTTTATAATATGCTAATTAACGATAAAAACGAGGAAGCCGAAGTCTCATACCGCAATTTTTTGAATTATTTGAAGATGTTCTGAGATATTATTTGGATTATTTCAATGAATTTTTAGATTAGTAGTGTGAATTTTATATTAAATGCAGCTGATGATGGGTGAAAACTTTAATTACGAGTTAAAAAGAATTGGTGAAATAGCAATATTCAAACTCAACGAGCGACGATTTGACGCGTCGATAGCTGGTTTTGTTAAAGGTGAATTCACGATTCTTTTACATACGGAAGATGTAAGAAAACTGATAATCGATCTTTCTGAAGTCGAATATTGCGACAGCTCCGGGTTAAGCGCGATATTACTGGCTTTCAGGATTCTGCAATCAAACGAGGGGCAGATCCGGCTGGCATCTCCCACTAAAAATGTTAAAACACTAATTGAAATTTCGCAGCTTGACAGGGTCCTGAATGTTTGTAATACGGTCAACGAGGCTTTAAAGGAATTAGAAAGCGTTTCTTCTAATTAACTCAATTTGACCGCTTAATTTCATACAGTCAACCTGAATAATTAAATTTGTCCTTCTGCGGTGTTAAAGCATCATTCCCTGGAGTTGAACATACCAGGCTTCGGGTTACCGATATTCTAAAGAATTATCTTCATTCAATCTAAAAGATCTGTTATTTTAAAGGGTTACCGTTTTGTCGGGAGAAATCCGGACATTTTGGGAACATATCTTTATTGAAAATTAAAACCGAATGAAGATAAAATGCTTCAAAAGAAAACATTAGAGAAACTCAGGACAAGTGTCCGTCTCAGAATTGTAATTGTATTCTCGATGATGGTTTTGATTACTCTCATGTTTCCTAAGGGAGAATCAATTGAGTCGGATGTGAAGATAGGTTCCATCTGGTTGCAGGATGATTTAATAGCATCAACCACATTCGAAATCCTGAAAGAACCCAAAACATTGGAGAGCGAACGGCTGGAGGCCGCACAACGCGTTGAGCCGATTTTTCTTAAAAGCCCCGGAACCGAAAAACTGATGGCCGACTCGGTATCAAGATACGGTTCCTTCCTCCAGAATCAAATATCGAAAAATGAGTTAAAAAACAGGTCGTTTCTCAGCGATCCCTCCTATGCGGTTTTCACCCGCTTAAAATACAAATCAAAAAGCTTCCTGGGCTCAAAGATTCGTTCCTTGAATGAATTGAACAATCTTGCCGGCAAATTTACCGATAGGGTTTATCAACTTGGCATTCTTAACCTTTCTTACAAGGAAATTCCCCGCGACAGTATCTCGGTGAGAGACGGCAAATTTGAACGGATTTATTCCAAGAGTGTTTTTCTCGATAGAAAAGGTGTAAACGAATTATTATCGACTTTTTTAGGTTCGGAAGCGGGAAAAAACGGGGAATTAAATGAAGCGATACAAGAGTATATTTCAAATTTTATCACACCGAATTTAATATATAGTTTTCAACTTACCGATGCCGCAATCCGAAATGCTAAAGAGAAAATACCGCGTAATACCGGTATTGTAAATGAGAATGAAAGAATCGTATCAAAGCACGACCGTATTACACCCGAGGTGAAGTCAAAAATAGATTCATATCGCATTGCGAAGGGACAGGAGACCGACTCGTTCGACCGATTAAGCCAGACTTTAGGGAAATTTCTTCATATTCTGATAATTCTTCTTCCGTTGACGGTATATCTTTATTTATTCCGGGGAAAAATTTTTAACGACAATTTCCGAATCCTGTTAATAGTTTCCATATTGTTGTTTTTCAGCTTCACTACATTTCTGATCAATCACATCAATGTTTCCTGGCCAATCGAGTTTTTCGTCCTTGTTCCGGTAGCCTCAATGTTGTTGACGATTACTTTCGATTCGCGTATCGGATTTTACGGAACAGTCATCGTTTCTCTCGTTGTGGGCGGGTTAAAGGGTAACGATTATGCGTTTACTTTGATGAATCTTGTCGCCGGAGCCCTGGCCGCGTATTCTGTGAGGGATATTAAAAACCGGACACAGATTTTTCGTTCTTTCCTTTATATACTGGTCGGTTATGTGTTAAGCATAATTGCCTTCAGTTTGGAAAGATTCGCTTCTTTTGACCAGATCTTATTGAACGTCGGTTTCGCGGGTTCGAACGCTTTTATAAGTCCGGTTATTACTTACGGTCTTATCATTTTCTTCGAACGCATTTTTAATATAACCACTGATCTTACTTTAATGGAACTTACGGATTTCAATAATCCTTTACTGAAAGAGCTCGCAAAAACGGCACCGGGAACATTCAACCATTCGATCGCGGTTAGTACCATTGCCGAGACAACGGCAGAATCGATCGGAGCAAATCCGGTTCTGGCCAGAGTCGGTGCTTTATACCATGACATAGGGAAGCTGCTCGATCCGGGAAGTTTCGTCGAAAATCAATTGACTGCGGTAAATATACATGAAAGCATTTCCCCCGAGAAGAGCGTAAGGTTAATTCGGGATCATGTTATTAAAGGGATCGAATTGGCTGAGAAATGCGGATTACCCAGGGAGATAAGAGATTTCATACCGATGCATCACGGTACGATGGTAATTTCCTTTTTTTATGAGAAGGCAAAACAATTGTACGGTGAAAATAATGTGGATATTAATGAGTACAGATATACGGGTCCTAAACCCAACTCTAAGGAAACTGCCGTCGTGATGCTGGCCGATGCGTGTGAATCGACTGTAAGGACACTTACCGAGGCCGATTCTCAGAAGATAGAAACAGTGATTTCGAATATCATTGACAACCGTATTGATGACGGTCAGCTTGACGAGGCTCCTTTAACATTCATGGATATCAAAAAAATAAAAGACGCGTTCCTCAGCATTCTCGTCGGGCATCAGCACAAACGAATCAGATATCCGACGCAGGATGAATTGGAGATTCCCCGGCCGGATGAATAAAAAATATGGAAGAGTTCGTAAAAGAATATATCGCAATTCTGAGTTTTGAGAAAAATCTGTCGGGAAATACAACCGAATCCTATAAAAATGATCTTCATAAATTTTTGGACTATGCAAGGGGGAAAGGGATTTCAGATTTAAACTCCGTCTCATACAATGATATTGCCCTTTTTTTTGAGGATCAGAGAAATACCGGGATCGACAGCTCGTCTGCCGCGAGATATATGTCCTCCATAAAAGGCTTTTTCCGTTTCCTTATCGATAGCGGCTATATTGAAAAAGATCCTACCGAAAAACTCTCATCCGTTAAAAAATCGCATAAGCTTCCCTCGGTTTTAACGTTTGCGGAAATTGAGAGTATTTTGAAGCTTCCCGAAACCGGTGACGTCGCGGGATTGCGTGACAAAGCAATACTTGAAACATTCTATTCTTCGGGTTTAAGGGTATCGGAGCTGATAAATCTTAAAATAAGTGATCTTTATTTTGCTGATGAGGTTCTCCGGGTATTGGGTAAAGGTTCGAAAGAGCGTATTATTCCGGTCGGCGGCAGCGCGATATATTGGGTAACTGAGTATTTAATGAAGTCCCGTCCGTACCTTGAAAAGAAAGACAAAAGCCGGAATTTTTTATTTCTTAACATACGCGGCACGAGGTTATCCCGGATGGGAATCTGGAAAATAGTAAAGCGGTACGCTCAGGATGCCGGAATAACGAAAGAATTTCATCCGCATACTTTCCGTCATTCATTTGCGACCCATCTCCTCGAAGGAGGAGCCGATCTTCGTTCCGTTCAGGAAATGCTGGGGCATGCCGATATCTCTACGACACAGATATATACCCATGTTGACAGGAATTACATAAAGCAGGTTCACAGGGATCATCATCCGAGGGGGTAAAAAAATGATTTTATGGTATTAAGAAAATCAGTCCTTATATGCCTGAGTACGATCGGCCTTATTTTATCCTCCGGGTGCAAAGAAAGCCAATTTGACGGGGAAGATCCAGGCAACGATACCTATTCAATTGAGATAGGCGAGTTTACGAGTCTGAATAATGCAAAATCATACCGACTCCAGCTCGATAAAAAAATCGCGGAACAAGGAAGAATTCAGAAGGTCAATGATAGATTATACAGGGTTATGCTGGTAAAATACCGGACCTCATTCGAAGCCGGAAAAGACGCTTACAGATTTTACAGGGATTCGCTTATTGAAAGTTATTCGATCTTTAGAAACGGTAAGGAAACTGTTGATGAGTTTAGAAACATTCTCTTCACGGCTAATTACGACGGCCGGCCCTCAGTCTACAGCTTTGATTTACTTACAAAGCGGATGAAAGTCTTTTGGAGCCGCTGGGGAAATGAAGTTATATCTTTAAACAACTCAAAAGACAGGAGAGGGGCTTTTATCACAAGCGCTTTAAGTTTCGGGAAAAGGGGGGGGCTATCTTATATATTGGATGTTCATGTTTATTATCTGAACCGCGATGCCGATTACACGGAAGAAGTAGGCGATCTGGGTGACGGAACTCAATTATATACATATTGGGAAAAAGAAGATACTTTCAAAGTTAACATAACCACTATTGATTCTATAAACTCCCGGACAATACGGCAGGAAATTTATCCGTTCAGCTCATTCGGGAAAGCAGAGAAAACCCGGGTGAGGAATTTTGATCTCCTTAAGGAGGGATTTCCCTCTTCCCCGAAACGGAATCCGGTTTTAATTTCTCCGAATAACCGTTTCCAATTGCGGCAGGTGATTTCCGGTATTAACAACTATCTGTATCTGAAAGATGTTCCCGAAAAATCGGAAGAATTAATATCTTCAAGCAAAAGAAAAATAAGCGATGCAAGATGGTCCGACGACGGGAATTATTTATTTGTCATTACGGAAAATAAGATTACGGCGCGTCCGTCAAAAAAAACGGAACCAACCGGGGAATTGATTGTCATCGACGCAAAACAGAAGAAACGGGTGATGACATTCGGCGGTTTTAGATTTGCTAATTTATTAGTTCAAGGAAACTTCTTATTTTTTGATAAACGTTTAAATGAAATTTCGCAAATAGGCATTTATGATTTTGAATTAAACAAATTTTACCATACTATATCCATACCGGGCGGTTGCGGTTTATTTAACATGCCGATGTGAGAAAAAATGAATACGTACAAAAGGGTTTTATCTTATATAACACCTTACTGGAAGCATCTTACCGCCTCGGTATTATTTACTATCCTTTATGCGCTTTTGAACGGACTAACCGTAATTCTGATTATCCCGCTTCTTAATACGCTCTTTAAAGTGGGGGATCAGGTATTACCGCAAAAACCTGCCGTAAACGCGGTAGTTAACAATTCTGTTCTTAACTGGATCTCGAAGGAGGCGGGAGCGGTAATTCAGGCGATCAAGGATTTTATTTTTACGGGTGAAACAAAAGAAGTCCTCTTCAAAATCTGCATCCTGATTCTTCTCACATTTTTTCTGAAGAATGTTTTCGGTTATCTTCAGTCATATTTTCTTGCAGTTGTAGAGCAGGGAATGATACGCGATCTAAGGAACAGGGCTTACGTCCACCTTCATAAACTGCCGATGAGTTTTTTCAAGAATGAAAAGACGGGAAATCTTATTTCAAGAATTATGAATGACGTCAACGCGGTTCAATCGAGTGTATCGGCCGTATTCCTGAACCTGATACGGGAACCGTTGACCATTCTTGTATTTCTCGGCATAGCATTATCAATAAGCTGGAAACTAACTCTTTTTTCTTTTCTTGTTCTTCCGTTTACTATAGGAATAATAAGCTGGATCGGTTTGATTTTGCGGAAGCAGAGCGGTCTTCTTCAAAAAAAAATGGCGGATATTACTACTGTGCTCCATGAGACTATCACCGGAGTCAAGATTGTAAAAGCATTCGGCATGGAGGAATACGAGAACAAAAAATTTAACGTTCAGACGCAAAAGTTTTTCAAGCTTTACCTTAAAATAACGCGGATCAGGAATACCGCTTCTCCCGCCACTGAATTCCTGAGTGTGGTAGTCGGAGGTGCGATGGTCTATTTTGGCGGCCAGTTGGTGCTTATCGATAAAAGTCTTAATGCAAGCGAATTTCTGGGATTTCTTCTTGCGATATTCCAAATGATGCCTTCGATAAAGGAGTTAAGCACCGTGAATAACAGGATTCAGGAGTCGAGCGCTGCCGCCGATCGGGTCTTTGAAATACTTGATACCCAGCCTGCGATCCGGAATATCGATTCTCCTCTTTTAATAACGGGTTTTAACGATTCCCTGGAATTTAAAAACGTCTCATTTCATTATGATGATTCCGACGAACCGGTTCTTAAACAGGTCAACCTGAGTGTGACAAAAGGGAATGTTATAGCCCTGGTCGGCAGCAGCGGGGCGGGAAAAACTACACTTGTAGATCTCATTCCCCGATTCTACGATCCGACGGGCGGAACAATTGAACTCGATGGCGTCAACATTAAAAATGTCAGGATTGAGGATTTAAGAAAACTGATGGGAATTGTGACACAGGAAACTGTCCTGTTCAACGAATCGGTAAGAAGCAATATTGCTTATGGACTCGACAGTTGTTCGGAAGAGAAATTAATTGCCTCGGCAAAAGCAGCGAATGCTCATAATTTCATAATGGAATTGCAGAACGGTTATGATACCGTCATAGGTGAAAAAGGGACCAAACTTTCCGGCGGTCAGAGGCAAAGATTATCAATCGCCAGGGCCCTTTTGAAAAACCCACCTATTATGATCTTTGATGAAGCCACCTCCGCTCTCGATAACGAGTCCGAAGTTCTGGTTCAGGAAGCAATTGAACGGTTGATGTTCGACAGAACAACTTTCGTGATTGCCCATAGACTAAGCACCATACGAAACGCGGATAGAATAATAGTGCTCGACCGCGGGCAAATTGTTCAGGATGGGAGGCATGAAGAGCTTTTGGCGGATGAGAACGGTATATACAGGAAATTATACGAACTTCAATTCAGGGCCTGATGACTAATAAAACTGAAAAGGAAACAACGCTTATAAGGAAACTGATTTTCGGCTTTCTGATCCTTTTTCTTATTACACTCACAAACTCCATCTTTTTCTGCCAGATAGGATATTTCATTCCACTGATTCTGTTTATCTATGTTTTTATTTCTACCAGGGAAAACCCGTTCAAAAAGAACGGCCTGGAATTGGCATTTATTCTTTTCCTTGCCGCCGAATTAATTTCCGCGTGCTTATCCGTGAACCGTCCTGCAGCGTTTCAAAATTTCTTTAAAAGGATGGTGCTTATTCCCCTCGTTTATGTTATTACGGCAGGTGCCGGCGATAAGGAAAAAGCGAAACTCTTTGTCAAGATTTATTTGGGCGCCGCCCTGCTTACAATGATTGTCTACATCGGATTCGCATACGAACATTTTACCGCTCAGTTATACAGATTCGAGTCGAAAGGTCCTTCTCCCTTTCAGTATGTAATGACGGCAGGCGGATTAATGAGTTTCACCACTATATTCTTTTTCGCGTTTCTCATAAATGAAATGAGAAAAATAACCGTCAGGTTGTTTTACCTGGCCGCCTTCCTTTTGGCCGCAGTCGGTCTGTACAGCAGCTATACCCGCGCTGCCTGGATGGGTGCCGTCGCGGGAATTGTATTTATCGTATTAATTAAGCGAAAATGGTGGATGATGGTTACGGGTGCCGCGCTGATATTATTTGCCGTGCTCTATTACAAAAATGAGAGTAAAATTTACGAATATAAGTATGACGGTGAGAGCCTTGTACAAAACTCTGAGATAAACACGCCGGGAAGGGCAAGCAGCGTTGAAGTAATGGGCGACACATTACTTGTAGCCGATTACGAAGGCGGTATGTCGCTTTATACGGGCGGTAAGTTGATCGAGGAGGTGAAGACCGAAACACCCTCGGTAAAAGCCGTTAAATGGGGCCGGACATATTTATCGGGGCTGCTTGACTCGCGGATTGTTATTTTTAAACACAATTCGAACGGTAAGCTGATAAATAGCGGAGTATTCACCTCCCCGGGTAAAACCAATGAAATTAAACTCTACAATCAATACCTGTATACGGCCGATGAAGACAGCGGACTCACTGTTTTTCATAACCCGGCCAATACCAAAGATAATGTGCGTTTTCGTAAACTGGGAGGAGTATTTACATTTGATATGAACGACAGTCTGCTGGCCCTGTATGATTTTAAAAGCTTTTCTCTCAAGTTATTCCGGGGAGACAGTAACGAATCATATAAGCTGATCGATTCGATTAAATACAAATCGTCAATCGGTTATGTTTGGGTCAACGGGCGGGATATACTCTTCCAGACCGATAAACTCTATCATTTTATCTATCGGAACGGGGCAATCATTCAGGTCCAGAAATTTGAGATAGTCGGATTGTTTAAAATGCTGTTTACCGGTTCATCGGCTCTTGGTTTGTCGGGTGACGGAAAGGTCTTCCGGTTCGATAAAGATTCCCGGGATAATTACTCGTATAAGCAAATAGCGGCTCTCGGATATTCACCGACCGACTTTACTCTTAGCGGAGATAAAATATTTGTTTCGATGAATAAAAGAAACAGGTTCGCTTCTGTAATTGATCCATATTATGAAACGAATTTCGAACGGCTTAACATTTGGAGAACGGGACTGAAAATATTTTCCGCCCATCCTTTTTTCGGAGTCGGAGACATCGATCTTAATAAACTTTACGGCGAGTACAAAGAACCGTATTTAAAAGAAAATTTCGGTCATATGCATAATAATTTTGTCCATTTCCTTGTGATTTTGGGAAGTCTCGGTTTTTGCGCCGCGATTTTTATGATATTCAAAATTTTACAAATTCACCTCCGTATATATATTTCCCTGAAACAGATTCCTTTTGCCTCATCTTATGCATTGGGAGCTTTAGCTGCATTTATCGGATTTTTGTTTTCGGGTCTCGGGGAGTGGAATTTCGGCGACCAGGAGATTATTACTATGGTCTGGTTTACATTGGGATTGAATATTGCTTTTTATAGGGGATATCTATTAAAAGAAAACCCGCGGGTGACGGAAGATGGCTAATCAGTTTAAACTATCGTCAATTATTATAGCGCGCGACGAGGAAAGCTCAATCCGGCGGGCAATTCAAAGTCAGGCCGGAATCATAGACGATATTGTTGTAATTGTCGATTCAAGGACCGTCGATAAAACATATTCGGCCGCAACGTCTTTCCCGGATGTTAATTGTGAAATTGTCGAATGGAAGGGATATGCCGGCGCGAAAAACTATGCCCTCTCCAAAACAAAAAATGACTGGGTCCTATGGATCGACGCGGACGAGGAAATTACCGTAGAACTCGCGTCCGAACTCCTTACTTTCAAATCTTCGGAACCCGCGTACCCGGCTTACAAAATCGGAAGACGGGCTTATTTCCTCGGCAAATGGATGAAGCACAGCGGATGGTACCCGGGGTATGTTACAAGGTTGTTCAATAAGAGAGCCGTTCATTTGAACGATAATAAGGTTCACGAAGGTCTGATAATCAGCGGCCCGACAGGGTATTTGAAGAATGATTTGAACCATTATACTGACCCGACAATAGATCATTATTTCGCTAAATTCAACAGATACACCGGTCTGGCCGCGGAAGAACTTAACGAGCGCGGTGCTAAGGCTGCATTGAGCGATATAATCATCCGGCCGGTTTTTATTTTCTTGAAAATGTATATCTTCCGTGCGGGATTTCTCGACGGGATTCATGGATTGATTTTATCGGTTTTTTCTTCCGCGTATGTATTTACCAAATACTGCAAGCTTTGGGAGTTGAATAGAGTTAAATGACAATTGGAATAATTCCAAATATTTCTAAAAAAGATATTCTGGATATCGTCAAGATGATAACCGGACTGCTTCGTTTGAACGGTTTTGATTATATAATCAGCGATTCGCTTGCGGCTTTTAAAAGCGGCTTTGACGATGAATTGAATAATGCTTTCTTTCTCTCCCACTCCGAATTATGCCGGCGGTCGGATATGGTTATTTCCATCGGAGGCGACGGTACAATGCTCAATACAGCCTACGAAGTAAAGGATTCAAGTACTCCCATTATCGGTGTTAATTTCGGAAAACTTGGATTTCTGGCCGAGTTCGATCTTGATAGTTTCGCGGTTTTCCTCGGCGATATAGGAACCAGCAACTATTTAATCGAAGAAAGGATGGCGCTTATAGCCCGCTGCACCGATTCAAGAAAGACCCTCTATGCAATCAACGATATTGTGATTGACAAGGGGCCATGGCCTAAAATGATCGAGTTGACTGTAAAAGTCGATGATGATTACGTGGCTACATTCTCAGCAGACGGAATAATAATAGCTACTCCTACGGGTTCTACCGGTTACTCGCTCTCGGCCGGCGGTCCGATAGTCAATCCGAAAGCAAAAGCAATTACGCTCAATCCCATTGCCCCCCATTCACTTACGATGCGTCCTCTTGTAATATCCAGCGATCAGAAAATTACGGTTATAGTTGATTCACCATCAAATAAAATCCAGGTCAGTTGCGACGGGCAGCGGGTCAGTTTTTTCAATCCCCCCGCCACTATTGTTATTGAGAAAAGCAATCACCCGGTCCGGCTGGTTCATTCAAAGCGGACCAATTATTTCGAGATACTCAGGAATAAACTTTTCTGGGGGCTCGATGTGCGCAAACAGAATAATTCCCAGAAAGGTATCAAATGAAAAATCTGCTGATTATTACGTTTTTCATCTGCGCGGTTATATCCGCTCAGGAAAAAAATAAAATGATAACCGATCAGAAAGCGGGCAAACCAATGTTGATCGGTGCGTGCGACCGGTCCGCGTTTGCCGATACAAGTTTTTCATGGTGGTTTAATTCAGGGTATGATACTTACAACGCCGATTCCCTATCCTTAATAGAACTTCATGATCGCTTAAACGGAGTTGAAATTACAATTGTAATGGGGTCATGGTGCAGCGACAGCCGCCGGGAGGTGCCCCGCTTCTTTAAAATACTTGATAAACTTAACTACGATCAGAAAGGACTCTCTCTTTACTGTGTCGACCGGGATAAAAAAGAGCCTTCCGGCATCGTTGAAAAATTCTCGATTAAACTTGTGCCTACATTCATCATCCTAAGAAACAAAATTGAATTGGGGCGTATTACCGAATCACCCGAAGAATCCCTTGAAAAGGATTTACTGAAGATTACAGGTAAGCAATAGGAGTCTGTCCGAGAACTGCTATGATATCTGCCCGTCGAGGCCCACGCCTCGACGAAGATCAAATTTTAGAACGGA
>Ga0182021_10001414_pt1 | contig 27410 bp, 21 predicted proteins | sample 612E3MmetaG_FD_120493 | JGI IMG/M metagenome (GOLD analysis project Ga0182021, IMG submission 120493) | Permafrost microbial communities from Stordalen Mire, Sweden - 612E3M metaG (Illumina Assembly) | ecosystem: Environmental > Terrestrial > Soil > Wetlands > Permafrost | place: Sweden...
AAGGGCGATCTGCTGCCGGTCTCGGCGTTCCCGATCGACGGCACCTGGCCGACCGCCACGACGCAGTGGGAGAAGCGCAACATCGCGCTCGAGATCCCGGCGTGGGATCCGGCCATCTGCATCCAGTGCAACAAGTGCGCGATGGCGTGCCCGCACGCCGCGATTCGCGCCAAGGTGTACGACCCTAAGCTGCTCGACAAGGCGCCGGCGACGTTCAAGTCCACCGACTACAAGGCGACGGATTTCAAGGGGACCAAGTACACGCTTCAGGTGGCCCCCGAGGACTGCACCGGGTGCACGCTCTGCGTCATGGTCTGCCCGGCCAAGGACAAGTCGAACCCGAAGCACAAGGCGATCGACATGACGCCGCAGATGCCGCTGCGCGAGGGCGAGCGCGCGAACTACGCCTTCTTCCTCGACCTGCCCGAGGTGGACCGTACCGCGATCAAGATCGACGTGAAGGGCGCGCAGTTCATGCAGCCGCTTTTCGAGTACTCCGGCGCGTGCGCGGGGTGCGGCGAGACGCCGTACGTCAAGCTCCTCACGCAACTCTTCGGCGACCGTGCCCTCATCGCCAACGCCACCGGGTGCTCGTCGATCTACGGCGGCAACCTGCCCACCACGCCATACGCCGTCAACCGTGAAGGGCGCGGCCCCGCTTGGAACAACTCGCTGTTCGAGGACAACGCCGAGTTTGGCTTCGGCTACCGTCTCGCGATCGACAAGCACATCGAGCAGGCCCGCGAGATGCTCGCCAGGCTCGCGCCGAAGCTCGGCGAGGCGATGGTCACCGAACTGCTGGAGGCGAAGCAGGCGGACGAAGCCGGCATCGCGGCCCAGCGAAAGCGTGTCGAGGCCCTCAAGGCAAAGCTCGCCGAGGTCAAGGAACCCGAGGTTGCTCGCCTCGCTCTCCTCGCCGACTACCTCGTCAAGAAGAGCGTGTGGATCGTCGGCGGTGACGGCTGGGCCTACGACATCGGGTACGGCGGCCTCGATCACGTGCTCGCCCAGCACCGCGACGTCAATATCCTGGTCCTCGACACCGAGGTCTACTCCAACACCGGCGGGCAACAGTCCAAAGCGACGCCGCTGGGCGCTGCCGCGAAATTCGCGATGGCGGGAAAGGCCACGCCCAAGAAGGACCTTGGCATGATGGCGATGGGGTACGGCCACGTCTATGTCGCGCACGTGGCGTTCGGGGCCAAGGACGCGCAGACCGTGCGGGCGTTCCAGGAGGCGGAATCCTACCCCGGGCCATCGCTGATCATTGCCTACTCGCACTGCATCGCCCATGGCTACGACCTTGCGTTGGGCTGCGAGCAGCAGAAGCTGGCTGTGGACACGGGCTCGTGGCCGCTCTATCGGTTCGACCCGCGCCGTATCGCGCTCGGTGAGACTCCGCTCAAGCTCGACTCTGCCGCGCCGAAGGTCGAGCTCTCCAAGTACATCCGCAACGAGACCCGGTTCCGGATGGTCGAGCAGGCCAACCCGGAGCGCTTCAAGCACCTCCTCGCCCTCGCCCAGCGCGAGGTGACCAACCGGTTCGCCGTATACGAACAGCTCGCGAAGGTGACGATGCCGGTGAAGTCCGCCGACGAGCAGCCCGTCGCCGAGAAGGAAAGCTAAGGGGGATTCAATGGACCTCTCGACCAAGTACCTCGGGCTCAACCTTCCCCACCCGCTCATGGCCGGCGCTTCTCCGATGGTGGACGATTTGGACACCGTCAAGCGGCTGGAGGACGCAGGGTGCGCCGCGATCGTCATGCACTCGCTCTTCGAGGAGCAGATCACGCGCGAACAGCTGGGCACGGAGATGGACATGGAGCTGCACGCCGAGGCATTCGCGGAGGCGCTGTCCTATTTTCCCCAGCCCAAGGAGTACCGCCTCGGACCCGAGCAATACCTCGAGCAGATTCGCCGCATCAAGGCGGCCGTCAAGGTGCCGGTGATCGGCTCGCTCAACGGAACCTCCCCGGCGGGGTGGCTCAATTACGCGAAGCTCATCGAGCAGGCCGGCGCGGACGCGCTGGAGCTGAACGTCTACTACCTCGCCACCCAGGCGTGGGAGACGAGTGAGACCGTGGAGCGCCGGACGCTGGAGAGCCTCAAGACCGTCAAGCAGGCTGTGAAGATCCCGGTTTCCGTCAAGCTCTCCCCGTTCTACTCGTCGCTCGCCAACTTGGCCAAACAGCTCGACGACGCGGGCGCCGACGGCCTCATCCTGTTCAACCGGTTCTACCAGCCCGACATCGACGTCGAAGAGCTCGAAGTCGTCCCGAGCCTGCAGCTCTCCGATTCCTCCGAGCTCTTGCTCCGCCTGCGGTGGCTCGCGATCCTTTCCGGCCACTTCAAGGGCTCACTCGCGTGCAGCGGCGGCGTGCACTCGCACCTCGACGCGATCAAGGCCGTGATGACCGGCGCTCACGCGGTACAGCTCGTCTCCGTGCTGCTCAAGCGTGGCCCCGAGTACGTCGCGACGCTGCGCGACGGGATGGCGCGCTGGATGGAGGAGCACGAGTACGCATCGATCGAGCAGATGCTGGGCAGCATGAGCCATCAGAACTCCCCGAACCCGCAGGCGCTCGAACGCGCCAACTACATGAGGATCCTGCAGGGGTGGAAGCCGTAGAGGCAAAGACGTGGTCCGTGGCCGGTGAACACAATAACGACGAAACGACGGGGCGGCCGCAGGGCCGCCCTCCTCATGGGCACGGGTGAGGGCGTAGGAAGGCGGGGAGAGGGTAGAAGGTAGACGGAGTAAGAAAGTGGCAGGAATCCTCGTCTTCCGTCTTCCCTCTTCCGCCTTCCCTCTGGCGCCTGCCTGCCGTCGTCCCCCTTAGGGGCGGTCGCCGCGGAGGAGGCGCTCGACCTGGGAAGGGAACGAGCTCGAGAAGTCGATCACCCACCACTCCCGCTTGCCATAGAACGGCTTGACGACTTCTTCGGGTGGCGGCTGCAGACCCACAACCGGGTACTTCTGCCCGAACGCCCCGACGAACCGCGTGCCGGTGGGCGCCTCGATCGCCGGAACTCCCTTGAACCGCAAAGCGGATGCCGGAAGATCCGCAGCGATCCTCGCCGGATCCACATCGGTGGGGTTTTCCATAGCCGCCCGCACGACCGCGAGGATTCCGAGCACGCGCTCGATCCGCCGGCGCGGCTCGCCGTTGAGGTTGCCCCACATCCGGCCGAGCGCCGCGCCGATCTCGTCATCCGTCGCCCCAGCAGGAAGGAGATCGCGCTGCCCGTCGACCTCGGCAACCGCCCGAATCTCCGCAGCCGCCTGGTCGCCATCGTCCTTGATGCGGCGCCAGAGCTCCTCTTTCGCCGCGGCATCCTTCTTCGACGAGGCGTCGTGCGAGATGAGCCTCTGGAACAGCTCCGGTAGATTCGATGGCTTGCCCACCTTCTCCACCGCCAGGTACTGGCCGCTCTCGAGGTCCTCCACGACGACGGCTCTCGAGCCCGTCGGGTTCGAGAGCAGGAAGTCGGCGCGGACCACCGCTTCATCCGGAAGCAGAAACCGGCATCCGTAGTGGGACACTCGGCTGTTGGGAACGGCGTCTTCCGCCTTCATCAATGCGAGGTCGAGGCGCGCCCTGCCTCTCCTGTCCTCACCCGCCCAGCTCGAGTCGATGCGTCGGATCACGTCGTCCCGTTGCTGCCGCTGGGCGTCGGTCATCAACGCGATGTCGGCCCCCTTCGCAGAGGTGCAGAGGACCCGCGCCACGACGTCCGCTCCCGTGCGAACCTCGACGGTCTGCCAGCTCACCCTGAAGTGCAGGGATTGCACCGCCGCCAACAAGACCAAGGTCGCGATCATGGTTGGCTTCCATCCTACGCCTCCGGAAAAGCCGTGGAGAGCGGGCCGTGGTCCGCAGAGACAGGAGAAGCACGGCGAAGGCAGCAAGCGTGCAGCCGCGCGGCCGAGAGTGGGCCAGATGCAAGGCGCACGAGGCGGGAGGAGCGGAGCGTAGCCGGAGGCTACGTGAGCATCCGATCCGCCGAGTGCAACGCAGCAGATGGTCCGCTATCGGCCGCGCCCGTATGGTAGGCTCCGGGCGCTATGGAGCGCGTCTCCTTCGTCATCGCCACCGTTCACGAGGTGGCGCTCAAGGGCGGCAACCGCGGCTGGTTCGAGCGGACGCTCGTGCACAACGTCCGCGCCGCCCTCAAGGGCCTGCCGGTGGCCGAGGTCTCGATCCCGGCCCGAGTCGTCATCCGGTTCTCCGAACCGGTCGCGTGGCACGAGGTTCGCCGGCGCATCGAGACCGTGTTCGGGATCAACGGCATGATGCCCGTTGAACGCGCCGGCACGACCTACGACCAGCTCGAGAGGTTCGTCTCGGAGCACGCCGCCGAGTTCTCGGGGGCGACGTTTGCCGTGAGGTGCAAGCGCTCCGACAAGCGGTTCCCGCTGACCTCAGAGGAGGTCAACCGCCGGCTCGGCGCATTCGTGAACGAGCTGACGGGGATGGCGGTCAACCTCGAGAACCCCGACGTCACCGTGCACGTCCTCGTCCAGAGCGACGGCCTTTACGTCTACAAGGACCACTACCCCGGCCCCGGCGGCCTTCCCGTCGGGACTTCGGGGCGCGTAGCGGTGCTCATGTCAGGCGGGATCGACTCCCCCGTCGCCGCGTACCTGGCGATGAAGCGCGGCACCAGGGCCCACTACGTGCACTTCCACTCGGCGCCCTACACGTCGGATACCTCCGTCGCGAAGGTCGAACGCCTCGTCCGGCTCCTGACGCGGCATCAGGGTTCGAGCCGCCTCGCAGTGGTGCCGTTCGGTGACTGCCAGCGCGAGATTGTCTCGTCCTGCCCGGAGCGCCTGCGAGTCGTGCTCTACCGCAGGATGATGCTCCGGACCGCCGAGCGCATCGCGCGGCGCTGGCGCTGCGAGGCGCTCGTCACGGGCGAGTCGCTGAACCAGGTCGCGTCGCAGACACTCGAGAACCTCGCGGCCATCGACCGGGTCGCGCACCTTCCGATGCTGCGGCCGCTCGTCGGACTCGACAAGCAGGAGATCATCGCCATTGCGGAGCGCGCCGGGACGTTCGAGATTTCGATCTTGCCCCACCAAGACAGCTGTTCATTCCTCCAGCCCCAGCACCCGGCCACGAGGACGACCGCGGCGGCCTGCGAGGAAGCCGAGACTCCGATCGACGTCGAGGCGTGGGCCCACCGCCTCCAGCATGAGGCCACGGTTACGGTCGTTCAGTACAGCTGGAACGCGTAGCCCTTCAACCGAGCGGCTCGATGCGGGATCAGGAAACGAACTGTTGACCGCCGACGGTAAGCCCGCGCGTGGGGTCGCGACGAGGCGCTGAGGTGAACTCTCCGCCTTGTCGGTGATGCGTGTCCATCGCCCGTGTTGCCCTTTCCCCTTTTCCTTCTCTTACTTAACCGCCTTCAGTTGGGCGAGGTCCGTCAGCACTTCACCCGCATGCTTGCCGGGGTTCACGTCCGCGTAGGCCTTGAGAACCTTGCCGTCGGGGCCGACCAGGTACGAGATCCGGCGCGCCCACAGCCGGCTCGGCGAGTCCGCGGCCCCCACCTCTACCGCCAGGGCCTTCTTCGTGTCCGACAGCAGGCGGAACGGGAAGTTGTGCTTCTTGATGAACTCGGCGTTGTCAGCCGGGTCGTCGAACGACACGCCGACAACCTCCACGCCGGCCTTCTGGAACCCGGCGAAGTTGTCGCGCAGAGCGCAGCCCTCCGCGGTGCAACCCGGCGTCATGGCCTTGGGGTAGAACCACAAGAGATAGGTCTTCCCCGCAAAGTCCGCCGAGGAGACCTTCGCACCGGTCTGGTCCGCGAGCTGCCACACCGGGAACGTGTCGCCAGCCTTCAACATCCCCCCCGCGGTCGCCGACGCTGCAAGACCTAGAACTGCCAACACCATCGCTACGAGCTTCATCTGCCGAGCCCTCCTTTTATATAAACCGATTCGAATCTCGCGGGATTCCTTAATCGCCTGTCTCGACCATTGACGCGGCTCATAGGCGGACTGTGGTTCTTTCCGGCACATTCTATGTAAAATGCTGACCTTGATGTTCTTGTTTCTGAGATGAGCACGCGACGGGGGAACGCCATGGGCGTCGCGGAGAACCCGGAGAGCACGCGCGAGAAGCGCGTGGTGGCAACGACTTCGGTCGCGGCAGCCGTCTTCCTCACCACCATCAAGGTCATCGTCGGGCTGCTGACCGGCTCGATCGGCATCCTGTCGGAGGCGGCCCACTCAGGCCTCGATCTCGTCGCGGCGGTGGTGACGCTCGTCGCGGTGCGAGCGTCGGCCAAGCCTGCCGACCGCGAGCACACCTACGGGCACGGGAAGGTGGAGAACCTCTCCGCCCTATTCGAGACCGCGTTGCTGTTCGCGACCTGCTTCTGGATCATCCTCGAGGCTGGCAAGCGCCTGTTCGTCAAGAACGTCCCGGTCGAGGCATCCGCATGGGCGTTCGCGATCATGGGAGTCTCGATCCTCGTGGATCTCTCACGTTCGCGAGCGTTGGCGCGCGTGGCCAAGAAGTACAGGAGCCAGGCGCTCGAAGCGGACGCCCTTCACTTTTCGACCGACATCTGGTCGTCGGCCGTCGTGATCGTCGGACTTCTCGGGGTCCTCCTCTCGAAACGCCCCGGGCTCGAATTGCTCGTCAAGGCCGACGCGGTGGCAGCCCTGGGGGTTGCAGCGATCGTGGTCTGGATCACGGTGAAACTCGGCCGCAAGACGGTCGCGGATTTGCTTGACCAGATCCCGCCGGGGCTGCGCGACGATCTGGACGGGGCCGTTCGGGTCCCAGGAGTCGTCGACGTCCTCCGCGTCCGGGTCCGCCGCAGTGGCCCGGAGGCCTTCGCCGACGTGGCGCTCACGGTCGGGAGCCACACCGGAATCGGACGTGCCCACGAAGTTTCGAGCGCGGCGGAGGCCGCGGTCCGCCGCCTGTTGCCGGGAGCCGACGTCGTCGTTCATGTGGAGCCCGCCGATGCTCAGGTGCTGACCCGCGACGAGGACCCGGCCGCTGTAGTGCGCGCCCTCGCGGACCGCCTCGGCTTCGCCGTTCACGACATCCACGTTCACCACGTGCTCAGCGCACGCTCCCTAGAGCTCCACCTTGAGGTCGACCGGTCGCTCTCCGTGGCCGCCGCGCACCAGCAGGCGACCATGTTCGAGTCGGCGCTGCGCCAGGCGATCCCTGACCTCGGCCAGGTCGTGACCCACATCGAGCCGCAGGACGATGCCACACGCGCCGCCCGCGCCGCTCCCGAGGACGAAGGCCAGGTCCTCGCGGTTCTGCGCGAGTTGGCGAGCGAAAGCGGGCTGCACTGCCACCCCCACGACGTCACCGTCCGCCGCAGCGGCGGGGATCTCTCCGTGTCGTTCCACTGTGCCGTGGACGCCGGCACCGCCATCACCGCAGCTCACGAACTCACGGATCGTGTGGAACGTGCGCTGCGCGCCCGCCTGCCCCATCTCGGGCGCGTCGTGATCCACGTCGAGCCACTGGTGAAGAAGCAGTGAAGAGTTCAGAGTGAAGAGTCAAGAGTTAACAGCGAGAGCCTTCAAAAGCACTCTCGTGTCTCTGCGAAACTGCTTCTGCGCTCCGCCTTTCAACTCTTCACTCTCAACTCTCAACTGTCTCTCAGGCGCCGTACTTGGCGAGCTTGCCGGCGGCCGCCAGAGCCTCTGCCAGCAGGAACCGCAGCGGCATCCGACCGAGCGCGCCTCCGATACACGCGGTCTCCGAGAACACCGTCACGGGGTCGCGAAAAACACGCCCCGGTGCCCACAGAAGCCCAGGAACGGGGTGCCACGAGTGCGCCTTGAGGGCAACCGGCGTCGAGTGATCGGCCGTCACGACGACCACCTCGAACCCGTCACCGATGAGGTCCGGCAGGAGACGGTCCACCTCCTCGACCACTGCCACCTTGCGCTCGAAGTCCCCGTCCTCTCCGGCCTTATCGGTGTACTTCACGTGGACGAAGAGGAAGTCGTGTCCTTCGCGTGCGGCCCGCACCGCCGCGGGGAACTCGGCGAGCGACGGCGGTGCAGGAGGCATCGCCATTCCCACCAGGCGCGCCAGACCCCGATACATCGGATACGTGGCGATGCACGCGGGTCTGAGACGGAACCGCTCGGACAGCGACGGGATTTTCGGCAACGAGTCGAAGCCGCGAAGCAGGATCCCATTTGCCAACGGCTCCGTGGCGAGCTCCTTCCGGGCCGCGTCCACGAACGCCGCGACGACCTTCGCCGTCGGGCGCGACGCCGCATCGAGAGCCTTAACGCGCAGCGGTGGCACTCCCGTGCGCTGGGGATCGGTGTCGGCGAGCCGATGGCCCAGCTTGTCTCCCCGAACGATGAGCGCGCCGCGGTGCTCGGCTTCGGTCTCGATGAATATCTCGACCCCGCTCGGCACGGGGATCTGCCGGAGGCGTGCGACGAGCCGCCGGTTCTCCTCGGTCGAGATGCGGCCGGCGCGGCGGTCGGAGATGTTGCCGTCGAGACCCAGAGTACAGAAGTTAAAACGGGCCGCAACGTCGCCCGGCCGGAGCGCAAAGTCGATCCCGACAGCGGACAGCACGCCGCGACCTATCTCGTATTCCGTGGGGTCGTAGCCGAAGAGCCCGAGGTGACCGGGTCCGGATCCGGGGGTGATGCCGGGCCCGACCGGGTCGAACCGCCCGCAACAACCGTCCTTGGCGAGCAAGTCGAGGTGGGGTTTTGAGCCCGCCGCCAGCGGTGTGAGGCCGTCCCCGTACCGGGGCAGGTCGCCGAGCCCGTCCATCACCAGCATCAGAATCCGCGACGGCGTCGGCTCGGCTTGCCGTTCGACGATCTTCATCGGGTCCATGGACACCACCTCCCGCCCCGCCAAACATCCCGGGTGCGACACCTCTAGCTTAGCGCTTTCGGGCCGGTGCCGGTGACGGGACCGTCGGGGCAGGCTCCTCGGCCATCCGTTCCAGGATCGCGTTGAACAGGAGCGGGATTAGCACCTCCGTCTGGCCACGGAAGTACGACGAAATCGCGCCGGCAGGCTCCGCATCTCTTCGCCCCCGACGGTCCGGGTCTGGAACGCGGTCTCCGTGAGCACGCCGAAGACGTTCTTCCACCAGCCGGTGTTGGGCGTCCCGCCGATCCAGTTGGCGTCGAACGCCCATCCGGCGGCCTGACGGCCGAGCCGGCACAGGCCGACGGAGCACATGCGGTTCGCTATCGGGCAGCTATCTCATCCTGCTAGACTCACTCGCCTGAACGAGGTGGTCCCGGTTCGATGGCCGCAGCGAGCATCCCCGTCTCCGCCAGGGAGCGCACAGCCGCCCTGATCCTCCTCGGGGCGGCGACGCTCTTGAGGCTGCCCTACATCTTCCACTACCGCATCAACTCGGACGAACCACAGCATCTCCACGTGGTGTGGGGGTGGACGAGGGGTCTCCTCCAGTATCGCGACGTGTCCGACAACCACTCGCCGCTCTTCCACCTCCTTATGGCGCCGCTGCTCGCGCTGATTGGCGAGCGGCCGGACGCGGTGGTTCTCATGCGCTTCGCCATAGTGCCGCTCGCCCTGCTGGCGCTCTGGCTCACCTACGCGATCGCCACACGCCTCTTTGACCGGCGGGTCGCGCTGTGGTCAGCAGTGCTGGTTGCCTTTCACTACAACTTCTTCTTCAAGTCGATCGAGTTTCGGACCGACAACCTGTGGACGGTAGGGTGGCTTGCGGCACTCGCGGTGCTCGTGGGCGGCCCGCTCGGCGCCGGACGCGCCCTGCTGACCGGAGTGGCGCTCGGCACGAATCTCTGCGTCTCCCAGAAGACGGCCCTTATGGTGGCTGCGCTCGCCGGCGGTGCGGCACTGGTCGCCGCGCTTTCGGCCGAGGTCCGGCGGGCGGTCCCTTTCCGGAGGGCGGCCTCACTTGCCGGTGCGGCGGCGGCCGGTTTCGCGGTTGCGCCCCTGGCGGTGGCGGGGTTTTTCGCGTCGAAGGGTGCCTTGGGCGCTTTCATCCAGGGCGCGCTTGCCCAGAACGTCCTCGCGGATCTTGGCGCGTGGCACGACGCCTGGCGGCTCATGCTCTTCCCCCTCGGCCTCGTTCTCGTGATCTGGTTCCTCCTCCCCCGGTTGCGGGTGGCCGGCGGCGACCGCATCAGGGTGCAACGTCTGTTGATCCCGCTCGTCGCCGTGCTCTACGTGCTCGTGCTGGAGAGCCTCTGGCCTCTGGTCACGGGGCAGGACTACCTGCCTGTCTTTCCGCTGGCGGCGATCGTGGTCGCCGCCGGACTGGACCGCTGGGAGCGCATGTCCATCGAGAGAGCGGGAGATGGCGCGCCCCTGACCCGTTCCCCCGCATACGTGCTCCTGGCGGTGCTGGTGGCCCAATCCGGCGTCATCGTGTTCAAGGGATCGGTCTGGCGCGATCGGACTGTCCAGCAGAAGAACCTCGTGTCGAACGTTCTGCGCCTCACCGACCGCGACGACCCAGTCATGGATACGAAGGGCGAGACCGTTTTTCGCAAGCGCCCGTTCTTCGACGTCCTCGAGACCATTACGATCGAGAAGCTGCGACGTGGCCTGATCCAAGATACGATCGCGGAGGACATCGTCCGGGCAAGGTGTTTCGTGGCCGTCGAGGACAGCAGCCGCTTCCCAAATCGCGGCCGGACCTTCATGAACGAGAACTTCGTGTCCGTTGGCATCTTGCGTGTGGCCGGGCGGCTTCTGCCCCCGGCAGGCGGCGGAGCCTTGCACATGCGCTTTGCGATCGCGATCCCTGGGCCGTACGCCGTGGTCACACCGGCAGGTGCGGCCGCCGGATCGCTCGACGGGGCAACGTACTCGGGTCCCCGCGAGCTCGAAGCTGGGTCTCACGATTTCATCCCGACGGCGGGCTTGCAGCCTTTCGCGGTGGTCTGGGCGCGGGCGATCGAGCGAGGGTATTCGCCGTTCGCCGCAGATCGGAGCCCCTCATGATCCAGACGCTCGCGCTCACCTCGTCGGACAGGCTCCTGGTGCTCGCGCCGCACCCGGACGACGAGAGCGTCGCAACCGGGGGGCTGCTCCAGCACGCGATGGAGGTCGGGGCGAAGGCACTGGTGGTGTTCTTCACCGAAGGCGACAACAACCCGTGGGCGCAGCGCGCGCTCGAGTTGCGCTGGCGCATCGGGCCCTCCGACCGTGCGCGGTTTGCTGCGCGCCGCCGTGAGGAGGTCCGAGCAGCTCTCGAGCAGCTTGGAGTGCCACTCGCGGACACGCGGTTCCTCGGTTTCCCCGACCAGGGCGCGAGCGACTTGCTCCTCCACGGCAACGAGGTAGCGCAGCGCGCCGTGACCAACGCCCTCGAAGAGTGGCGCCCGACGGTCCTCGTGGTGCCGTCGCTCCTCGACCTGCACCCCGACCACAGCGCCCTCGCGGTAATGGTGGCCCTGGCCATGGCGCAGTTGCGAGGCAGTGTGCCCGTGCGCAGGGTTGTCCGCTTCCTGGTGCACAACCCCCAGCTCCGTTCGCGCCGTCACGAGGGCTCGCTCGTGCTCCCGCTGTCCGAGGCCCAGAAGGCTCGCAAGCGCGCCGCCATCGCCTGCCACAAGAGTCAGCTCGTCCTCCGAGGATCGTGGCTGCTCTCGTTCGCTTCCGGGGAAGAGACGTACTTCCTTGAAGAGTCGGCGACCGGTCTGCAGCAGCATCCGGTCGTGACCGTTCATCTCGAAAACGGAAACCTGGTGTTCCGGCTCGCGTCCCGCACTCGGATGCGCTCATTCGGCGCACGCAAACTCTGCCTGGTCTGCAACGGTGAGCCCCCTGTCCGCCTCGTCGTAGATTTACCCTCTTCGACCGGCGGTGCGACGGTTCGCGAACCCCGGAGCGGCCGCCCGATCGGGGAAGGCTTCTTCCGGGGCACAAGCGGGATCGGGACGCTGACCCTCCCCGCGGGCGTCGTCTCTCCCGGCGGGCTGCTGTTCGCCAAGGTTGAGCACCGGTTCGGCTTCTTCGATGAGGCCGGCTGGAAGGAGATCAGCTCGGTCCCCGGGCTCCTTGGCCGATAGGCCAGCGCCCGGACGGGATCCTTCTCGCGGCTGTACACTTCCTTCTGGAGAGCACGAATGGTCTCTGCTGGCCGATTGGTCCGCGAACCGTGGCCGTGCCCGACGGTGGAACGCTCTGTGCCCGGATGCACCGGAGGCGGAACATGACCACCTCGCGGGGTGAGTCGGCGCCGCGCGATCGCGGCCTGCGCCCGGAGCGCACCCGCCACCTGCGGGAGCGTAGGCCGGCGTTGCGCAGCATCCGGCCCCGGCGCGTTCTGGATCTGCTCCGGCGCGTCAGCGAGGTGCTCGAAACCGTGGTCGACCCCGAGGTCGCAGCCTGGAGCGTCCTGGTGGCGTACACCGCGGGCGAGGGCCTCGGATTCAACCGGTCCTTCCTCCTCCTCGCCGACGGTGACCAGCTGCGAGGCTGGTTCGGAGTCGGACCCTTGACGCGCGACGAAGCCCGCGAGGTGTGGGCCGAGATGCGCCAGCACGGCGTGCTCCCGCTCGAACGGCTCGCGGAACCGGATTCGATGGCGGTCGAGTCCGAGCAGCGCCGGCACGCGGCCACGCTGGCTGCGCTGTCCCACGCCTCCGAGAAGGGGTGCGGCGCCTGGCGTCGTGCGTTCGTCGGCCGCAGCAACCATCCGAACCCCTGCGTTCGTCACTGGGTGGCGGTACTCGAGTCGCGCGAATTGGTCGTCGTGCCTCTCATGGCCAGCGGCCGGCCGTGGGGCGTTGTGCTGGCCGACAACTTCGTCACGCACGCTCCGATCTACCACGCAACGCTCGAAGCCGCAGAGACGCTCGCTCACTACCTTCGGGCGGCACTCGAACGCACACAGCTGTTGCGCCGGTTCCAGGAAGAGAGACGGCGGCGCATGGCCGCCGACCACGCCACGGCACTTCTCGAGACGGCCCGCACGCTCGCCCACGATCTGAAGAACCCGCTGGCGCTGGCAGGCGGCCTTGCCCGAGAACTGATGGCAGCGCCTCCCCGGAACCCCGGCACGCTCCTCAGGCAACTCGGAATCGCCGCGGCCGCCATCAGCCGCGCCGAGCAGAGGGTCGGGGACCTCGTGGACGGCCTGGCGAGCCGGGCGGATGGCATCGCCCTGGAGCCGGTAGAGGTGGGGGCTTTCGTCGACCGGGTGGTGGAGGCGTTCCGGCCGCTAGCAACGAGTCGCGGGGTCCGCCTCCTGTGCTACCACCCGCCCCGGCCGGTGCGTGCGAGCGCCGTAGTGCACTCGCTCGAGCGTTGCCTTGAGAACCTCGTTGTCAACGCGCTCGAGGCGCTCAGGGAGAGCGGAGGGGAGATTTACGCCGCGGTTCGCGAGGACGGCCAGTGGGTGAGGCTCGACGTGGCCGACAACGGACAGCCGCTGCCTGCGGCGCTCCGGGTCGACCCTTTCGCCGGCGGCATCACCACGCGCCGGGGAGGCAGCGGCCTTGGGCTTGCATCGGTCCGCACACTCGCCGAGGCCATGGGAGCGAAGGTGGAGTACGATGAGCGGGAGCCTGGCTGGGTGCGTTTTACGCTGTTTCTGCGGAGGTGGTCGTGAACGGTTCGCGCTTGCTTTTCGTGGATGATGAGGAGGGCTTCCTCGAGCTGTATCGCGCCGCGTTCAACCGCGACGGGTATACGGTCGAGACGACAGCCACGGTCGACGGCGCCCGTGAATGCCTCGCCCAGGGAGGGGTCGATCTGGTCGTCCTGGACATTCGGCTGGGTGAGGTTTCCGGTCTCGCGCTGCTGCGAGAGATCAAGGCCAAGGACTCCCGCCTGCCGGTCGTGCTCGCCACCGCCTACGCCCGATACCAGGACGATTTCTCGTCGTGGCTGGCGGACGCCTACATCGTGAAGTCCTCCGATCTCAACGAGCTGAAGCAGGCCGTGCGCCGCTGCCTTGGGAAGGCGCGATGATCCCGGTCGTGATGGCCGGCGGCTTCGGCACGCGGATCCGGCCGCTCTCTGCGAACCGCCCGAAGCCCATGCTGCCGATCGTCAACCGGCCGATCCTCGAACGTGTGCTCACCCACCTCGCGAGCTTCGGCATGAACGAGGCCGTCCTCCTGACCTATTACGACCCGGACAAGATCCGCGCCGCCTTCGGGGACGGGAAGCGGCTCGGGATGCGCCTGCACTACAACAACGCCGATCAGGACTACGGCACCGCCGGCGCCGTGGCGCACGGCGCCGATCTCATCCCCGCCGAAGACTACCTGGTGCTCTCGGGGGACGTGCTCTGCGACTTCGACCTTTCGGCTCTCATCGCCGCACACCAACAGCGACACGCGATGGTCACCATCGGGCTGACGCGCGTCGCCAACCCGCTCCAGTTCGGAATCGTGATCATCGACGGCGACTCCCGGGTGCGACGCTTCCTCGAGAAACCTACATGGGGAGAGGTTTTCTCCGACACGGTCAACACGGGCGTTTACGTTCTCCAAGGGCAGGCGCTTGCGCAGGTCCCGCGGACCGAGCCGTTCGACTTCTCACGCGATCTCTTTCCCCGCCTGCTCGCCAGCGGCGCTCCGCTCTACGGCCACGTGATGCGGGGTTACTGGCGCGACATCGGTGATCCGGAGTCGTACCTCGCCGCACACCTCGACTACTTCGAGGGCGCCCTCCGCCTCATGCCGCCCGGCGAGTTGCGCCAGATCGGAGGCAAGCCGCTGTGGATCGAGGGCGAGGTGGAGATCGATCCGTCCGTCGAGGTTCGCGGGACGGTTGTGGTCGGCCCCGGGTGCCGCATCGGCGCCAACGTCCGCCTCGAGGACGCAGTGCTCGGTCCGGCCTCCGCGGTGGCAGCGCGGGCCGAGCTGCGTCGGGCCGTGCTCTGGGAAGGGGTCCAGATCGGCGAGGGCGCCCGGATCGAGGAGGCGGTCCTCGCGGCGCGCGTTCAGGTGGGCGCAGGCACGGTTGTCGAGAAGGGCGCGGTGATCGCCGACGACACGGTCCTCGGACAGGAAGTACGTGTCAAAGAGGGCGTGAAGATCTGGCCCGTCAAGGTGGTCGAGGACCACGCCGTCGTCTACTCGAACTTGGTGTACGCCGAACGGTGGCGCACGTCCGCCTTCGAGGAGGGCGCGGTCACCGGTCTCACCAACCTCGAACTCACGCCGGAAGTCGCAGCCCGTCTGGGCGCGGCGTACGGCACTCTGCTGCAGCCCGGAAGCACGATCCTCACTGTCCGCGACGACCACCCTGCATCGCGCATGCTGCGGCGGGCCTTCGTCGGCGGGATGAGCTCGACCGGCGTTCATGTCGTCGACCTCGGCCTGCTGCCAGTCCCCGTCATGCGGCACAAGCTCGAGGGGTTCGGCGAAGTGGGCGGCGTGTCTTTCCAGCAGGTGCAGCTCGTGCGGGGGATGACCTCGATCCGCTTCTTCGACGACCACGGCCTCGACATCTCGACGAGCTTCGCCAAGTCGGTGGAGCGCGTCTTCCTGCGGGAGGAGTTTCGCCGCGCTGGGCACCAGGAGATCGGAGTCATTTTCGAGCACCCACGTCTCGTGGACTTCTACGCGGAGTCGTTCCTCAAGGCGCTCGCCGTCGAGCAGATCCGCGCCCGCCGGATGCGCGTCGTCGTGGACTACGCGCACTCGGCCGCAGTTGTTGTGCTGCCGCGGCTCCTCAACGAGCTCGGGTGCGACGTGGTCACGCTCAACGCCCACACCGAAGGGATCCACGAGGCGCTCCTCGCCAACGAGATTGCGCTTGCGCATCAACGCCTCGCGAAGATCGTCGCCTCGCTCGAGGCCGACATCGGAGTCTGGCTCAACCCGAGCAGCGAGCGGCTGGTCTTGGCCGACCGCGACCAGCGGCTGTGGGCCGACATGGATCTGGTGGCGCTGGTGGTCGCGGCCGTCTGCGCGGCGGATCTCCCCGCGGGAGAAGTCGTCTTGCCGGCGTACGCGCCGTCGACCTTCCACAAGGCGCTGTCCGCGGCCGGCCACCGCCTGCGCGAGACGCTTTCGGCCCCACGGGCGCTCACCGAGGCGTCTCGCCAGCGCGACGTGATCTTCGCGTCCGCCGGGGAGGGCGACTTCATCTTCCCGAGCCTCCACCACGCGCCCGACGCGCTGTTCGCGCTCGGCAAGCTGCTCGAGCTCTTGGCGCGCACCCCGCGCTCCATGGCGGAGGTGGCGAAGCTCGCCCCAGCGGTGCCCCTTGCGCAGGTGACCCTGCCTTGCCCGATGGAGCGCAAGGGCGAGGTGATGCGCCGGTTTGCTGAGAAGATCCAGGGACAAGAGGTCTCCTATCTCGAGGGGATCAAGGTCCACCTCAACGGCGGCTGGGTCCTCCTGCGCCCGGATCGAGTGGCGCCCACGCTCCACCTCCACGCCGAGGCGGGCACGGCCGAGTCGGCCCAGAAGTTGATCCGCAAGTACCGCGAGGAGGTGCAGAGCTTCGTGAGGAGCACTTGACCCAACGATGGCCAAGCTGACGTTCCTCTGGCACCTGCACCAACCCCAGTACCGCACTGCCGACGGACGGGTCCACGCGCCGTGGGTCCTGCTGCACGCCGCCGGCGAGTACCTCACGCTCGCACACTCGCTCGCAGAGAGCGGCCTGGCCGGACAGGTCCTCAACCTCACGCCGGTTTTCCTCGATCAGCTCGCCGCCTACCGGGACGGGACGGCGCACGACCCCCTTTTCGATGCGCTGCGAAAGCCCGCGCGCGACCTCGGTCCCGATGCCGTCCGGGAATTGCTGCGGTGGGCATTCCTGCTCCACCCCAACCAGCTCCGCAGCTGGCCGCGCCTCGCGGAACTGGCCGCCAGAGCGAGCGGCGGGACTGGTGAGGAAGTCGCTCGGCGGTTCACCGTACAGGACCTCAACGACATCCAGGTCCTGCTCGTTCTCGCGTATGCCGGGCCGAACCTGCGGTGGGAGGCCGACCTCGCGGACCTCGCTGCGCGCGGCTCCGGCTTCCCGGAAAGTGCGCGCCGCCGAGCGGTCACCTGGCTTGGCGGCTGTCCTGCACGGCTGCTCGACGCCTACCGCGGGCTCGCCGGGTCCGAGGGGGTAGAGATCGCAACGTCGCCGTGGGCTCACCCGATCATCCCCCTTCTGATTGACACCCGCGTCGTGAAAGATTCGTGGGCGCCACATCCCGCCCCTGCGGCACCCGCATTCGCCGCCCCGGACGACGCCAGCGAGCACATCCGGGCCGGTCTCGCAGTCGCCCGCGAGTTCGGTTTTGCGCCGGTCGGATGCTGGCCACCCGAAGGATCGGTCTCGGAGGCGGCGGTGGCGCTCTACGGCGATCACGCAGTGCGCTGGCTTGCAACCGACGAAGGGATCCTGGCCGCGTCGTTGGGCAGAAGCCTCTCGGGCGAGACCGGCGTCGGCCCAGAGCTATTTGGCTCGTGGCGGCTTCCGCGAGGAGGTCCGGCGCTGTTCTTCCGACACCGGGGGCTCTCAGACTTCATCGGCTTCCAGGCCTCCCGTTTCCCAAAGGAGGAGGACGCGGCCAAGGAGTTCGTCGGTCACCTCCGCCACATGGCCTCTCACCTGCCCGCGGATGCCGGGATCGTCGTCGCGCTGGACGGCGAGAACCCATGGACCAGCTACCCGGAAGGTGGAGCAGGCTTCCTTACGACTCTGGCGCGGGAGCTCGGCCAGTCGGCACAGCTTCGCCCAGTGACCCTGGCCCAGCGTCTCGACGAAACTCCGAGGACGTTGCCGCGCCTCCACCCCGGGTCGTGGATCGGGGGCACCTTCGGCACCTGGATCGGCCATCCCGAAAAGAACAGGGCGTGGGAGCTCCTTGCCCGCGTCCGCGCGCTCGGCGGCAGCCGCGGTGGGCGGTCGTGGCTGGCAGCGGAGGGGAGCGACTGGTGGTGGTGGTTCGGCGACGACAACCCCACCCTCCTGGCGCCGCTGTACGACGAGCTTTTCCGCGCTCACCTGCGCGACGCCTGCACCGCGGCCCGGGTGAGCCCACCGGCAGAGTTGGCCGCCCCAGTTCGCGCCGCGGCCACGCGGCTCCGGGTGCCGCTTTCGCGCACATGGCCTCCCCCGGTTCTCGACGGCAAGACAACCAGCTACTTTGAGTGGACGGTGGCCACCTGGATCGAGGCCCCCGGTACGTACCGTCGCGTCGCGCGCGTCGCCCTGCGAGCCGAGCCCGGAAAACTCTGGCTGCGGGTCGACCCGCGGCCGGGCGCTGGTGCGCCGGTCCCGCTCGTCGTGACCATGGTGACGACGGGCCACCCCATAGGGTGGACGCTGCCGGCGGACCGGCCCGATGCGTGCGCGGTGGAACGGTTCTTCGAGGCCCATCTCCCGCTCCCGCAAGACGAGGTCCTCCTCGGGATCGAGTGCGGCGGGGAGCGGATGCCGTCCGATGGGCTCTGGCGACTGGAGTTTCTGGAGGTCGACGAATCGTGAAAAGCCCCCTGAGACTGGGCGCCTGGCGCTCGAGTGAGGCTCAGTTCCAGCGAGCCTCGAGCGGGCCGGCGACGGGCACCCAGCCTTGCCGTTTGCCCGCAAACCCGGAAGCCTGCAGCAACTCGTTCCTCTTCTTCCCGCGACATCGACTGGAGTGAAGAATGTCAGAGCTTCGATTCGACCCCATCCGGCGGCGCTGGTCCATCATCGCGACCGAGCGGCGCTTCCGCCCCCACGAGTTCAGGCGTCCGGGTCCCGACGCACCAGGCGACGTGGGCGCGTGCCCTTTCGAGTACGGCAAGGAGACCGCCACCCCTCTCGAGATCCTCGCCTTCGCCAAGGGGCCGCGTCAGCCGAACACACCCAACTGGCAGGTCCGGGTCGTGCCGAACAAGTTCCCGGCCCTCGGGATCGAAGGCGAGGTGTCGCGAGAGGCGGTCGGCATGTTCGACCGGGTCAACGGCATCGGCGCTCATGAGGTCATCGTCGAGACCCCGGACCATCACCGGCCGATGGCCGACATGTCCGTCGAGGAGATCGCCCTCGTCTTCAGGGCATGGCGCGAGCGCCTGGTCGACCTGCGGCGCGACATCCGAATCCGCTACGTGTTGATTTTCAAGAACCAGGGCCGCGAAGCCGGGGCCTCGCTGTTCCACCCACACTCGCAGCTGATCGCCACGCCGATCATCCCAACCGCCCTCGTGGAGGAGCTCAACGTCGCGCGCGAGCACTGGTCGCGCAAGGAGCGCTGCATCTTCTGCGACCTTATCCACCAGGAACGCTCGTTCGCCGACCGGGTGGCCATGGAGACCAACCGGTTCATCCTGCTGGAGCCTTTCGCCGCCGCGTTCCCGTTCGAGACCTGGCTGCTCCCGAAGGCACATAGCCACGACTTCGCCCTCTGCACGGACCAGCTCTTCGAGGACCTCGCTCGCCTCGTGCGCGACTTCCTGCGCCGCATCCGCACCCTTCTGGACGACCCGCCGTACAACTTCATCCTCCACACCGCGCCCAGCCCTCACCCCCGTCCCGGGCAGCCGAGGTACTGGACGACTATCGAGTACGACTACCACTGGCATCTGGAGTTTATCCCGCGCATCACCCGGATCGCCGGTTTCGAGTGGGGCTCGGGGTATAGCATCAACCCGACGCCGCCTGAGGAGTCCGCTCGCTACCTGCGCGAGGTCACCGCGGACGAAGGAAGTTGACAGTCGACAGTTAACAGTCAACAGTAGAAGCGTATCGGCTTCTTGTACTTGGCTGTCAACTGTCAACTGTTGACTGTGAACTAGGAGTTGCACATGCGTATTGCTCACCTGGCGTCCGAAGTGATGCCGTTCTCGAAGACGGGCGGTCTGGCGGATGTGGTAGGGGCGCTCCCCCCTGCACTCGTCGCCCTCGGCCAAGAGGTCACGGTCGTCGTCCCCGGCCATCGGACTACCCTGAGGGACCCTCTTCCCGGCGAGCCCCGCGGCGAGGTCGCAGCACTCGGCCTGACGGCGAGGCTGAACGTCGTCCTCCATCGCAACGTCCGGGTCGTCTTGCTCGACTGCCCGGCGCTGTACGTCAGGCCGGCACTCTATTCCCTACCTGACGGCGACTTTCCGGACAACGCCGTCCGGTTCGCGTTCTTCGCCCGGGCGGCCCTCGCCGCCCTCGCGAAGCTGGGCGGTGCGGACGTGGTCCACGCCCATGACTGGCAGGCCGCACTCGTGCCCTTCTTGCTGCGTCACGAGGGCCAGACGCGTTTCGCGATGCCTGCGGCGAAAACGGTGTTCACGATCCACAATCTCGCCTATCAAGGGGCTTTCCCGCCATGGGTCCTGGAGGCCTGCGGCATTTCGCGCGAGCTCTTTACCATGGACCTGCTCGAGTTCTACGGCAGCGCGAACTTCCTCAAGGGCGGCCTGGTGAGCGCCGACGCCATCACGACGGTTTCGCCCACCTATGCCAGGGAGATCCTGACGCCGGAGTTCGGCTGCGGGCTCCAAGGCGTTCTCGCGACGCGGCGGGACACGCTGTTCGGCATCCTCAACGGCCTCGACACCGAGGAGTGGGACCCGCGCCGGGACCCACACCTGGAGCTGCCGTTCGGCGAGGAGGAGGACGACGTCATCGAAGGGAAGGCGGCGGCGCGGCGACTGCTCGGGCGCGAAGCCAAGCTCGTCGCCGGCGAGCGCCCGCTGATCGGCATGGTCTCCCGCCTCGCCGAGCAGAAGGGCGCCGACCTGCTCGCTGCTTCGCTCGACGAGATCGTCGGCATGGGGTTCGACGTCGTGGTTCTCGGCGCCGGCGAGCGCCGGTACGAGGAAGCCCTTCGCGGCGCCGAGGCGGCCCACCCCGGAAGGGTTGCGGCCTTCATCCGGTTTGACGAGCGCCTCGCACACCGGATCTACGCCGCGAGCGACCTGTTGCTCATGCCCAGCCGCTACGAGCCGTGCGGGCTCGGCCAGATGATCGCCATGCGCTACGGCACGCTGCCCGTCGTCACCTGCACCGGCGGGCTCGCCGACACCGTCGTCGACGCCGGAGAGGACGGCGGGACCGGCTTCGTCCTTCAGGAACTGACACCGGCCGCGCTCACCGAGGCCCTGGCGCGCGCCCGTGCCGTGCTCTCCAACCCCGTCCGCCTCGCTACGATGCGAGCCACCGGAATGGCGCGAGACTTCTCGTGGACGGCCTCGGCGCGCGAGTACGTCAAGCTCTACGAACAGCTGGTGGGATGAGGATTGTTCGAAGGTTCGAAGGCTCAGGAACGAGTTAAGAGTTGAGAGTTAAGAGTGAAGAGTTGAAAGGCAACGAAACCGCGAGGGGTTTCGCCGTGTCCGGCCTCTGACTCTTAACTCTCCACTCTTAACTCTTCACTTTCACACACGTTGAATATTCGAACGCTCCGGATGCCCATCAGCTCTCTTCGACCCGGCGTTTCTTCCCAAAAATCCAGGCCACGAGGACTCCGAGGAGATACAGGGCGATCATCGGGAGCGCGAAAACGCACTGCGTCGGGATGTCGGGCGTCGGCGTGATGACGGCGGCGATGATGAAGATGATCAGCACCGCGAAGCGGAAGTACTTGAGCAGGAACTTCGCGGTCACGATCCCGAACCTCGCCAGCAGCATGATCAGCACGGGCATTTCGAAGACCAAACCCAGGCCCAAGATCACCTTGCTGGCCATCGAGAAGTACTCGTTGATCGTGATCACCTGGCGGAAGTCCCCTCCCACCGTCAGCAGGAACTTGACCACCATCGGGAACGCGATCTTGTACCCGAAGTAGCCTCCCGCAAGAAAGAAGAGCGTCGTGAAGACGATGAACGGGATGACGAGGCCACGCTCGTGGCGGTATAGGGCCGGCGACACGAACAGCCAGAACTGCCAGAGCACCACGGGTGACGCGACGAAGATGCCGGCAAGCAGCGCCACCTTCATGTACAGCATGAAAGGGTCCACAAGGCCCGTGAAGGCCAGCTTCTCTCCGGCCGGGAGGAACTGCGTGATCGGGACCGACATCCACCTGAAGATCGGCTGCGCCCAGTACCAGCACAAAAGGAAGCCGGCAAAAACCGCGACGACAGACCAGAGGAGACGCTTCCGGAGCTCGTCCAGGTGCTCTAGGAGCGTCATGCGCGGGAGCTCGTCTCCGTTTTCCGCGAAGCGCTGCCGCGTTTCGGACATGGCCTACTTCGGCTCCGTCGGTGTCGCCTCAGTTGTTTGCGTCGGCGTGGTGGAGGGCGTCTCGGCCCCGCCCGCCGGTGTCGGGGCGCTAATCTCCGCCGCCAGCCGGGTGACGTTCTCCACCTCACGCTTGGTCTGCTTGAGCTCGTCGACGGCGATCTCCTCCTCGAGCGAGCGCTGGAGGTCGTTCGAGGCGCGTTTGAACTCGTTCATCGCCTTCCCGAGCGTCTTCCCGATCTCCGGCAGCTTGCGCGGCCCGAAAAGGAGCAGCGCGATGACGAAGATCAAGAGTAGCTCGGGAATCCCGATCGAACCGAACATACCCACCCCCAGCGTCGCCGCGGCCCCGGCGGCCCTGTGAGTATAGTGTGCTAGAGTCACGATCCCAAGGGGGCACGATGACGGCATTTCGGAAGGGGCTTCTTGCGGTTGTCGTGATTGGGGCGGCCGCCCTGACCGGCGGCGTCGCCGGCCAGGCCACACAGAAGGAGTTCGCGGGATCTGACAAGTTCCTCAGCCGCTACGCAGCGCTTTTGCGGCTGGTTATGGAAAACTCGCCGCAGCCCGTTTCCCCGTCCGATCTCGTCTACTCCAGCATCGACGGCATGCTCGCGCTCCTGGACCCCCACACGAACTTCCTGCGCCCCGAGAACTTCGCTCACATGCGCGAGCACCAGGAGGGCGCCTTCCACGGTATCGGCGTGATCATCTCCCTGCGAGGTGGCAGAATCACGGTCATCACGCCGGTCGAGGGAAGCCCCGCTGCGCGACTGGGATTACGGGCCGGTGACGTTATCGAGACTGTCGACGGTGCGTCCACTGAGGGCATGGACATCGATGAGGCGGCTCGCCGGCTGCGCGGTCCCGAGGGGACGAAGGTACGCATCACCGTCTCGCGGCTGGGCCTCGCGGCCCCTCTCGACCTGACAATCGAGCGCGCCCGCGTGTCTTCGGAATCGGTCCGGTACGCCCTTATGATCGACAAGGACACCGCATACATTCGAGTCAACGACTTCATCCGCTCCACCGGGGACGAGGTGCGGCGGTCCCTGGAACGGCTCCAGAAGGAGGGCGCCACCCGCCTCGTGCTCGACCTGCGCGACAACCCGGGCGGGATCGTGGACACCGCTGTCGCCACAGCGTCGGTGCTGCTCGACCCCGGCCACGAGGTGTTCTCGACCAAGGGACGCACCGCCGACTCGTTCCAGGACTACCGGGTGCCCCAGGATGGGCTGCACTTCACCGGCCCCCTGGTCGTGCTGGTGAATCGGGGCTCTGCGTCCGCAGCGGAGATCGTCGCCGGCGCGATCCAGGACCACGATCGCGGCATCCTCGTGGGTGAGACCTCGTTCGGGAAGGGCGTTGTCCAGACCATCTACCCCGTGCGGGACTCCGGCCTCGCGCTCACGACCGCCAAGTACTACACGCCTTCAGGCCGCTGCATCCAGCGCGATTTCGACTCCTTCTTCGACTACATCCACGTGCGCAACGGCGGCGAGGGCAAGGATGCGCAGCCACAACCCAAGGGCCCGGTGTTCCTCACCGACTCCGGGCGCAAGGTGTTTGGTGGCGGTGGGATCACGCCCGACCACGAGGTCCACATCCGCGAGTACTCGGAGCGTATGGCGCGCCTGGTTGGCAACAGCGCGTTCTTCCAGTTCGCGATCGCAAATCTGGCGGACAAGCCGGACAAGGCGGCAGCGGCCCGCTCGTTCGCCGTGACGGACGACGTCATCAAGGCGTTCCGGACCCGGGTTATCAACGAGAAGTGGCTCCCCGCGGCGGACATCGACGCCGCGCTCGCGGACGCGAATGATCGCCAGGAGATCGAGGCCACCCTGCGCTTCGAGATCCTCAACGCCGGTGTCTCGCTCAACGCGGGATACCGGGCGATCCTCGAGACGGACGAGCAGGTGCAGGCCGCTCTGAAGTTCTTCGACGAGGCGGCCAGGCTCCAGGCCGGCATCCGCAACGGATCTAAGCCGGCGCGGACCGCGGACGGTGCCGGAGTCCCCAGCCCCACCCGGTAGGCCGGGACCGGCCGCAAGCCGACCGCCGATCGCCACGCGCCGTCTCGCCAGAGAAAGAACACCAGGAGGCTACCCGTGAGGACCATCATCGAGCCTTTCCGCATCAAGGTCGTCGAGCCGATCCGGATGACGAGCCGCGAGGAGCGGGCCAAGTTGATCCGCCACGCCGGCTACAACCCGTTCCGGCTCAAGGCTGAGAACGTGCTAATTGACCTCCTTACAGACTCCGGAACCGGCGCGATGAGCACCCACCAGTGGGCGGGCGTCATGGAGGGCGACGAGTCGTACGCCGGCGCGAGGAGCTTCTTCAAGTTCGAGGCCGCTGTGCGCGGGATCTTCGGCCACGCACACGTGATCCCCACCCACCAGGGGCGAGCGAGCGAGCGCCTGTTGTGCCGCGCCGTCGTCAAGCCTGGCGACGTGATCCCCGGCAACACCCACTTCGACACGACGCGAGCCAACATCGAGGACGCCGGCGCCGAGGCCCGCGACCTCGTGATCGCCGAGGGGCGCGACCCCGATCTCGACCATCCCTTCAAGGGGAACATCGACCTCGCCGCCCTCGAACGCTGCCTCGCTGAAGCCGGCCGGGAGAGAGTGCCGTTCGTGCTGATCACCGTCACCAACAACTCCGGCGGTGGGCAACCGGTCTCGATGGCGAACCTCACGGGTGCCCGCGCCCTCTGTGACCGTTTCGGCGTGCCGCTCCTGCTCGACGCCGCCCGCTTCGCCGAGAACGCGTACTTCATCAAGCTGCGCGAACCGGGGTACGGCGACAAGACTCCTCGCGGGATCGCACGAGAGATGTTCGCCCTCTCGGACGGCGTGATGATGAGTATGAAGAAGGACGCCTTCGGCAACATCGGCGGGGTGATCTCGATCAACTCCGACGAGTGGGCCGACAAGGTCCGCACCCTACTGATCCTGACCGAGGGGTTCATCACCTACGGGGGGCTCGCCGGCCGCGACCTCGAGGCGCTCGCCATCGGGATCGAGGAGATCCTCGACGAGGATTACTTGAAGTACCGGATCGCTTCCACCGCGTACGTCGGCAACAACCTCTCGGCGGCCGGCGTGCCGCTCCTCAAGCCGATCGGGGGCCACGCCGTCTACCTCAACGGCCGCAAGTTCTGCGACCACATCCCCAATGAACAGCTTCCCGGCTGGTCGCTGTCGGTTGCGCTGTACGAGCACGTCGGCGTGCGCGCCTGCGAAATCGGGAACGTCATGTTCGGCACGCAGGATCCGAAGACGGGCGCCTGGACGTGGCCCGCCCTCGACCTCGTGCGCCTCGCGATCCCGCGTCGCACGTACACCCAGAGCCATATGGACTACGTCGTCGAGGGGATCGCCGAGCTGTACCAGCACCGCGAGGAGATCCGCGGCCTGCGCTTCGTCCACCGCCCGGCAGTGCTTCCCCACTTCACCGCGACGTTCGAGCAGGTGTAAAGACAGGGCACACGGCGCAGGGCACCAGGCACCGAACGACGTGGTGCGTGGTCAGCGGTCCGTGGTCCGAGAGACAGGCTGCGGACCGATCGACTTGACGGCGGCCCCGGACTCACGGCCCGATCATCGATCATGACCAGAGTCGATCGCCTGTTCGAATCTGCTGATTGGTTCCCAAACTCCTACCCCACAGCGTTTTACTCTTGGACGCCAGACCTGGGCGGTGCCAGAATGAAATATGCAAGTGAGGCGCCCTCAGGCCACGAGCCGCCTTCTCCAACGAAAGGTCGGTGACCCGCCAGTTGCCGACGACGTCCCGTCGGGCGCCGAGGGCGTACGGCTCACCTGGGAGCTCAGTCAGGAGCAGTGGGCACTAAAGAGGGACCATGATCCCGTTGAACCCCGACTTCAAAGAACTGTTGTCGTGCTTGCTCGCCGCTGACGCCCGGTTCCTCCTCGTTGGAGGCTACGCACTTGCCTTCCACGGGCATCCTTGCGCAACCAAGGACATGGACGTGTGGGTGGAACCGACCCCCGACAACGCGGCGCGGGTACTCCATGCCCTCGAAGCGTTCGGTGCTCCGACGCGTGACGTGACCGCGGAGGATCTCGCCAATCGAAACACGGTGTTCCAAATCGGCGTTCCACCTCGCCGAGTGGATCTCGTCTGTTCCATCGATGGAGTCGACTTCGCAACGGCGTGGGCTGACCGGGAAACACGGCACCTCGTTGACCCGTCCGCACTCCAGGCGAGGTTCCAGCGGTGTTCCGTGCTCTGGTCCGTGGAGACGGGCAGGACGATGGCGAAGGTCGTGCCCTCCTGCAAGTCCAGGACCCCGATCGCATCATTGGATCCCTGTTGGGCCGGCTGGTAGGTGGACCACATGTACTGGCCCGAGAACGCCACGCGTTTTCCATCCGGCGAGAACACCGGGGCTGCGAAGAAAGCACCCTGGATAACTTCCATGCTCTCCTTGGTTTGGCCGAGAACGAAATCGCGAAACCCATCATAGTCCTTGAGCTCAGGGCCTCCGCCGAATGGGCGCCAGATCGACATGATCGGCGGTTGTCTGGGCGAGTCGATCGGGTGAAAGACGGCTACCGCAGCGCCGTCAACCGAAATGCCGAGCGCGGTGTCGACGGGCTACTGAAGTCGCTGAACGGCCTTCTCCTGGCCGGTGGACAGATCGAAGTAGACGAGTTCCTGCCGGGGTGGTGCGTTCTTCGGCACGGCTCGCCGCTCGTCAAGGCGGTAGACCAAGGCATTCGCGTCTGCATTGATCGCGGCGGCCCGCATCGCGTTCCACTGCCCTGATGGGTCGGAGAATGAGAACCTCCTGGCCCAGATCGTGTCGACGGCAGAGGCCACCTGAGCTCCGGCAATAAGCAACGAAACGAAAGCATGAACGCGCATGCCCCCCCTCCAACTTCTTCAAGCACGACTCGGCGTCCAGTGCGTCACGGAGGCCCGGCTTTCGTACGGCCCAGCCACAAATGGTCAGGTCCCCAAGGGATCGTTCTCCGCTTCAGTCCACATCGGTCAGTCTCTTCGGGAGGACCGGCCGCCCGGCGGGCGGCCGCTACGCAGAAACGCCAGGCAGCCCGCATCGTCTCTTGGCAGGGCGGAGGCCAAAGGCGGGTAGCCGCGTCGCCGCCGTTGGGCCAGATGCAAGGAAGGCGAGCGGCGAGCAGCGGAGCCTAGCCGGAGGCTAGTGTAGTGACTCACGCTGATCTTGTCGTATCGAGGCTGGTACGGGCCCGGGCGACTTTGGCCATGATCGTGGCGACGGACGCGGTCCATACCAACGGTTTCGGGCGCTGGTTGTGAGCG
>Ga0182021_10001415_pt1 | contig 27399 bp, 25 predicted proteins | sample 612E3MmetaG_FD_120493 | JGI IMG/M metagenome (GOLD analysis project Ga0182021, IMG submission 120493) | Permafrost microbial communities from Stordalen Mire, Sweden - 612E3M metaG (Illumina Assembly) | ecosystem: Environmental > Terrestrial > Soil > Wetlands > Permafrost | place: Sweden...
CTTCCGCAGGTCGCAGCAAGAGAACCATGTCGGCTGCCGGCCGCAAGCGGATTGCCGCTGCTCAACGCAAGCGGTGGGCGAAGGTGCGGGCTAGCAAGAAATCCGGCAAGAGATAACTAAATCCGCCCGGAAATGTCCGAGGTCAAGAGTGTCTTCAGGCTCTTTTCAGCACGCGCGTAATCCCAACCAAAATTACGGCGCCAACAAAGGACACAAGGCGTGAGCCCAGTCCGGTTGGGGCGAAGAACGGGCTGGAACTCCACGAATCGATACCAAGTCGCGGTAGTCACTTCTGCAGCCACCCTTGTAACTCCAGCCAATCGGCGAACCTGTCGATCCAATGATCCGTAGGGAGGTTCTGTTTTCGCATTCCGAAGCCGTGGCCACCCTTCGCGTACAGGTGCAGTTCGGCCGATTTGTGAGCGCTGGTCCACTTCTCGTATAGGGCAGCGCTTTCCGGCGCGAGTCCGAGCTGATCATCAGTCGCGGCCGCAACAAACATGGGCGGTGCGTCCACTGGAACGGAAGCATCTTTAGACATTTCCCCGCCCGCATAAATCGGGGCTACGAAGGCGGGCCAGCCTTCAGGCAGGTAATGGAAGGCAACCCCGGCGGTGACCGCTCCACCAGCGGAGAATCCAATGATGCCGACGCGGTCGGGAGAAACTCCCCATTCCGACGCGTGCTGCCGAACGTAGGTGACTGCCGCTAACCCATCCGCGACGGCAAGGGGAACGACCTTCCCCAACATCTCATGAAATTTCTGCCCGTCTGCTAGCATCGCGCCAAATTCCTGTGTGGCGTCTTCGCCGGTGTGCGCGAGGCGGTATTTCTACACACAGCCCGTCACGCCTCTCGCGGCCACGTACTTGGCGACATCGTTGCCCTCGCTGTTGATGGAGAGAGCCATAAAGCCGCCGCCCGGGACGAAGCGCTCAAGCACGAAAGGATCTGATTCACCCCCGTGGAAGGCTGGGCTTCGCGATTACTTCCGGTTGGCCGACAATCCCGGAGTTATCGCGCGGTGGCTCGAACCAAAATGCGGAGTGCGGCCACTTCTACGGATAGCGCGTTATACGATCTCTACAAGGCATGGCTGACCTTCAAAGCAAAGTGCCCATAATGCTGCAGACCCTCCCTAAGACTGGTCACTTTTGACCAGTCTTCTGCCCTGGATGTGACCTATCATATGCAGTTACCAGTCTTGCCAGCCTTGGAGAAGGTCATGGAAAACTTCTCCGAGTTGATGCATGCCTACTTGAAATCCAAAGTGGCAGAAGACAAAGAAGCCCACATCTGATCGCGGAAGATGAGCGATTGATGGATGGTCTACAGAAGAAAAATCTGGCAGGAAAACCCCCACAAACGGTAAAGTTTAGCAAGTTAGGCCAGAGCGGGCGTGACTTCAAATAAGAGCGCGGTTGCTGAATAAAGTCAGGTGTACAGGGTGAAAATGGCGCTACCGTCTTCGACCTCACCATGCGACACGCTGCTTCGCAAAATCGCGACTCTGCTCTATGTATTGACGGCGGGCTTGCTGGCGGTGTTCGGCTAGAAAGTATGCCCGATAAGGCTGACAAACCGGTGGCGTCCAAGTCCTCGCGAAAACTGAGGATCATCGACTTGGTCCGTCCTCACTGGAAGGCGCTGACCATTGCGCTGGTGGCCATGCTGGGCGAAGCGGTCACGGATATTCTCGAGCCGTGGCCCATCAAAATTGTCGTCGATAACATTCAGCAGTCGAACAAACTTCCAGGGCGGCTGGGCGGAGTGATTACCGGGCTGTTCGGCCAGAACCACTATGCGGTTCTGAACTTCGCCGTAGCTGCGGTCGCGGTCATTGCGATTGTCGGCGCCGTCAGCTCCTACTTCGAGAAATACCTGACAACGAGCGTCAGTCAATGGGTGGGACACGACCTGCGCCGGACCCTGTACCAGCACATTCAGTGGCTGTCGCTGGCCGAACACGATGAGTCGCGGACTGGCGACCTGATCACGCGGGTTACCAGTGACATTGAAGTCGTCCAGGACTTCATCAGCGCCGCACTCCTCGGCATTCTGGTCAACGTGCTGACGCTGGTCGGCATGATCGGGGTCATGTTTTATCTCAACTGGCGCTTTACCCTCATTGCCCTCTCCGTCTCGCCCGTGCTTTTTCTGGTGGTCTATTTCTACACGCGGCGCATCAAAAGGGCCTCGCGTGCGGTTCGAAAAAAAGAAAGCGAACTGCTATCCCTGGTGGAGGAAGTGCTGACCTCCATACGCGTGGTCAAGGCATTTGCCCGGGAAGAGTACGAACAGAAACGATTCGAATCTGAAAGTCTGGAAAACGTGGAGGCAGGACTCCAAGCCCGAAGCGTCAAAGCCAAGCTGGCACCGGTCGTGACGGTCATTGTGGCCATCGGGACGTGTCTGGTCTTGTGGTATGGGGCACGGCTTGCCCTGGTCGGCCAGCTCACCATCGGTACGCTGATCGTATTCCTGTTGTATCTGGGGAAGATGTACAAGCCGATGCGCGATCTCTCTAAAATGACCGACACCGTATCCAAGGCGATGGTCGGTTACGAGCGCATTCAGGAAGTCCTGGAGATTGAAAGCCGCGTGCGGGACGAACCGGGCGCACGCCAGGCCCCCAAGTTCAAAGGTCAAATCGAATTCGCCCAAGTCAGCTTCAACTACGGAGGCGACACGGAGAAGCCGATACTTAAAGACATCAGCTTCAAGATCGAAGCCGGACAGGTCGCGGCGTTTGTGGGTCCTTCGGGCGCCGGGAAGACCACTCTCCTGAGCTTGATTCCGCGCTTCTACGATCCCGTTTCCGGACATATCGGAATTGATGGCACGGACATTCGCCGCTATCGGCTGAAGTCGCTGCGCGATCAGATCAGTTTCGTCCTGCAGGAAACTCTCCTGTTCCGCGCCACCATCTGGGAAAACATTGCCTATGGCAAACCCGGCGCCCCACCCAAAGAAATCAAGCGCGCCGCCGAACTGGCCAATGCGCAGGAATTCATCGAGGAAATGCCCGACGGCTACGACACCATGGTCGGCGAGCGCGGCGTCACCCTCTCGGGCGGTCAACGCCAGCGAATTGCCATTGCCCGGGCGGTGATTCGCGATACTCCCATCCTGATTCTTGACGAGCCGACCGTAGGTCTGGACGCCGCCTCCGAACGATCCGTCATCGAAGCACTGGACAAACTGATGAAGGGTAGGACTTCCGTCGTCATCGCACATCATCTCAGCACCATCCGCCACGCGGACGTCATCTTTGTGATCAATGACTGCGAATTGGTGGAACAAGGCACTCACGAGGCTCTTTTGGCGAATAACGGAGTGTATGCAGAATTGCACAGAATCCAGACTCCCGAGGGGGCTATGCTGGCCACAGATCAACCGGGTACCAGCTAAGGTTTGTTTTCAATGGAAAAGAGGCAAAAGACAATGCAACGCGCGAAACCCACGCTGTACTTCACCGTGCTGCTGATGTTTTTGATGCTTTCAGCACCTTTAACTGCGCAGAAGAAAGATAAGACCAAAGAGAAGGGGAATGCCGCTAACCTGCCGGGAGTGGTGTGGCGCGATCCGGGCGACGTCGCTTCTCTGAACCTGCTCTATGGCGCAGGGGGAAAAGAGCATGCGCCGGATCCGAACGGCAAATTCACCTTCGTCAAGGAAGACGCGCAAGGAACCAGTCCGAAATTCGATGTTACCGACGATCAGGGTGTCCACTGGAAGGTGAAACTCGGCCAAGAACCCCAGTCGGAAACCGCGGCGACACGCTTGTTGTGGGCCGCCGGCTATTTCGTCGATGAAGACTACTATCTGGCGGAGTTCAAAGTGACGAGTATGCCGAAGTTGCACCGTGGCGGGAAGTTTGTGTCAGCCGATGGCACGGTCCACAGAGCGCGCCTGGAACGCAAGTCGAAAGAGATGGAGGAACTCGGCACTTGGGACTGGTTCGCCAATCCGCTGCAGGGCAAGCGGGAATTTAACGGCTTGCGAGTGATGATGTCCCTGGTGAATGACTGGGATATATCAACGAACAACAACTCGATTTACGAAATAGGCGATGAGCGCAGGTACGTGGTCAGCGACTTGGGCGCCAGTCTTGGAAAGACGGGTAATAACTTCACGCGATCCAAGAGCTCACCCAGGGACTATGCGCGCTCGAAATTTATCAAGAAGTCGAATTCCGAGTTCGTTGATTTTGTGATGCACAGCCGCCCCTTCTTTTTGTCGGTAATCAATATCCCTAACTATCGAGCACGCACCCGGATGGAACAGATCGCCAAACACATCCCACGCGACGACGCGAAATGGCTGGGGCAGAGGCTTTCTCAGCTTTCTGAAGAGCAAGTCAGCGACTGCTTCCGTGCCGCGGGCTATACACCCGAGGAAATCGCGATCTACACGCAGGCCGTGCGGAAGAGAATCGCAGAGCTGAACGCGCTATGATCGTTGGAGGGAGGAACGTGGCTCGCGGAAATTGTCCCTTCCCAGCAGAGGGATGCGCGGCTCGAAGTCAAGAGGCGACGGACAAGGTAAAAGCCGGAGAGACCGAATCGTGAAACTGATCGTTGAGCCCACCGACGGCGTGGCACCGTTGCTGTCCGCCATCAAGAGCGCGAAGAAGAGCGTGGAAATTGCCATCTTCCGCTTTGATCGCAAAGACGTGGAGACGGCACTGAAGGCGGCAGCGGACCGGGGCGTCAAGGTGACCGCCTTGATCGCATTTGCCAACCGCGGCGGCGAACAAGGCCTGCGCAAGCTGGAGCTGCGCTGCCTCACCGCCGGGATCATTGTTGCTCGCACGGCCGACGACCTGATCCGTTATCACGACAAGTACATCCTGATCGATCGCCGTGTCCTGTGCATGCTGTCGTTTAATTTCACGCATCTGGATATCGACCACAGCCGTGGTTTCGGCATTGTGACCACCCACGCCAACTGGGTACGCGAAGCGGCAAAACTGTTCCGGGCTGACTGCACCCGGACCAGGTACGCGCCCAAGACAGAGACGTTTGTCGCCAGTCCGGCTAACTCCCGGAATGTGCTTGGAACTTTCCTAAAACGAGCGAAGAAGGAGTTGCTGATCTACGACCCCAAGATCTCGGACAAGGAGATGCTTGGTATTCTGCAGGAACGGGCGAAAGCGGGCGTCAAGATCAGGGTCATCGGTTCCGTAGCTGGGCGCGCCCCGTTCGATGTGCAAAAACTGGGCGGAATACGGCTGCACACGCGCACGATTATCCGCGACCGGCACCAGGCCTTCGTGGGCAGCCAGAGTCTCCGCACCGCGGAACTAGACGCGCGCCGCGAACTCGGTCTCATTGTTCAGGATGCGAAGGCCGTGACAAAACTGGTCGATACATTTGAAGCCGACTGGGCCTCCATATGCGAAAAGAACGCGCCCGCCCCATCGAAAAAGCCGGACGCTCCCAAGGACCAGCCGGCAGTCTCAGAAAAGGAAGTGGAGAAGGCGGTTCAGGTCCTCACCAAGGGACTGGATCCACTCGCAGTCAGCGTGAAGAAGGCCGTGCGAATAGCGGTGGCCAAGGCCGGTGACGACGTGCTCCACGACAAGGGAGTCAAGGACACAATGAAGAAGGTGGTCAAGAAGGCGGTGAAGGAAGCCGTCAAGGAAGCGGTCCAGGACGCCCAAGACGCCCAGGACGCGAAAGAAGCGAAGAGCAAATCCTAGTTCATGAGCGGTGAACCCACCGCCGAGGAGAGTCGCATGAGAGCGAAGAGACGGGTCTTATACCGAGGGTTTGCCCTGCTGGTAACACTCTCCCTCGCCGCCGCCGGAGTGCTCGCGGGCCAGGATGCTGCTCCAAACAAAGAACAGACAGACGACGCGGCGGCCTTCAAGGAATTCGCGGGCCGCGTGGACGAGTACCTCAAATTGCGCAAGACGATCGAAAAGCAGCTTCCGGCCATGAAGAGCAAGGAGGAACTGCCGGAGATGATTGTCGCGCACCAACAGGCACTGGCGAGAAAAATCCGTGAGGCGCGGCCACACGCCAGACCTGGCGACATCTTCACGCAGGCTACCCGCGAAGCGTTTCGGCATGTGATCCGCAGCGTGTTTCAGGATCCTCAAACCGCCACCGCACGCTCCACGATACGGCAGAGAGATCCTGTCAAGGGAATCCGCCTGCAGGTGAACGGGATTTACCCGGATGCGGTCGCCGAAACAACCTTCCCGTCCACCCTTTTGCAGAAGCTGCCAGCACTACCGGACGAACTGGCCTACCGTGTCGTGGGGCGCGATTTGGTCCTGGTCGACAAGAATGCGAATCTGGTGGTGGACCTGTTTCCCGAAGCCCTTCCGAAGATTTTGGAAAGACTGGAATAAATCATGCGACGCCACATCTTTCTCTTTCTCAGCATCCTCACCGTTTTCGTGGCAGGGCTGGTAGCGGATGAGTTCAAGTTTCCTCTCAAGTCCGATTCAGTCCGTTTTGCAGCGATTGGAGATATGGGCACGGGCGAGCCTCCCCAGTACGAGACCGCGCAACAAATGCTCAAGGCCCGTCAGACCTTCCCCTTCGATTTTGTGATCATGCTGGGCGACAATATTTATGGTGGCAGCAAGCCGGTCGATTTTGACCGAAAGTTTGCCGTGCCCTACAAGCCGTTCATTGACGCCGGCGTAAAGTTTTACGCGTCGCTAGGGAACCACGACAATACCAATGAACGCTTCTACACCCCCTTCAATATGAACGGGGAGAGTTATTACACATACAAGAAGGGCAAGGTGCGCTTCTTTGTTTTAAACAGCAATTACATGGACCCGAAACAGTCCGCGTGGCTGGAGACGCAGTTACGAGATGCCGGCAATGGCGACTGGAAGATCTGCTACTTCCATCATCCCCTCTATTCGTCGGCGAAATATCATGGTCCGTCCCTCGATCTGCGGAAGTCGCTGGAGCCGCTGTTCATCAAGTACGGCGTGGACGTCGTGTTCGCAGGACACGACCACGTGTACGAGCGGGTCCATCCCCAGCATGGAATCTACTATTTCACCGAAGGGGCTTCTGGAGAGTTGCGTCCCGGCGACCTCGCACGTTCCTCGATTACAGACAAGGGATTTGATACCGACCGCTCATTCATGCTGATCGAAATCGCAAGCGATGACATGTATTTTCAGACGATCTCGCGCACTGGCGACACTGTCGACTCCGGAGTGATTCACCGAACCACTCGGTGATGCGCACATGAAGCTCCGCCCGAAGTCTGTGTGCCAACACTCCAACAACATATGGTTGCGCGCAGGAATCAGAACCATGCGAGTTGTGATCCGCTCGTCAGGTAGGCCAAAGATCGTTTCAAACGAGATTACTAAAGCCGGAAAGGCGTGGATGACGGGCAACTCTGACGTAACACGATTAGGTAAGGGTTGCCGACGATTCGCCAGTCTGAGAGGATCTATCTCTAGGCGATGGCAGGTTTAGCCTGATCCCCCGTCGGCATAAAATAGTATGGCAAGTTCTGGGATGACCGGTTGTATCCAGGTCGGTCTAAACAAGAATTAGTCCGCAGAGGGGGACCCGATGAAGCGCACGTGGCCGATCATAGGGGTAGGCGACGTGCCGGGCAGCTTCAAATGGTACCAGGCGCTGTTCGGTCAGCCGGCTACCCTTCCTGCCCATGATTACTTTGGGCAAATCCTCGACTCAGATGGAACTGTTTTGCTCTGCCTCCACGAGTGGGGCGCCCACGAGCATCCCTCATTGATGAGCCCCGCTCACGGGACACCCGGCAACGGGCTCCTGTTGTTCTTCCGTGTCGATGATTTCGACCTGGCGCTTCAAAGGGCACGCTCTCTCGTCACTCGGCTCGAAGAGGAGCCACACGTGAATCCGAACACTCAAACCAAGGAGTTCTCGCTCCGAGATCCGGACGGATATTACGTTACGATCAGTGCGCTCTGTGCGGCCTGTCTTAGAAATAATTCATTCCAGTTCGCTCCCGTCCCTGGAACTTGAATACGAGTGCGAGGGAACGGGTATTCGTGAAAACTCGCGGTACAAAGACGCTTGCGGAGTCATACGGTTCTAATGTTGCCTAACCTTTAGACTAAATTTTTGATCCATTCATGATCCACGAACTGTTTCCATGCCTTACTGAAACCGCCTCAGGTAGCCATCCGTGTTGCGTAGTTTCAGTAACTTACGATCGGACCCAGTGCTTTCACGGCGGTAACACGGGTTCAAATCCCGTCGGGGACACCAACCTTGTCGACCACTTGTGCATATCCAGATTTGGCGCTACGGCTAAGCCGTGGATCGCGCCACGATGAGGGTTGCGCTTGTCCTTCGACGCTGCCCCCGCCGTTGACGTTCATCGTGGTCGAACAGGAATCGTGCCTTGGCCGGTTTCGCGCCACCTCACGGCCTAGCGCACGGAATTCGCCATCATCAAAGCGAACAGGACGGGCAAGTAGAGAACAGTCGCCTGAAGCAGGCGGCGCGCCCGTGGTTTGGACGCGGGGGCGGTAGCCGGCAGTTGGGGCACCGCCATTTGAAGGGAGACGCGGAACAGCGCCGCTCCGAGGAGAATGGCGCCCACCAGATAGATCCGTCCTGCCATGCCCATCAGCACCGGCAAAAGGCTGACCGGAACCAGGGCAACCGAATAGGCCAAAATGCGCCACACCGTGGACTTGCCATCGCTGTCGACTACGGGAAGCATGCGAACCTGGCCGCGGGCGTAGTCCTCGCGATAGAGCCAGGCGATGGAGAGAAAATGCGGAAACTGCCACACGAACATGATCGCGAACAGGATCATGGTTTCTGTTTCCACGCGTCCCCGCGCCGCAGTCCAGCCCAGCACCACCGGCATCGCGCCGGGAAAGGCGCCGACAAACGTACAGACGGGGGAAACCTGTTTCAGCGGAGTGTAAGCGGCCAGGTAAACCAGCGCCGTCAGAAAAACGAGCAAGCCCGTGAGTGCGTTCGCAAACCAAGCCAGATAGAGTGATCCGCCCAGGGTCAGAATCAGGCCGATGGTTGCGGCGTGCCACCTCGTCATTCGGCCGGCTGGAAGCGGGCGGCGCGCCGTTCGGAGCATGCGCGCATCCACGTTGCTTTCCAGCACTTCATTGAGGGCGGCGGTCCCGCTGGAGACGAGCGCGACCCCAAACAGCGCGTGCAGCAGTCCCATGGACCACGCCGGAAGACCGGCCTTGTGCGCGCTGAAGAAGTAGCCGGACCATGCGGTGAGCACGATCAGAGTGGTAATGCGCGCTTTGGTCAGTTCGGCGTAATCGCGCACCAGACTGGCGGCGGCAGTTGTCAGCACAGCAAGTCGTTTTGAAATTTCGGCCATAGCTGCTTACTCGGTCCCGGATTTGACTGTGGGTTGAAGTTCCGTGGTTTCTCGCAAAGTTTCCGGTGGATCGGCCCAGCACTCTTTGCGAAAAGCGGCATCGGGAATGGCGCCCGTATTCCAGCGCCGGAGCGCATCGGTAGTGGCGGCAATCATTCCGCCATCGGGCGCATCAATCACGATGACCACACCCTCGATCTTCGGGCTCGTTCCCGCGATGCGGGCATAGGCATCCCGAAACACCGAGCGGGCGAGGCGCCAATGATCGCTTTCACTCGGACCGGCGGCAGAGTCAGGGTGCACCCAGATGATGCGAACCATCCTGCCTCGCAAAGCCGGCCAGTCTCCGGGGAAAAGAGAAGTATCTTCGTGAGCTTGCAGGGGCGGGGAAGTGGCTGCAGCGCGCGGTGAAGAACCGGCCGAAGGGCTGGCATCGCCCGGCATTTCCAGGTCGGCCCGCCGGATCCAGCCTCGAGAGATACCGGAGATCTGTACGTGCACCCAGCTTGCGGACTGGTCCACGATCTTGAATTCGTCCTCGGCGTCTGCTTGAAATAACGCTGGCGAACCATCCACAGGCTTTACAAAAACCGGCGTGCCCGACTTGAGGACCGCCGCCAGATCATTCGGCCGGGTCTGGTTGTGCAGAACTTCTTCCAGATTGGTGGCTTGCTCCGTGAGTTGCTGAACCCGCTTTTGCTGCGCGAGATCCTGTGTGCTGGGGGGCGCCAGAGCGCTACGGTCCATGGGAAGAGACGTATGGAATGCGGAGGAATTCGCAGTCGCCGCTCGCGGACTTGGCTCCGCAGTCGCGGGTTGCGCCTTTGCGGAAGGCACAACTGGCGCGGCGCCGGGTCCACTTGAACCCATCGCAACACTCGCTGATGTTTGTTGCAGGGCCTCTTCCAGCCTCTCGACCAGGTCCGACTCGAGCCGTCCGTTGGAGGGAAGCACCCGGTATCCGCTTTCTTCCGGATGGTCGCTGGTGAACCACGCGGTAATCTTGGCCGCCACGCGCAGCGAGGTTGCCCCGGAGCCGAGCGGATGCGTCTCGATCGTGTACTGGTAGTAGGCTCGCTGAAAATTGCCCAGCATGGGAGTATCAGGCGCTACAAAGCCATCAAGAATCGGAAGACGGCCGGGCGAGGATGCCTGCATGTCGCGCAACGCCTTATCGACAGCAGCCTGCGGAGCCTGGAAACGATGCTCGCTGGGACTGGTCTGGCTGGGTGCCAACACCGCGATGTTTGTCAGCAGAATCAATGTCGCGAGCAACGGGAAAACGCCGGAACGCCGCCGAAAGGTGTTGGCCATACAGCGCGATCGGATCATGGCAACGGCTCCACCTGGCTGTGATGCACCCAGCCGCGTTGTCCATCGGTGGTCTCCACGCCATACCAGTACTTGGTCACCACCACGACCAGCAACTCCGCGTCGGATGGTAGCGGCCGCAAGGTGGCAGCGGTGCGGAAGGGAGCCGATTTGAGAGCCGCTCCGCCGGCGACGGTGCGAATCTCGACTTTGTGTTTCAGGTCGCTGACCCGCTTTTCCAATCCGGTGTTCGAGGAAACCGATTCCGCGACGGGCGGAATTACTTCACCGGCGGCCGGTGTGCGGGCCACGGCGGCCTGCCCCTCGTCCATTCTCCTGGAGTCGTCCTGTTGCGCCTGGTTTTTCTGCACCAGGTCTTCAATCGCTTTGAACTCGCTCTCCTCGACCGTTCCGTCGGACTGGTGCGGGCGTCTGCGGTTCTTCTCGACGTAAACAGCGTCAATTCGGATTGACGTGGTGGTGGCGCCCGTCGCCTGCACCACATAGCGGACAGCGACCGTGCCCATATCCGCCGTCTCCTTGAAATGCCGCGGGGCGAGAACGTTCTCGGCTATTTTAAAAAATACCTTGCCGTCTTCGGGTGGGTCCGCGAAAGCATTGGAAGAATCCGCCGGCCTCGCGCCCTTGAGTTGCTTGTCTTTTTCGTACGAGTAGGTGCCGTAAATCACCGGCTCGTGCACGATCGATTTCACTGCGCTGAGAACGTCAGCCTCGGGAGCTTCCACGGTGCCGACATACCCGGGACCCTTCGCCTGGCCGAGGGACGCGGACACGGAGAGCAGGAGCGTCAACGCCAGAGAAAGGCATTGGAAGACCGGGCCCGGGCCACTGTTCCACAGACGGCTGGTTGGCTGAGAGGACATTTCCTGTGACAAAAAAACAACTCCGGTGGGAAGCATAAGTACTCCGGCGCACCAGGAGAAGTCAAGGCGCAATTGTGGCAGTGACTGCCGGAAGCACGTGCAGCGCACAGTGCGATTATTGTCGCCGAGACCTCTCTTCTCAAGCAAAACGTTTAAATTCCAAAAAATCCACTTGCGTTCCGACCAAAAGCGGATGTAGTATCCCGCACCAGACTTGGGGTGTAGAGAGTTGGCAGCGTCGTGTGGGCACTGCTGAGAGCAATTCACACTCTCACTTCGTCGTTTCCTTCCTTTCGGGGAGTCTCCCCGAACTGGGAAATCCCTGCCCACAAACAGAGTCAAGAGCGACAGTTGAAAGGGGCGCTTATGCGGATGTTCTGTGGCACTCGTGCGCGGTATCAACAATCGAGACTTGCGGCCTCTCTGGCGGTGGCGTTTTTCGGGATTGCGTTCGTGATCCTGAGCAGCGCACCAGCGCATGCCATCCCGGCGTTTGCTCGCAAGTACGGGCTGCCTTGTTCGGCCTGTCACGAAGCGTGGCCGAAGTTGAACAGCTTTGGCCAGAACTTCAAGGACAACGGCTACCAGTTGAACAACGACCGCGACTCACCGATCTGGCTCAATCCCTCGTACTGGCCAGTCGCGATGCGAATCACGCCGCACTGGCACTACGAGAGCGCCAGCCGCCAATCTGTGGACTCCGGCGACGGTACCGTGGAGCAAACGATCAAGACCTCCGGCTTCGATCTGACCGGCATCGACATCCTGGCCGCGGGTACGCTCGGCAAGAATGTTTCGTTCCTGCTGGTGCCGTCCATCGACGGAGTGGCAGGCACGGTCGGCTTCGAGTCGGCCAATGTTCGCATCGACAACATCAAGGGTTCCCCCTGGCTCAACTTTAAGTTCGGAAAATTCGAACTGGATGGGCCGCTCTCGGAAAAACGCATGATGTCGTTCTCGAACACCGGCGGAGCCTATCAGCTGTACCACTATGTTCCCGGAGGCGATATTAACGATTTTACGGTCGGCGAAAACCAGCTCGGAGTGGAGTTGATGGGACACTCGCTTGACGATCACACCCGATACGCCGCTTCGCTGATCAGCAGCACGGATGGCAACCTGGGTTTGCCCGGGGGCCGAAGCTATGACGGGTACGTGCACCTCAGCCAGGGATTCATGGCCGGGAAGCTGGGCTTGCAGCGCGTCGGCGTGTTTGGGGTCACGGGACTCCGGCCAACGTATTTCCTCACCAGCGGTGGAGAACCCATTCCGGGCACCGGACGCGGGAACCGTTCGTTCTACCGGGTCGGCGCCTACGGCAACTTATATGTCGGGAAGTTCGACCTCACGGGCGTGTTTCAGCGCGCCTCCGACAATGTCTATCTCGGCAATGCGACGCCGGTAAATGGCGAACTGCCGGAGGGCGCGCAGGGTCCCACATGGAATACCGGGACGTTCGAAGGCCACTACACCTTGTCGCCCAAGAACTTCATTCTTGGCCGCTACGAACTGGTGCGCATGTCGCGGCAGCCCCTGAGCAGTTTGCCCAGCGACTTCGGCAACACCGATGTCTTCACCGCCGCTTACCGCTACTACCCGTTCATCAACAGTCGTGCGGGTTTCGCGTGGCACCTGGAATTCTCCACGCTGCGCCAATCTAAAACCGCGGACAGCGGCGCCGATCAGCGGTTCAACAGCTTCTTCACGGGATTCGACTTCGCTTTCTAGGGAGGCATCATGACAATTCGAACCACTTGCCGCTGCATTTTGTTCATCGCCATGGCGCTGGGAAGCGTGTTCGCCCAGAATGCTGGCACCAGCTCCGGATACCCGACACCGCGGGATGGCTTCCCACCATCGGAGCAGCGTGGGCATGGGTTGTACCTGAGGTATTGCGTGTACTGCCATGGCGTCTTTGGCGACGGCAATGGAGACAACGCGCAGTTCCTCGATCCCAGGCCGCGCGACTTCACGGCGGCCACTTTCAAGTGCCGCTCGACCCCGACCGGTACGCTGCCCCTTGACTCGGACCTGATCAACACGCTTCTGCGTGGCGTGGAGGCGAGCAACATGCCGTCGTGGCGCCCGCTGAGCGACGAAAACCGGCAGGACCTGATCGCATATATCAAGACTTTCTCGGAGCGGTGGAAGACAGAGAAAGCGGGCGATCCCATCAAGATTCCAGCCGAGACGGCAGTCGACATTGCCAGCATCAGGCACGGAGCCGAATTGTTCCAGAAAATGGAGTGCTGGAAGTGTCATGGCCAGCAAGGGCACGGGGACGGGCCTTCGGCTTCCACGCTCACCGACAGCAAAGATCAACCGATCCACCCGTACAATTTCGCCGCGGCAGAAAACGATGGGCGCTTCAAATGCGGCGTCACCAATCAGGATCTGTATCGCATCTTCATGACCGGCGTGGACGGTACTCCCATGCCGTCATTCGCGGATGTGATTCAGCCCAACGACGCCTGGGACCTAGTCCACTTCTTGCGGACGTTGCAGACCAATCGCCGAAGCCCGGAAAACAGCGCTCTGAAGGCAGCGGGCGGACCTTCTGCGCTTAAGGCTCCCGGCGACAAGCCATCCGCCAGCAACCCCGCTCCCAGCAACAACGGCAGACCGTCGGCTGGCGGCGGGCGTTAAGATTGCAGAATTGGAGGAATTATTCAATGCGTACAAAGCAAATGCTGGCTGCGCTGTTGATGCTGCTGATTTGCCCGGGCCTGATGTTCGCTGGAACAGTGAGCGGCAAGGTGACTTACACGGGCACTCCAGCCAAACCCAAACCCATTGACATGTCGAAAGAACCGAGCTGCGCCAAGGAGCATGCCACTCCGGTGACGACCGAGACGGTGGTCACTGGCGCGAATAATGCCCTGGGCAACGTGGTGGTGTACATCTCGACCGGAGCTCCGGACGAGGGGCAAGTTCCGCCGCAGGCGGTCACGTTCGAGCAGAAAGGCTGCCAATACATCCCGCACGTGCTGACCATGCATACCGGCCAGGAGTTGAAGGTCGTCAACAACGATCAGACATCGCACAACATTCACCCGCTGGCCAAAACCAACCGCGAGTGGAATAAATCCCAGCCACCGGGGACTCCGCCGATCTCGGAAAAATACGACAAGGAAGAGTTCATTCCGGTGAAGTGTAACGTCCATCCCTGGATGCATGGTTATTTCGCGGTACTGAAGACCTCGCACGTGGACGTGAGCAAAGACGATGGGGGATTCAAGCTGCCCAACCTGCCTCCGGGAAAGTACACCATCACCGCGTGGCATGAGAGCTACGGCACCAAGACCGCAGACGTCACGATCACGGGGAACGAAACCAAAGACGTGAACTTCAGCTTTACGGCCAAGCCTTACTAGTCATCCTGGTTATCGGGGGCGGCGGAACTGGTCTCCGCCGCCGTCCGGTGATCGAGGACGACCGGAGCGGAGGACTGAATGGGCAAGATCTTTGCAGTCACGTTGGCACTCATCGCGATCCTATCCGCGGTCCCGATCGTGATGAATTACTGGGGGCCTCCCGAGGATATTTCCACCCACGGGCACGCGATCGACGAGCAAATGAAGGACACGATGTATGAGGCCGGTTTTTCCTTCCTTGCCGCGCAGTTCATCCTCGGGCTTTTCATCTGGCAGTACACGGGCCGAAAGACAGGCGACAAGCTCAAGACCTTTCCCGGCGGGGCCAAGGGCCTGGTGATTGCCGCATTGGTTCTGGTCGGGACTGAAATTCTTGCCCTCGGTGTGATCGGCCAGAAGGCGTGGGCCAGTGTTTATTTTGCGGCGCCCGACAAAGACGCCATGACCATCCAGTCGCAAGCCGGGCAGTTTGCTTTCTATTTCCGCTATGCGGGGCCGGACGGGAAGTTCGGTGGCATGCATCCCGACAAGATCGACGAAGGCAACCAGAACTTCTTCGGTCTGGATCCGGAAAACGACGTGGACGCGCGCGACGACGTCATCAGCGGAGAACTGGGCGTGCCAGTGAATCGCCAGGTCAACCTGCTTCTGCACTCCAAGGACGTTGGGCACTCATTTTACGTGCGCGAGCTCCGCATTCAGCAGGACTACGTCCCCGGTCTCGACCTGGCGGTGCATTTCACCGCCACCAAGCCGGGTAGGTACGAGATTGTGTGCACGCAGCTCTGTGGGCTTGGACACTACAACATGAAGGCCTACTTGAACGTCATGTCGCAGGAAGATTTCGATAAGTGGCTGAAAGAGAAATCCGGCCAATAAGTAGATTGGGCGCGGCGCATACCGGGCGCCGTTCCGCTGTACAGCGGTCCAAAACTTGCTCTCGAGGTAAGTAAATGTCGGACGCAGCCGCCGCAGTGCAACACCACGGCCCTCCCCAGGGTTTTCTCCGGAAGTATGTGTTCAGCCTGGATCACAAGGTGATCGGCAAACAGTATTACGGCCTGGCGCTGGTGGCCGTGTTCACCGGGATGTTCCTGTCGTGGCTGATGCGCTTTCATTTGGTGTGGCCGAATGCGGCAATCCCCGGCCTGCAGTGGCTCTCCAGGGTGGGCGCGCCCGGCGGTGTGATGACGCCGGAGTACTACCTCTCGCTGCTCACCATGCACGGCACGCTCATGGTTTTCTTTGTGCTGACGAACGCGCCCTTTGCGGCCTTCGGCAACTACTTCCTGCCCATCCAGATTGGCGCGGAAGACATGGCGTTCCCGCGCTTCAACATGATGTCGTTCTGGACGACCTTTGCCGCGTTTCTGGCCCTGATGACGGCCTTCTTCATTCCCGACGGGCCGCCGATCTCCGGTTGGACTGCCTATGCTCCGCTCAGCGCGGTCGGCCCGGACGCCGGTCCCGGCCTGGGTTGGGGACAGAACTGCTGGGCGATCTCCATCGCGCTCTTCTGTGTCGCCTCGCTGCTGGGTTCCCTGAACTTCATTGCCACCACGCTCGACCTGCGCGCGAAGGGCATGACGCTGATGCGCATGCCCATCTGCACCTGGGCGTGGTTCATCACTTCGTGCATCGCGTTGCTGGCCTTCGCAGTGTTGCTGCCGGCCTGCTTGCTGCTCATCCTCGATCGCATCGCGGGAACCAGTTTCTTTATTCCGGCGGGATTGGTGGTCAGCGACCGACTGCAACCTCACGCCGGCGGTTCGCCCCTGCTGTGGCAGCACCTGTTCTGGTTCTTCGGGCATCCCGAGGTGTACATCGCGATTCTGCCCGCGATGGGCATCGTCTCCCACATCCTGATCAACAGCATGCGGAAGCCGCTGCTGAGTCACAAAGTGGTGATCGGCTCGATGCTGTCGATCGGCTTCCTGAGCTACATGGTTTGGGGACATCACATGTTCCTGAGCGGGATGAATCCGTTTTCGGCTCTGGTGTTTTCGTTCCCGACGCTGATCATCACCATCCCAGCCACCGTCCTGACCCTGATCTGGCTGGGCAGTCTGTACGGTTCGAACCTGCAGATCACTACTGCCTCATTGTTTTCGCTGGGGTTTATCTCGATGTTTGTGAGCGGCGGAGTAAGCGGATTCTTCCTGGCTCAGCCCTCGATTGACATCTACCTGCACGCTACTTATTTCGTTGTCGGACACTTCCACCTGGTGATGGGTGTCGCCGCGATTTTCGGCATCTTTGCGGGCACGTATTTCTGGTTCCCCAAAATGACTGGGCGCATGATGAACGAGACGCTGGGCAAGATCCACTTCTGGTTCACGTTTGTTGGCGCCTACTGCATCTTCATGCCCTTCCACTACCTGGGGCTGGCCGGCAATGTTCGCCGCTATTCGTCGTTTGTGGATGACTTCATGGCGCCGCTGATGCCGGTGCATAAATTCATCACCATCGCAGCGCTGTTCACGGGAGCAGTGCAATTAGTGTTTCTGTTTAACTTGATTTACAGCCGCTTCAAGGGCGCTCCCGCCCCGGACAATCCCTGGAACGCGACTTCGCTCGAATGGACGATTCCGTCGCCGCCGCCGTGGGATAACTTTGGCGGCAAGCACCCAGTCGTATATCACGATCCCTATCAATACGGGGTGGAGGGCGCGAGCGCTGATTTCATCATGCAGACGTCGCCAGAGAAACTCCCGGAGAAGTCTTGAGCAGCAGGGAGACCGGGCATCAGTTCTGAGAGAGAAGGTAAGCGCAGCATGGCCACTACAGTTCACGAGCCGCCAAAAATCGATCCCGCACCCTTGCAACCATCATTGGGTGGAAACGGGGGTGGTGGCGTGAACCTACCTCTTGCTCGAGATGGCGAGCTTCGCGAACTGATGGAGCGTCCGCCGGAACCGGTACGCACCGGCATCTGGGTTGGACTGGCGGCCATTACGATGATGTTTGCCGCCTTCACCAGCGCCCTGATCGTGCGCCAGGGTTCGGCGGTGGACTGGGAGCATCTCGCCCTTCCACGCATTCTCTATCTCAATACTGCGATCCTTCTCCTCAGCAGCCTGACGCTGGAATCTGCGCGCAGGAAGGTTGCGAGCTTCGTTCGCGGTCAGGGTGCGACCCGCGGCCAGGCGATGCAGGTGCTGGCATCAACGCTTGGATTGGGATTAGTCTTTGTCGCCGGACAGTACGTGGCATGGCTGCAACTGCGGTCGAAGGGACTTTACATTGCGACCAATCCCAACAGCTCTTTCTTCTACGTACTGACTGCGGTCCATGCGATTCACGTCCTGGGCGGACTGGGCGGTTTGTTGCTGGTGACCCGCCGTTTCGCCCGCACCGTGCCCACCCTGCGCAAGAGCACGCTGGACGCGGCCGCATACTACTGGCACTTCATGGGCATTCTCTGGGTCTATTTGATGTTCGTTCTCTGGCTGAAGCTGTAAGCGATCAACAGGAGGGGCTGTGAGTCACGCGAATGTCGCAGTGGAATCCCACGCCGCCGGCGTAATGGAAGAACGGCCTTTTGCCATACCTTCCAGCAAGCTGGTGATGTGGCTGTTCATCATCTCGGACGCGGTTACTTTCGGAGCCATTCTGTTTGCCTACGGCTACGTGCGCAACGCCAGCGCCGACTGGCCCACTCCATTTGAAGCCCCCAGCATCTGGAACGCGCTGCTGATGACGTTCATTCTCGTGACCAGCAGTTTGACCGTGCTGCTCTCGCTGCGAGCCGCTCAGACCGACGACCGCCGCGGTGCCTTCAACTGGATGCTGGTGACCGCCGCCGGGGGCACATTGTTTGCGATTCTGCACCTGCGCGAATGGATGAGCCTGATCCGCGAAGGCGTCCGCCTCTTTCAGAACCCCTGGGGAGCGCCGCTTTTCGGCGCCACCTTCTTTTCCATTACGGGCCTGCACATGGCTCACGTGCTGGCAGGAGTGATTGCGCTGGTCGTGGTTGCTCTCAGCTACCGGGCGGGCCGCCACACCGCGAAACACATCGAGATCGTCTCGCCCTACTGGCACTTCGTGGATGTGGTGTGGATGTTCGTGGTGCCGCTGCTCTATCTGATGAACATGAAACATTAGGCAATCCGGGAGAGGAACAGTTCTTATGAATCCAGCAGAAAAGTCCAGGGGCATGAGCACGACGTACGCGGTTTATGTGGTCATCATGACAATGGCCGTGTTCCAGGTTCTGTTTGCTTTCGAAGCAGGTCCGTCCCTCCCGCTCATGCTGATGCTTGCGGTGCTGCAGGCTTCGCTGGCCGTGATGTACTTCATGCATCTGGGGCAGGAGCGGCCCAGTCTGGTTCTTGCCCTTATCCCCTACACGATCTTCATCTTCTTTATGATGAACATGATCTGGTCCGACAGCGTCCGGTTGCTGCATATGCGCCCGCACTGAACGCTCGCATTGAAGAGGAGAGTATGAGTTCAAGACTGACAACTGCCAACTGGACGAGAACTGCTCTCCTGGTGGGCCTGCTGGCGGGACTCGCTCTTCCAGCATGGGGACAGGGTTGCGCCCTGTGCTACACCCAGGCTGCTTCGAGCGGTGCGCGCATGATTCAGGCCCTGCGCAGCGGCATCCTTATATTGATCTTCCCGCCCATGGGCATCTGCATTGGCCTGACCGTCATGTCGTACCGGAAGCGGAACTCGTTCCACCGGCAAAGCTCGAAGCGCGAGGAATCCGATCTGGGTTGGTAAGCGGCCCTTCAGAGGCGCCCTGAAAGCCGCATCCAGTGGGCATTGACAAGAAGTTTACAAATCCCTGACAACTCGCCCGCACTACCCGCCTAGCATCCCAGCACTGGACGACCAGGGCCCTCTCCGCGTTGCACTCTCTGGAAGACGGTGCCCGGGTCCGACCGTTCGACTTCCCTAAACAAACTTTGTATCAGCAGGTTTTTCAGTTCAGGAGGATGTCCAATATGGAACGTGTATCTCTCCGAAGGATCGTGGCGGCCGCTGGGGTTGCGCTCATGCTGGTGATGGCTTCCAGCGCGGCGTTAGCGCAATACAAGATGACGAAGCTGGTTTCCAACCTCCCCAAGGGCTCCAAGCATCAAGACACGCAGCTAATGAATGCCTGGGGGCTGGCGTACGGACCGGGCGCCCCGTTCTGGATCAGCGATGAGTACTCGGGTCTTTCGACCCTCTACGATGGCGCAGGAGTAAAACAAGGCCTGGTCGTAACCATTCCGACGGCCACGGGCACGGGTGTTGGATCTCCAACGGGCATGGTGTACAACGGCTCGCCGGAGTTCAAGATCATGAACTGGACCTCGGCGTTTATGTTTGCCACGCTCGACGGCACCATTAGCGGCTGGTCGCACTTCTCCCCCAACCTTGCGCTGATCGGCGTCAATAACTCCGGCTCCGGAGCCAGCTACGTGGGCCTCGCAATTACGAGCAAGGCGTCTGGAAACAGGATCTATGCCGCCGACTTCAATAACAACAAAGTGGATGTGTACGACGGCACGTTCAAGTTTGTTACTTCGTTCACCGACCACAGCATTCCAGCCGGTTTTACGGTTGGGAACGTGCAGGACATCAACGGACAGCTCTATGTCGCCTATGTTGCCATCAATGGCAGCGCGGGTGGGTTCGTGGATATCTTTGGAGAAGACGGCACGTTTGTGAAAACGCTCATTCAGGGCGCTCCGCTGAACCAGCCCTGGGGATTTGCCATGGCGCCGGGCAATTTCGGGCCTCTAAGCAACACCCTGCTGGTCAGCAACAACACGAATACGGGAACGATTAACGGGTTCGATCCGACGACCGGAGCCCTCGTGGGGACGATCAAGAACAAGGCAGGGAAGCCGATCAAAATCAACCAACTGTGGGGGCTTGAATTCGGTGGCGGTACGGCCGCCAATGGCAACACGAACCAGTTGTTCTTTACCGCTGGACCGAAAAACGGTGTGAACGGGATCTTTGGCGTGATTCAATAGAGCAGGGTTGCGAAGATCACGGGCCCTCGGGTTTCCCCGGCGGCCCGTTTGTATTGGTCTCAGGTCGAAGGCGACAGGCGTTCAGGCCGCGACTCAAGGGCAACGAATCATTGGCACACAGAGGGCTAGTTCACGTTTTCGATCGTGGCGACGGTGATCTCGTTCCTGCGGACGGTGCCCGTGATACGGACCTTCTGTCCTGCGAACGGCAACACTTTTTCCGGATCGTCCAACATGTATACGGTGTGCTTGGCCGAGTCATACAGGACAATCTTGCTGCCGCGTTCGACGCACTTAGCCGTGCATGCCTTCTTGTCGCGCCTCATGCCTGTTTGCTGATTCGCGAAATCCGCGCGCAAACTGATTTTGGCGCAGTGGGAATCCGTGATATCGCCAACGAATACTTGCAGATTCTCCCGAACCGGCTGGCCAGCCCAGATTGGCGGAGGGCAAAGAGCAATGAAAACCAGTACTAGCGTGCGAGATGGCCCCAACCCCATGGCGCGGCTTCCTTCCCGAGATCCTGTTCGCGAGGTTAGCCGCGCGGGTAGTGGGATGTGTCACAGCTCTGTCAGAGCTTTGTAAAAACTGAGGCAGGGGGCTGACGTCGCAGCCCGGTGCGCCGCAAAGCCAACCGCTCTCAAACTTCCGCCAGTTCCTCTTCCAGCAGTTGCTTGTTGTAGAGGTCGGTGTAGTAGCCGTTCCGGGCGATGAGTTCGTCGTGGGTGCCGAGTTCTACGATGCTTCCGTCGTGCAGCACGGCAATGCGGTCGGCGTTGCGCACGGTGGAAACGCGGTGCGAGATAAAGATGGTGGTACGTCCCTCCATGATCTCGCGCAGGTGATTCAGGATCTTGTCTTCGGTGTGCGTGTCCACGCTGGAGAGGGCGTCGTCGAGAACCAGGATCCGCGGGCTCCGCAGAATAGCGCGCGCGATCGCCGTCCGTTGCTTCTGCCCGCCCGAGAGCGTGATGCCGCGCTCTCCCACCGTGGTGTCGTATTTTTCGGGGAAGCCCTCGATGTCCTGCGCGATGTCAGCGGCTTCGGCGGCAGCCTGGATCGCTGGAAGGCTGGCTTCGTCTTTGCCGAACGCGATATTTCCCCGGATGGTGTCACTGAACAAGAACGTCTCTTGCGGTACGAAGCCGATGTTCCGGCGCAGTGTTTCCAGCGGAAACTCTCGAATGGGTCTGCCATCAATCAGCACCGTGCCGGGCGCCCCGTCATAAATACGGGGAATCAGGCTGACCAGGGTCGTTTTCCCGGATCCGGTCGGACCGACAATCGCCAGGCTGCTGCCCGCCGCAACCCGCAGGTTGATGTCTTTCAGCACGGGCACACCGTTGTAGGCGAAGTTGAGATTGCAGAACTCAATTTCGCCCCGCAATTCGCCGTGCGGTTGCCCATTGGTGCGCGCCGGTTCTGACCCTCCGGAGGGAAGGGAAGCCGCCGGCTGGCCAGTTGTTTGCACCAAGGCAGGATCGTCGGCGATCTCGGGCTGGGCGCTCAAGATCTCATTGATGCGGATCAGGGACGCCGTCCCGCGCTGGAAGATGTTGATCACCCATCCCAGGGCAATGACCGGCCAGGTGAGTTGCACCATGTAGGTATTGAAAGCCACGAAGTCGCCGACCGATATGCGTCCCAGCAGCACTTGCCGTCCGCCCAGCCACAGCACAATAACCACCGCAATCCCAAGCATGAGTTCGAGCGTGGGCCAGAGCATTCCCATCAGGCGCACCAGTTTCAGACTCCGCCGGATGTATTCATGGTTCGCGGTCTCGAAGTTGGCGATCTCTGCTTCCTCTTGCACATAGGCGCGAATCACGCGGGCCCCGGAAAAATTTTCCTGGGCCCTGGCCGAGATGTCGGAGAACATCGCCTGGATGCGCTCGAAGCGCTCGTGAATCCGGCGGCCGAAATACTGGATCACGATACTGGCAACGGGCAGCGGCAGGAACGCGCACAGCGTCAGCTTGGGGCTGATCCGGACCATGTAGAACAAAGCGAACGTCATGAAGACCATGGTGTTCGCCGAGTACATGATGGCCGGTCCCAGCAGGTTGCGCACGGCGGCCAGATCGTTGGTGGCCTTGGCCATGATGTCGCCGGTGCGATTGCGCTGGTAGTAGGAATACGAGAGGCGTTCCAGATGAGCGAAGAGGTCGTTGCGAAGGTCGAACTCGATGTCGCGCGAGATCCCGATGACCACCCAGCGGGTCAGAAACTGGAAGATGCCCTTGGCGACAAAAACAGCAATGACCAGGAGAGCGTATCTTCCCAATTTCTGGGTCGTGACCCCAAAGTGAAGGTCATTAATCGCATGCTGAAGTACTCGCGGAAACTGGACGGCAATCCCGTTGGTCAGCAGCACGCAGAGGGCGCCCAGGAGCAGCCCGCCGCGGTAGCGCTTGAGGTAGGGAACGAGAGGACGTAGGTTCTTCGGTACCATGAAAGCTTGTAGATGAGATTGTAGCAGCGGGGGTTGCGCTTTTTTGGCGCCCGGGGCGGAACACGACCACGGCTGCGACCACCAGAGTGGCCGTCCAGAGGGCGAGCATCCCGCCCGCCATCATCACGAGTCCGAAATAGAGCAAGTCTGCGCGTTCCACGGGCAATCCGATCCAAAAAAGGCCAGGGCGAGGCGGAGGGGATGCTCCGGTCCCGCGCCCGGGGTAGGAGAGAGACTGGGAACGCCTAGTCGGAATTCGGGTCCTGCCCGCTCTGCATGTGATGCTGCATGCGCTGCTCGTGCTTGGCCTCAAACGCCGCCAGTTTGGTTTTCTGGTCCGCCGTCAGAACCTGCAGGAGCTCGTTCTTCACGCGGGCCTTCTGCACGATCATCTCGGTCATGGCCTGCGACTGCTGGGCGGCGAGGGCGCGAACCTTGGCCTCGTCGAACGTGCTGGCCTCTTCGAGGGTGCGCATCTGGCTATGGAACTGCCCCATCTGCTGCATGGCGGACTTGATGGCGGGTTTTTCCTTCTCCATGATGCCCTTGACCTGTTCCTGCTGCGCGCTGGTCAGATCGAGGTAGTCGCTGAAGAAATGCAGCATGTGGCCGCCGAACGGAAATTCGTGGCCCATCGGACCGCCCGGGCCGCCGTGCATTCCTTGTGCCAGCCCGGCCACCGCCAGTACCAGAACGGCGGCTACTGCGAGAATACGAAGATAAGTAGTTTTCATGTTTCCTCTTTCCTCCTCAGGTCCGGGAGGCAGGCCCGGAGCATCTGGTTCATAGAAACACTTCTTCGCAAAAGATGCGGTAAAGAGTCGGTCAAGAGCGGTAAAGTTTTGTAAAGCAAATCGGGTCATTGGGTGATCAAGAATCCGTTGGAAAACGTGGGGTTTTCGATCACCCGATTAATCACAAATCTTTACCGAGAGGCAGCAGGCCAAGGTGTTTAATGATGAGTAGAAAAATGGATTGCATTCTGGTAGTGGATGACGACATTGAGCTCTGTGGCCTGGTGCAGGAGTACCTGGCCGCCGAAGGCTTCACCGCGAAATCGGTTCATGACGGCGAGCAGGGCCTGCTGCAAGCGATCTCCGGCGAGTACGCCATGGTGGTGCTGGACGTGATGCTGCCGGGCATCAATGGCTTCGAGGTGTTGCGCCGGATCCGCAGCGTTTCCAAGATTCCCGTGGTGCTGCTGACCGCCCGCGGCGAGGATGTGGACCGCATCGTTGGCTTGGAAATCGGCGCCGACGATTATCTGCCCAAGCCCTTCAACCCGAGGGAACTGGTGGCGCGCATCCGCGCCGTGATGCGCCGCACCAAGCCGAACCAGGGTGCTGAAGCCGTGCCCGAGGTTCTGCTAGTCGGCGATGTCGAGCTGGATCCCGCTACCCGCACGGTGTTGCGAGCGGGCGCCCCGGTCGAGTTGACTTCCGTGGAGTTCAATCTGTTGGAGGTCTTGCTGCGCGAAGCGGGACGGGTGGTGACTCGCGAGCGGCTGGTCAACGCCGTTCTCAGCCGGAAATTCATGGCGTTCGACCGCAGCATTGATATGCACGTCAGCAAGGTGCGCCGGAAGCTCGGAGATTCCGAGGAGAGCGGCGACCACATCAAAACGATCCGCGGCGTGGGTTACATGTTTGCGCGGCCGGGGGCGAAGGCCAGGAAATGAAGAGCCTTTTCCTGAAGATTTTTTTGTCGTTCTGGGCAGCGGTGGCGCTGTTTATCGTGTTGGCGATCCTGGCCACGATTGCTTTGAGCCCGTCCCGGCATATCGAGGGTGAAGGGCCGCAGATTTTGGCGGAAATCGTGAATGCGCACCAGAGCGGAGGCGAGAGCGCCGTCCGCGACTACGTGGAAGAACTTTGGCGAACCCAGCACGTCTGGGCAATGGTTTTCGATTCGTCGGGCCATGAACTCTCTGGACGGCTTGGGCCTCCTCGGATGGAAGAGGCTGGGCCGGGTGGGCCACCTCCAGAGGGCTTCCTGCACGGCGGTCCACCACACCACCGCGGTTGGATCGACAACCTGCTGCCGAACCGCATCTTCCGCCAGTCACTGACGCTGGATGGGAAACGCTACGCGCTCGTGATGGTGCTACCGCCAGGACCGAGGCTGTTTTTCGGACCGCATGACATTCCGGGACTTGGGATCGGGATCCTTGTCATTACGTCGGGACTGATGTGCTACTTGCTGGCTTGGTCGCTGACCAGCCCAGTGACTCGCCTGCGTCAGGCAGCGCAGCGTCTCGCGGCGGGAGACCTGAGTGCGCGTGCCGGGGCTCCGTTACGCGGACGGCGCGACGAATTGGCGGAGCTCATGCGCGACTTTGATCAGATGGCGGAACGCATCGAGAGCCTGGTCGAGGCGCAGTCCCGCCTGCTCAAAGACGTTTCGCATGAGCTGCGGTCTCCACTGGCCAGGCTGAGCGTCGCACTTGGACTGGCCCGGCATCGTGCGGCGCCGGAGCTGGAGAGCGCGCTCAACCGGATCGAGCTTGAGACGGACCGGCTGAACCAGTTGATCCAGAGGCTGCTCACCATCTCCAGGTTGGAAACGGGCACTGACGGCCTGCACCGGACCCGACTGTCTCTGCGGGAACTGGTGGAACAGGTTGGGCACGACGCCGAGTACGAGACCCCCGGCCGTTGCCGGGTGGTCACGGAAACCTCGGACGAATACCTGGTGGACGCCGACCCCGACCTGTTGCGGAGCGCCATCGAAAACGTGGTCCGGAACGCCACCCGCTATACCGCCGATGGGACCACGGTTGAAATCCGGCTGGAGCGGGAAAACGCCAATCCGGCAGGAGACATTGTCATCCGGGTACTCGACTCCGGTCCGGGCGTTCCGTCCCAGGATCTGGAAAGGATCTTTCAGCCCTTCTACCGACTGGACGACGCCCGCAACCGGCAGACCGGCGGGGCAGGTCTAGGATTATCCATCACTGATCGTGCAATCAGGCTGCACGGTGGGCTGGTGCGCGCATCCAATCGTCCGGGAGGCGGGCTCGAGGTGGAGATTCGGATTCCTGCAGTTCCCGAGTTTGCTCTGCCCGTCCAATCTTCCTGATACACTAAGACGTTTCAGCCAGGGGCTTCGATCTCCGCAATCACAAGCCGGGAAATGCCTGTGAACGGGAAGCGGCTGGGAGAGCTGATGTTGAAGAAAATACGCGGGTTGATGGCGTTCGTTTCGTTACTGGGATTGAGCCTGTTTCTGCTCAACTGTGGCAGTTCCAACTCGCGTCCGGCCGGCGTGCTGTTCGTGGCCAGCCAGGGCGCTTCCACGGTGGGCACCTACGCGATCGATCTGGGCAACGGCAAGTTGTCGCAGATCAATACGACGGCGAGTACCTGTAAAACCGCTCCTTGCGGATTCCCGTTGTCGGTCGTCATGGATCCCACAGGCGTGAGCGTGTTCGTTCTCAATCAGGGATTGTTTGACTTGAACAATCCAGCCAACGCGGTGAAACCGTCGATCTATGGCTACACCGTGGGCGCGAACGGGAAACTGAGCGAAGCAGGAGACCTGACCGCGGCTCTCGACGCGTTCCTGCCCAACGACATGGCCAGGACCATGACGCGGGATGCGACGGGCAACTTTCTTTTCGTCGTCACGCAGGGGAATCAGAATGATGGTTTCGTGGTATCCCCGCAGCTCGTCATATTTGGCACCCAGCCCGGGTCAACCGCCGTCACTTTGCTGAGCAAGAAAGATCTTTCTCGGGTTCCAACCTCGGTTGCAGCTGGAACCGGCCCGAGTGGACTTTTGCTTTACGTGACCAGCAACCAGGATCTGGCAGGCACGAACGACAATACGTTGAGCGAGTACAGCGTGGACGGTTCGGGGATCGCGACGGAATTCACCGCCTCTCGCATATCCACCTCATCCGATCCGGGTGCGGTTCTGGCGGTCAACCTCGCTCCCGTGGGTGGCGCTGCCGGCCTCTTCGTCTATGTCACCAACGTTACGACCAACAACGTGGACATATTCCAGGTATGCACGGAGGTGAATGCGAACTGCACCCAACCGGATGTCGACATCGCAAGAATGAC
>Ga0182021_10001416_pt1 | contig 27394 bp, 26 predicted proteins | sample 612E3MmetaG_FD_120493 | JGI IMG/M metagenome (GOLD analysis project Ga0182021, IMG submission 120493) | Permafrost microbial communities from Stordalen Mire, Sweden - 612E3M metaG (Illumina Assembly) | ecosystem: Environmental > Terrestrial > Soil > Wetlands > Permafrost | place: Sweden...
AACACTGCAGTTAACGTTGGCTTTGTACATAACGTGTGTTAGCTTTAGTGGTCCTCTGTGAGCAAGAACACTGAGGATGTCAACGTACATTTCTAATTTGGAACGTCTCATACTGATCGTCTTACTAATAATTTGAAATTAGAATTAACGATATGTGTGTAGAGAAAAAAACGCGTATTTGACCTATCAGGTTAATATTTGAAATAAGATATTTAGATTTTTAATGCAGGATAAGCGAGAACTAACTCCTTTGGCTGTTTTAAGTATCCACGCAATTTCTGAGGTGTGTTATATGAGAATGAACAAATTCTTGTTCTGCAAGGGCTTCATGTATTAGGTCTTGGATGGCAGAGTTCATATTGCCTTTAAAGTATGGTTTCACAATTCTTTCGTTAAACTCAGTAAACAAAGAGGCTGGAACATTATGAAACGTTAAGTCTACGAGGAACTGATTTTCCATGAGTAAGCTTGCTTTTCTCTTTTTCATATGTGCCCAATTATTTCTAATGCAGTGTGAGCTTAAATAGTTTATTGAGTATTACGATTTATTAGTGGTATTGAGGGGAACAAAACTATTGAACTTGACGAAAAAGACTCTCGAAGTTCATCAGACCTCAAAACATAATTGCGATTTTAGTTGGAAATTTCGGGGTTGAGAAGAAAATTAGATTCCATTTTTTTCATTTTCTAAGTCTTAAATATTTATACACTAAACCTTTATTCATGACAACCGAAGAAGAGATTTCTAAAGTTTTTGAAGCTTGTTGTAACATATTTTTTTGTTCATACTTGATTTGTTTAAAGGTTGAAGCAATAAAAGTTGGTAAAATTCAAAAAACACTTGAGCTTGAATTTTATTTTGATTTTTTTAGTAACGGTTATATCGATAATCATATAGGTAATAATTTGTTGAGCAAACTATGCCTAAGGCACCTCTATGTCCCTCATGTTACGTAGAAATGAAACCTAAATTAAACAGTCAAAAACTTGTAATTTATCATCAGTGTCCCAAATGTGGAACAAAGATTTTGTTTACGCACTCAGGACATTAACTATCATTGTGATAAAGTTATTGAACTGTATATTCTAATGACTGGTTTACAATTTTAATCCCAAAAAAATGTGTTTTGGATAGGTTTTTCAAAACCAGCTTTTTGACCGTATTTCTCTGCAACCTTTGCAAACACTAAATACTGTTTCGCTTTGGTAGACAATTTCGGTCTCAGTTGAACTGCACGAAGGGCATTCATTATTATCTTTCATTTTTATACACTTTCTAAAATTTGTTTGCGCCTAATCTTTTGGCGTTTCTTTTGGTTTTTCATTTAATATTCTCTTGATGGAGCTTGTAAAACATGCTTTTGTTTTCCAGTTTTTGCGTGTCTTGGTTAATTCTATGAAGTTTAAAGAAAATAAGTCTTATGAATCAGGAATATTAATTGGGCGTTTTCTCCATTGAAATGTTTAGTTTTAGTTAACACATACATTATTTTACCTACATCCCAACTATAGAAAAATAAATATTATTTTGAAAACCAGCCGCATTAAGTTCCATAAAAAGGTCTTTAGAATAGGTATAACGTGTGTTGAATTAAATTTTGACGTTTATCTCTCTCCCGATGAACAGAGGTTAAAGATTAAATTCTTAAAAATGAAAAAATTGAATGTTTCTTCATTTTTTTGCAAAATACCCTGATGCCATAAAAAAGCTTGTTCCTTCTCTCATAGAACTAAAAGTCTCACATTATCGTGTCTCATTTAGTTTTTTGATTTTATGTAGCCTTAGAAACTGGCCTTTTCTTTCTTTTTGGAAATACGGCGATTATGACTAAAATTACAACGAATAATATAACGAAGGGCAAAAAGTCAGGGTGAATTGCTATCTCAGCTGCTAGAACTAAAGTTTGGATAATTGAGTTATTTTCCAGCGTTTGAAGGCGGGCGTTTTGGGCTGATACGGGTAAGGCCTGATATTGACTTGATGGTGAAGAGATAGGATTGCCCAGTAGCCAAGCGTTAACTGGATAAAAACTAAACTGATATGTTAGCCATGCGAAGGTTTTGGTTATTCCATAAAGGTCAAGATTAGAAACTAATTTAGCTGGTCCTAGCAGGGAGAGCGCTGGATACATTATGTCGCCAGTGGCATTGGAATGCCCCAGGCCCAAAGAATGGCCTAATTCATGGAGGGCAACATTTTGTTCGTCTCCGTCTGCTACTGCGTCTCCGTGGCTTGTGTGCGTCGCTAGGTTGATGCTGCAGTTAGTTATAGTATTATCTTCACTGCTTAATGTTGTTAATCCGATATCATCCGCAGAATTCGCTATTGTTGATTGGGTCCAGTTGAGGTAGATATTAAATCCAGGTTCTGATTTATTCGAAACGGTGGGCTCCAACTTTAATGATGTCAAGTATGCATATTGAGTGTTATTAGATGCGAATTCCTGTATTGCGTCGTTCCATTGACCTATGGCTCGAAGTGTAGAATTAATATACATTGGGTTCCACCAGGATGCATTATTTGGAGTGACAAGGAGGATGTTTAATGTTGATCGATCCCATGCAAGCCCCTCAATCTGCAGCTCGTCAACGTTTTGGGTTTGCGCTTGAACTCGGTTTAAAGCAAAGCTACTTGACGATAAAAACACAGTTGTCAGCAATAAGAATAGTAACAAGAATTTTCTCATGGTTTTCTTATTTAGTAACAAGTGTTTGTGCGTTTTAAGCTTCGTGATTGCCTTCGCACAATCACAACATTCAACCTTAAACGCTTGCTGCAGAGTAGCTTCAGATGCTCGCAAAATTGGTTAAGCCTAATCTTATTTTCTAATTATTAGAACCTGAGGAGAGCTTCTTTTTTCAATTTTCTCTAAGCGAACTGAAATTTCTATTTTTTCTTATTGAACAAATTGCTCCAACAATTGGACAAAGAAGAACGAAATGTTAATAGTCAAACAAAAACTAATCAACGCTCCACCACAAGAACCATTATGAAAACAAAATACGTCGCGTTGGAATTGTTAGGGAATTAAAAAGAAAAAACTATTCTTAACTTTGCATTAGTCTTTAAGAGAACGCAAAATTACATAGCCGTTTTGTTCTTTCATATGTAGCTCATTTCTTTTCAATACACCGTTTATTTTGTCCCTTGAAACGCTGTCTAATTCGCATTTCATCTTTATCTCATATCCACCAGTAGATATATGCGCGATCTGTGAACCATCAAGGGAAACACAGCTTACGACCGCCGATTCCTTTAAGGCATTACGAATCTCGTTCAATACAGCAAAGGCTTCTGATTTGTTCATAATGTACACATATCTATTACACTTACAGGTTGTACTAATAATTTACGCAGAGTTCTAATTACGCGCTCTAAAAACTGAAATCAAAACAAACAAAATACTGTTTAAACGAACTAATAATTGCTGTTCTACTTTTTAGACGAAAACGTCTGATAGTTGGACTTATATGTCTCCCGCACCGTTGTTTGTCCTTTGAGGGTTCAGACGGTTGACTGGGAATGACGAGACACAGCTTGAATATGCGTTGCGAGGCAAAGCTTGGAGAGTCTATTGGTTTCTTCTCAAAAACGGTAGCCCCGTAGGAGTACGTGAGGTTCAACGCGCCCTCCATTTTAGTAGTCCCAGCATAGCTTTCCATCATCTTGAGCAGCTACGTGAGTTAGGGTTAGTGCAGAAACAAGAAATTGGTGGACACTACTCACTGGTTGGAGAAGTAAAGATTGGTGTCCTTCGTCATTACGTTAAACTTGGGAAACTGCTATTTCCAAGATACTTTTTCTACGCATTATTCTCAACAGTGTTTTACGTATTATATTTGACGATTTTATTTAATGGTTTTAACCGTGATAACCTATTCATACTCTCGTTTGGAGCAATTGTTTGCGCAATATTCTGGTATGAGGCTTACCGAATATGGACAATGCGACCCTTCTAACTGTTAGAACACCTTGTTCGCGCCAAGGATACCTAACTGATAGCTCAACTTACTACAGCCGCCAAAGCAATTACACTCTACGTCGGCAATACACTTTATACAATCTCAAACTCAGAAATCAAATTAAACAAATTTAACTAACCTAACGCAAATAGCAGAAGTCCATCTAACCTAAATCTTTTTTTTTTACCTTTTTCCTTTGCTAACATTGAGCTCGAAAAAATCCTTCAGATTAAGTAGTTGTAGTATCGTTTTGAGCATTTTGAATGATAGTTATTTTTGTGTTATAATTGTATAGGCAATTGAAAACATAACTTTGATTTTCCTGTAGACTCAAGTACAGTGGTGTGTTGTTCAAAATATGCAATGCTTTGCCACCTGAAAGTTCAATCACGCTATCATTCGAAGTGATTACATTTTTTGAAACTATTGTGCCCCTCTCCACTGAAGGTATGATAGCTAAATTATTTTGAGTAATAATAACGATGAGGCCGCCAGTAATTACTGAAATCACAATAGCGAATACAACTGTTAATGTGAACGCATCAGTCTTCATTCTTAAATCCTTGCTCTTTCTTGTTGAATCTAGTTTTTAAGGTTAGCGGGTTGCTATTTAGTTTACACTAAGATGGGATAATCTTACTGCTGGTTTTTAGCGTAAACTTCAACCTCAACTTTTTGAGAGTTTTTCCCTAAAAAGTCAGATAGGCTGCCTTTCCATTTAGGGTTTGAATTTGCCGTGAAACCTACGGTTTGAGCTATACCTCTCCACAGCAAGGCTTTATCGTAGTCTTTAGCGTCTTGAGGCATAAATTCAAAAATTGATCGGCTAGCAATTATGACGAGTTTCTTTTTCATTCTAGATACGGCTACGTTTATTCGGTTTAGGTTTAGTAGGAAGTCGCTTTCTGCTCGTACATAGTCGGGATCGCTTACGGTTGAAGAGATTATTATGAAGTCAGCTTCTCCGCCTTGATACCGCTCAACAGTGTCAACTCTCACATTTTCGTGTCCATCAAGTAGCAAATTCTTAACTACGCCTCTTTGAGCATTATGTGGAGTAACTATGCCCACTCCTTCTGGATTAACAGAACGTACCAAGGTGTCGATGATTTTTGCTTCGACTAAATTTGATTGAAAACTCTCCATTTCGTCATGAACAATTAAGACGAAGATATTCTCTGGATCCAAAACAACTTTTAATCCTCCTGTTGAAGGAGTTTCGGTCGATAGAGTCTGCTTTTGGTCAGAGTGAAAATCAATCCCGTCTTTATGATATATCCATTCCTTTAGGAACTGAGCAACTACCTGGTGGCATCGATGCGTTTCGCTTAAGCGTTCCGTAGGAATATCCGCTTTGTGCAAGGATTTAACATGTTCAATTCCTAAATCTTCTTGACGTAGTAACCGAAGGAAGTCCATTGCTGATAGGAATGATGCCATTTCTTCAATGGTTCTCCTATCCTCTTTTTCCCAATTATGTGCTTGAATAGGTGGCAGTTGCCGATGATCTCCTGCCACTAGAATCTGAGCGTTTTTATTTACAAATGCACCTGAAAGAATCAGCTCGGGAAGACGCATCATACTCGCTTCATCAACCACTAATAAGTCAAAGAAGCCTTCGTTCCAAGCTGGCTCTTTACCACCAATCTTTTTCATAAGACCGTACAATCCAGGCGGTGTAACACATAGAACCAATGGAAAAACGCCCGTTGAATCAGGAATTAGCGTCTCTTGACTTGATAATGCATCCTTCAATTCGGTAACTATCACTTCATCTTCATTATAGTTGACATATCTAACGCCCTCAAGGGCTTTAACTGAAGAAACATGATTATTTAGAACACGATAAATCCGAAGTTTTGCTAAATCTCGGTTGTCTTTGCAGTACAAGCGCCAAGACTTAGCTAGCTTGCTAACAAATTCGTGAATTGCCTTATGTGTAGGTGCAACCATTAGCACACGACATTTACCTGCGGTTTGATGTGCGGCGACATGAGCAAGCACAGCTAACTGCAGTGTTTCGGTTTTCCCTGTTCCTGGAGGACCTTGAAGCATAACAACCTGTTCTTTAGCAAAAACTCTATCAATGAAACGGTTCTGTTCCGGTTTAGGTGGAAACTTTGTGTGTTCAACCCAATCTAAGAACGGCTTGGCATTTTCTTTACTTAATGCTATATGTTCCGTCGGTTTGCTTGAACCCGCCAAAAATCCTACAAGCAAACAATATAGTGCGTTGTCTGCTGCATAATCGAGGCATTTAGCCGCTCTTTCCGAAATAATATCATCCGCCAATTCATCAAGAATATATTTTCGCCCCACTTCAAAAAGCTGCAGATGTTTGCTGTTTTGGGCTTTTTCTCTATCGGTTGTTGGAAGGTCGTGCCATGTACTGTAGCGCCTGCTTTTGCCGCTGGGCCAACTGACCACCTTGATTGTTATCTCCATTTTGCGTAAATCAACTTTTTCGACTATGACACGAGCGGATTTTTCTACGTGTGACGGTGACCTTTGGTCCGCTTCCTCAAGCTGTCCTTGATCATTTAACTTGATTTCGGTTGCAACCATCCAATCCCCAGAGCCAGAATCGTCAGACCCCTTAACTCTGCAAGCATTAACAAGACAATCAGCCTTCGGCAAACCAAAACCCTCATAAATCAACTTTCCCCTTAAAACAAAATCCCGGTCAAACTCTTCAGCACCCATACATTCAAAAATCACCGATCTGCCATTAGCTACCCGCTGACATGGAAGCAAAGCATAATGCTGATACATTTCTTGGCGCTTCGCAAAATACTCAAGATCTAAGAATTCTCGGCAACTTCTCTCCAACGTTGAAGCTCCTAACGTAAACTCAGGTATGTTTGGAATATTAATTGGCCTTTTGCCCAAACGCCGATTACGTATGGAGAGTGAGCGTTCGATGTGTTCAAGAGCCAAACAAAGATTTGAGCACAGCAATGTTAAATCTTCGTCACCGATCCTTCGTGTTTTATGTGGATAATCGCACCATAAACGTTTTTCAACCATTATCTTGTCTTGCCCGTTTACTTGGTTGCTGTCAAGTCTGCCTTTGGCACCCCAAACATATTCAATTGGAATTTGATTTCCAAAACGAGCGCGCGCTGGGTAATACCCTTCTTTTGACCTTAAGTCATCAGAATTAAGGATAAACGACATGGAACCTGATGCACCGCGGGTATAGGGCAATTCAAAGTTGAAGAAGCCGTCTCGAAAAGCTAAACGCATATCTAAACGCGAGCCATCTTGGCGGTTTACCGTCCATTGATTTGCATCGAAGTAGCAGCATTGTTTTAGAACAGGAAGAAGCCCCGTACTATGGTACCCAACGGCTTTTCTAAGACTTATTTCGTCTTGAAGGATAGAAAACATAGGCTGGTCAATTGCTTGCCTAAGTCCCAAAAGGTCTTGTACTGCGTTGGCGGTTTTTAGTGAAGAGTGACGGCGCACCGCTTCCATCAAGTGATCCCGTTCTTGTCTTGTGTAAAAGTAAAGGTGAATTGGAGCCTCGTCTGGGGTTCCAACTTCAACCGCTACTTTGTTGATAGCTTGAGTGATTTCTGCAAAAAATGTTTCAAGTAGCTTTTTTTCTTCATCTAAAGCTTCTTTTTGTTCTTTGGGCAATGTATTGACAATTTTGGATATGGTTATGGGTTTACCGTGGTATCTTGTGCAACTTACTCTGCCGCTAATTATTGATATGATGTTTAGCAAGTAATCCCATTGAATGTGAAAGTATATGCGAACCATGCCTTCAGGTCTAAAGGAAAGTGCCGTATCCGTACCCTCTTGTGGGCTGTCCTCAGGTAAAGTGCCGTACCCTGTACCTGTCAGCCACGGCATCCACCTCACTTTATTGGCAAACGGGCTGTTCGAACGTATTGTCGACAGCATAAATTGAGCCCTCTGAATTAACTTATCAAGCTTGCCTCCAATTACTGGGTCTGATGATAACAATTGAACTTTTTTTGTGTCTAACCCTTGGATTTCCTTGAAATTATATGGGCGTAATTCATCTTGTTTAGGGACAACTTTTAGTCTGGCGAGATCTTCCAGCTTCAAAATCCCCTGTTGATTTAGCGCTTTCTGTTCTCCTCTTGTCAAATTTAATAGTGCAATGCTTTCATTTTCGATAGCGCAGACAACACAGCACTCGTTATAGCCGCAGTTGTCACATCCCCATGAAAGCTGATACTCCACGTTGTCAAGCGCTTTTTTGTGGATTCGATAAAATTCACCTTTTGAGCTAAGAAGCCTTTGAATATCCTGGATTAAAGGTTCAAGTCTAAATGAAGGGAGATTTTCAGGTTCAAGTTTTTCTAAATCCGATTGTTTATTGATAACGCCCCCTTCAAATTCAATTTCAGCGGCAGTTTTCCCTAACGCTTCGGCAAGCAATAGTACATATATGGCGACTTGTATTCGATGAGCAGTCTGCTCTCTCCAAGAAGATTTTATTTCAAAAATACGAACCTTGACTTTGCCATCCTTGATGGGCCATACTCCGATTAAGTCCGCTATACCTTTTATGTCCCATAAACCGATATGCCCCAGCATTGGAGCTTGATAAATCAAGACAGGTTTATAATCAGCCTGCATTTTATCAGAAAGTGCGTTTTCAACAATCTGCGTCAACGCTTGACGAGATTTTGGCCATGCACTATCCCATTCACCCACTTCTTTCTTAGGGTCATAAAAACTAAAATCTTGAAAGTCAGCGACTTTAGATTTTAATTCTTGAACAGTTTTTTCTTCCAGCTGTTTACCAGCTGTAAAAAGAAGAGGACTCAGCGGCTTATGGAATGCTTCTGGCCACTTCTTCTTTTTCTCCACTTTATCTTCAAATCGAAGTTTGAAATAGCGTGGGCAACAGTCAAAACGGATGTATTCTGCGATTCCTGAAGCGTCAAGTGAAGGTAATTTGTCGGTGGATTCTTGAAGGGAGGCTTTGCTTTTTTGCCCCAGTAATTTAATGCCTTTTGAATAGGTTGGTCCGATTCCCCCTCCATCTGAATTGGCTGCTTTCCTTTCCAAACCGAATGTACCATCCAATTATCGAATATGTTGCTTTAATGGGGTACTTATGTTTAAAGGCATATCTCAACTATGTCTGCTTACCAATAGAGCACAGGACAAAAATATCTTGAATCATGTTATTGTTTCGTTCCAGTAGAACACTTTCTGGTAACTATTTAGTGTTGAATCAATTACCTTGGGGTCGTCATAAATGACATTTAAGCTGCTGTTGTACTTTGCAAGAAGGAAATGAATGTCGGCAGAGATTTTCTGGGTTAAATTATTGGGCGGAAACAAACCCCAAATATTGTCGTTGTAGCTTCGAAAACCAAATCCATAGTCTTGGGGCAAGACATAGGCTACTGTAGCTTTGTTTTGAGCAATCGAATTTGGATTGTTGTTTAGGACGTTCCAGAATTTTTGTAAAGCTTGGAAGTGTTCTTCGAGTAAGATGCCATATGAGTTGTTTTCTGGATAAATTGGGTAGCTGAAAACGATCGCGTATGTTGCCCCCGTGCTATATGCGAGATTTAAGTCTGAGTATAATTGATCTCCAGATTCAAGGTAGGGCGCCTGATTATATTGCCAAGTTACAATGACGCCCCAATCTTTGTGAAATGATTGCGCTGCCCCTCTGTCAAGTGAAACTATTAAGGGTCTACCCGGACTACCGTGTCTAGTTTCATTTCCTAAAAACTCGGCAAAAACATCGCTGTATGAAGATTTGTAATCAAACCAGTAAAGACCATAATCAGATGTGACAATGGTTGATAAGTTACCCGTATTGTAGTAATATTCCACAATACTTGATAGATTGCCTACATAATTTTGAGAAACCTCCGAATAGCTTGCGCCTTCTTGAATTAATCTAGAAGTGCCATTATCAAGCTGGTTTCCCCCAGGTTCGTCGTATCTGTAAATCCCCAAGAATTTGTTTCCATATTTTCCTGGAGCATCTAACATCCAGTTGAAAGTTGTGTAACTATCTGACCAGCCGCCACTGCTATTATAATCTGGAGATGTAAAACTGGTGAAAAAAACGATAAAGTTCAGCCCTGAAGCATTTATGTAATCACATGATCGGTCCAGAACCGATCGATTAAAAGAAATGCCAATTGAACCAATGACAAATAGATTAGTGTAATCTTTAACTTTATCAACCAAAGCTTTCAGATCTCCAAATTGATTGGAGTAAGCAAACTCTACACCTACGTAAAATTGTCTAGCTACAGTTGTAGCCGGTTTGCTAAGCAAGTTAACACTTATAAAAATTGAAGCGGAAACTAGCACAATAAGCAATGCCGCGGCTATTATGCTGTATTTGCTGTTCAAATATGCTCAACCAATCGCTAGAATAAGCAATAAAGTAAAGCTATTTAACGTTTGAACGATAATTGCAGCAGACAATTAAGGTTGTTGAGCAAGTTTACCTAGTGTACAATCCCATCAATTCGCCTTTAGCTATAATGTGGCTTTGCATGGCTTTTTCAATATCTTTCTTTCTAGAGTTCATGCCTAAATTAAGTTCCATATCTAAAGCGTAAACTTTGAAAAAATATCTGTGAGTTCCGCCTGGTGGACAAGGGCCCATGTAACTTGGATGCCCTGCGCCGTTAATTCCTTCCTTTCCAGGAACAGTGTTCTCTCCTATCTTATTTGTTGAAGCAGGTATATTCCAGACAACCCAGTGGTCAAACGTGCCTCTTGGGGCATCGGGATCATCTATAATTAAGACAAGAGTTTTTGCTTCTTTTGGTGTACCTTCAATTGTTAGAGGCGGATTTATGCCATTTCCGTCACAAGTGTATTTTTTAGGAATCGGCTTGTTAGATTCAAATACCGAACTCTTTACAATTAAATCCTGCATAAAACGTCACTGGAAAAGAAAATGTTCAAGGCGTAAGATAAAAGTTACCGAACGCCATTTCTTAGGATTTTTCTTCTTCCTCTTTTTCAACAACTGACTTGTTGGTTAAGTTTCAGCTTTTCTCAGCAGGTCACTTGCCAACCCTATGTTTATTTTGTAAAATATTGCAGCGATAACCGCAGAAATGATTGCGCTAATGACCACCCCGATAATAAGGCTGTAAAAAGCTGCGCCGCCCAAAAAAGAAATTATTATGAATGGCAATAGGGGTGCCAGCACTGCTACTCCAACAAGTCCACCGACTATTAATCCGATCAAAGACCATCCTTGGCGAATCATCCTTGCCCTGCGGGTTTGCGAAAAGTCGGGTCCCTTAAAACCGACTGCGAGTGAAGCCGCGCCTATCGCCAACACAACGAAGAAGGTTTCAAGATAACCTATAATTGCATCTTCTACAGTTGGGCGGTAAAATAGGGTCCCAATTGTTCCACTTATTAAGAGGATAATTGTTGAAAAAAGCACTGTAAAAAAGTATTTGCTCCTAACCAAGTTCTTGGGAGAAATTGGTGAAGCATAAATTCGCCAGACTGATTGGCCTTCTTCACCTATTATTACCTCCCCGAGCAACATAGCCATAAATCCGGCAGGCAAAAGATAGATGATCCCTGAAAAAATTAAAGTTGCTTGACCGCCTGGTGTTCCATTTGCGCCATTGTTTATTACGCCTAGCGAATTCATTAGTGGTATAATAATCATTATTATAGGTGCTATGTAAACGCTGATTAATTCTCGTCTTCTTGTGAAAGCACGGAGATCTTTTCTAATTATTGCTGCTTCAACATCTGAGAAACCAATTTTGCCCAAAAACCCTGTTTTTGGCTCATAATATCCGCTTTTTTGAATCGTTATGGCTGGAGGCTCATAGAATCCAAAACGCTTGTTTAAGACTACTGCAAGATAATACACGATTGCAATGAACAATGCAGATAAGACCGAGAACAAGATAACTTGTAAGAACAAGCCTTTGATTGCATATGAAAGGAGTAGGGCCAGCCAAACAAGAGGTACATACCAAGCGGCGTTCTGGGCTGCGGTTAAGTTTGTAATAAAAGAGCTAAAGCCATTAACGACATAGAAATAAAATATGTAGAATACGATGAAGAAAAGGAGCGTACCGATCAATCTTACCCATATTGCTCCTCTGCCACTTGACTTGTAAATGGCTCCTGTGAAACGGACTTGGACTATTCTCAGGATTTCTGTTATAGAACTAGCCATGAAGGCTGCCGCAGCCATGATTACTGCGGTAAGTAAGGCTTGAAGAATTAATCCATTAAGAGATGAAAAAACGAGTATTCCAGCTGATAAGCCTGTAACTAACGCAATTGGCCAGCCTAAGAGGTTAGATAAGATGGATGCCAACGTGTGCTCTTCCCAAGTTACTGGTAGTGCGTACATCACTTGACCTGAAGGCTTGAGACCTGCAAGCTGGATTTGTTGCAACAATGTAAACACTAAACTAGCGATTAGAACAAGGGTCGGTAATACAATGAAAAAGCTTGATGATGCTTGTCCCAGTGGCGGCAAACCTGTGGGAGTCCCTTGTGAGTAAGCAAGAGACGCGATGTAGTTTCCTAGTAGGCCGCCGGCTACGCCGATTATGGCTGCTGCCCAATAAGGCCAGTATGCGAGAAAACTGTTTTCTTTGTACCTTGTGGCTTTTATGCCTCTAATTAGCCTGCCTGATTTACGGTCAACCCGTAGCAGGTAGAGGACGTTCTTCCAATTCATCGAGTAAGTTCCTCAACAACAGCTCTAAGGTCTTCTGTTCCAGTTAACTTTAAGAAGATATCTTCTAAGCCCGAATTGGGCAAACTGGCTTTTTGCCGAAGTTCTTCCATGTTGCCAAGAGCCAAAATGTTGCCCTGATACATTATAGCTATTCTATCGCAAATGGCTTCTGCAATTTCAAGCACATGTGTGGACATAATGGTTGTTACACCTTGCCCTTTAAGAGAATGTAGAAAATCCTTAACAATCCTTGCTGAACGGGGGTCAAGCGCGTTAAGCGGCTCATCAAGCAACAACAGCTTAGGCTTGTGCAGAAAGGCCGAGATTAAACTGATTTTTTTTCTCATACCATCTGAATAACTGTTAATCATATCGCCTTCTCGCCCTTCAAGTTGGAGAGCTTTAAGATACTCGTTTATCCGCTGCTTTTTTTCCGCTGTTGGCACACCATAAATGTCAGCTATAAAATCAAGGTATTCAATTCCCGTTAAGAACTCGTAAATGTTGGCTGCTTCCGGTACATAGCCAACAAGCTTTTTAACCTCAACAGAATGTTTTTGAACATCTAATCCTAAAACGGTGATGCTTCCAAAATCGGACGGCACCAATCCTAACAGCATTTTGAGAGTGGTTGATTTTCCTGAACCGTTAGGCCCCAAAAGACCAAATATTTCACCCGTACCAATTGACAGATTAAGGTTGTTTACCGCCACTATTTCATTATACCTTTTCGTAACATCTTTTAGTTCAACTGCGTATGGAATGGACATATAGCTTCCAGCTTACAGCAAAATAGAAAAGCTTCACTATTTAAGGCTAATGCGTATCGCGTAGAGTCTCTAGTTTGTGAATGTTATTTTGCTTTCTAGATTTTTAAAGCATAATAGGCGAAAATTTGTTTTTAATGTGAAAAAGAAAAAATGTTTTGCCTTTTGACTTACCTAAAGTTCAGCTCAAAGCTTATTGGAACAGCTTCGCCCCATGACTGCCTTATTGGACAAATTTTCTGAGCCATGCCATATACCGTGGTAGCTTTCTTACGGTCTCGTTCGTTGTCGGTTTCCAAACCAACATTCATATTGAAATGCACGTTTGTGAAGATTAATTTCTCCATACCTTCGATATTCATCGTCACGTTTGCTTTTGTTTCAAGTTTTTTGAGTCCAAGCTGACTGTTGTTGGCTATCAATAGGAACAGTGTGTTTATGCATGAAGCTAAAGCAGCTGCAAAAATGTCTTCAGGAACACAATAGCCTTCTTTTCCGCCAAACATCGGGGGAGGACTAACTGTAACAAGTTCTTTTCCTTTCACTGAGAGGGAACATTCGGTTCCGCCTTTCCAAGTTGCGATTCCTTCAAAATTCATTTCTGGCAAAAAAATCACTATCTATATTATTGAGATCCTTCAAATTTTAACGTTATGGAAAATTCTTAATTATTCTTAACAAGTTTTTAAATGGAGCAAATAAACCTTAAATCCCTTTATGTTCCAATAGCTGAAAGAGAAATCTGAAAAATGTCCCACATCATTGAAACTTATCAACTAACAAAAACTTACGGTTTGATAAAGGCAGTTGATAAATTAGACATAACGGTGGAATCGGGCGAAGTCTTCGGATTGCTCGGTCCTAACGGTGCAGGCAAAACTACGACTGTATCTATGTTGTGCACAATTCTTAAACCAACTTCCGGCTTTGCTACAGTAAACGGCTTTGACATCGTAAAAGAAGCAAACAAAGTGCGTAAATCAATTGGCATTGTTTTCCAAGAACCCAGTATAGACGACAGATTGACTGGAAAAGAAAACCTCTACATGCACGCTAACCTCTATGGGGTTCCAGCATCCGAGCAGAAAGAAAGAATAAACCGAATTCTAAAACTTGTTGAGTTAGAAGATAGAGCAGATGATTTACTCCGCACCTATTCTGGCGGCATGAGGCGAAGGCTAGAGATTGGACGCGGTTTGATCCATTATCCTAAAGTCTTATTCCTAGATGAACCCACAGTTGGTTTGGATCCACAAACAAGAGACCACATCTGGAAATACATTCGGCAACTAAAAGAAGCCGAAGACATTACAGTTGTTTTAACAACCCATTATATGGATGAGGCAGACCGGCTTTCAGATCGCATAGCAATTATGGATCACGGCAAGATTGTCATTTTAGATTCTCCTCCTAAACTTAAAGAAACGCTTGAAGGAGACGTTGTAACGGTTAAAGCAAACAATATCGATGCATTATCAGATTTAGTAACAAAAATGTTGGGGCTCGAGAAAAAACAAATTGTTGACAGTTCTTTGGAAATCACCGTTCGAAATGGAAAAGCAGTAATGCCCAGAATTATGGAGTTAGCAACTCAGAATAACATTTACGTTGAATCTATAGTTTTACGTGAGCCCAACCTTGAAGATGTATTCTTACATTATACCGGAAAATCAATTCGTGAAGATTCAGGCAAAGAACTTCATGGCATGGCAGCGATCCAAAGGAGAGCAATAAAATGACCGAAATTCGCGGTTTCTATACTCTTTGGCTACGCGAAATCAAACGTTTTCTAAGAGATAGAACAAGACTTGTCAGTATGTTTATTCAACCATTGCTTTGGCTTGTAATTTTCGGCGCAGGCTTTGGCGTGAGATTTGTAATACCAGGATTTAGTTACCAGCAGGTGATTTTCCCAGGAATTGTTGGTCAAACGTTACTTTTTACGTCAATGTTTATGGGCATTAGTGTTCTTTGGGACAAAGAATTTGGCTTCATGAAAGAAATTTTGGTCTCGCCAGTTTCAAGATTTACTATTTTTCTGGGCAAGATGGTTGGTGATAGCACATCATCATTTCTTCAGGGCATAATGGTGTTTGTTATAGGAATAGCAATAGGCATATCGATTGATCCTGTAACTGTCATTTATGCGTTGCCAATCATGGTACTCATAACTTTCGGTTTAGTAAGCATCGGCTTAACCATAGCAAGTCTAATAGGAACTCTAGAGTCCTTTGGCGCCATTCAAACATTCATTAATCTACCTTTGTTCTTTTTGAGCGGTGCATTGTTCCCCCTTAAAGGACCAGGAATTTCCCTTCCAAGTTGGTTAACAACCGTTTCTGCATGGAATCCACTGACTTATGGTGTTGACGCTTTAAGAAGTGTAATTTTAGGCTCAAAGTGGACTCCCCTACAGATTCAGCCTTTATGGACAGATATTGGAATCGTAGCCCTGTTTGATTTAATAATGATTGCAATTGGAACGTGGGCATTCAGCAGGATGAAATAAAAATTGATTGCCCAAAAACTTAATTTTTTGTAAAAGTTAATCCAAACTCATTTTCAAATTCCTGTCTTAATTGACGGTTGAATCGATTTTTAGGGCAAATTTCACAGTGAAACGCCTTTAAGCAACTTCCACCTATGCAGTATTAGCGACGAATATGAAAAAACTGAGAAGCATCATTTCCCTCACTCTGCTTGCCGCTGTCGGTTTGCTGGCAGCATTAATCAATCCACTCGTGGTCTTGTTTGCTTCCATTAGCATAATAACGTTCTTAGCGATTGCTAGACAAATGAACCTCTACGAGATAGCCATGATGATGAATAGTTACGCAAAAAATGTTTCTAAGCTGCGCCTTGAGATTAGGGCGAAGCTCCAAACTGGATTCAGAGACTACACAGGCTCAATTGAGAAAGAAGAATCGCACCATAGCAAATCCAGATACTTGAGATAACGTAAAATTCATTTTTTTGAAAAATTGGAAAAAGAAACAGAAAAATTGCTTTATTGTTTGTTTGTCATTTCGTTGATTTGTTGTTCCATTGCGTGTCCGCGACAATAAACGGTTGCTTTTTGGACGCCTGGAACAGTTTTTGCTGCGGCTTTGATGTCAGCGGCAAGTTTGAAGGCTATGGGACAGAATGGGCTTGTGGGTACGAATTCTACGGTGACTTCGCCGGGCGCTGTTTCTTTTACGCTTTGAATCATTTGCATTTCAGCGAATGATTGTCCAGTTTCTGGGTCTTCTACTTTGCCTACTTCCACACGTACCTTATCTTCTAAACTGCTCATTTTTTATAACCTCTAATTTGACTAAAAGAAATATGAAGTGCCATTCATATAAACGCAACGCAAAGGACTTTTCCTGCAAATTAAACTCTGAACTAAATTCCAATTTAATATTATCTTAAAACGATCAGACAGCTCCAATTTCAGATTATAAATTATAGATTGCCTCTTAGCCAGGTTTTAGCGGTTTCATAACAAAAGAAAAATGCAAGTATCCCAGTTGCTACCAAAGAGAAAACATATTCACGGTATAGAAAAGGCGGCTTCATTATTGTCAATTCTATCAAGAGAACTGCAATGGCGAAGATAGCATAAAAAAAATATCTTGGGATTAAGAAGCGCCTGATTTTAATACTGTTTTCCAACAGGAATTTATTGACTGAGAAGCCTCCCTCTTGTCTCTTTAGAAGACCTGCATCTTCCAGTTTGGAAAGATGGTAAGTGGCTACAGAAGAACTGCTTAAATTAAGTGCTCTTTGAACTTCTCGTATTCCAACAGGTTTACTACTTTTCAGCAGAAAACGGTAAACCTCAAGAGTAGTTCCTCTTAGCACTTCTTTGGACACATCGTCAACCAAAGCAGTTCACATTCTCAAACACAGTATATCAATGATTTAAGAGCTATCCTCAAAAATTGTCAATTAAGCCTGTACGAAAATTAGAACACTACCCTGAAAATATAGCATTAAATAACAGTCTGCGTTTTTCATGTTCACTTGTATTAAGGTAAGGTTTGAAATTATGAACCTGCTGAAGAAGAAAATGCTTCTAGCTCCTATTCTTGCGATAGCATTAGCCTTCCTGCTGGCTGGGTCAGTGAGTTTTTTACCCCAAAATGCTTCGCCGGCTCAGGCATCGTCTCAGCATAACTCATTTCCTAGTTCTACCATGGCGCCTTTGCCTACTACAGCACCGGTATCGCAGTCTGCTGTATTAAATGGCAATATTGTTCCAATTCTCTTTATTATTGCAGCTATATTTGTTGGCGCAGTTACTGCTTTTTTGTTATTTTCAGAAAAAAGTTTCAAAAAAGAAATCAACGCATAGTGCCCGTTTGTTATCGTTGCTTGTGCTAAAATAAGAACAGGATGTTCTAAAACATCGCATTAAGTACTGCCATCGGCTTGATTTATTCGTGTAAAACAAAGGAGCAACAATAAATGAAATGTAAACCCTTCACAGCTGTAATAATCTTATGCGCAATCGTAATACTTTCAGTTTGTTCATTATCTGTAATCGCAGACTCATCCAATTCGTTTATGGCTATTTCAACACCAATGGCATTTACGCCAGCAACACAGTTTCCGATACCAATAACAAACGGCAGCATTAGTTTTTCACAGATAGGGTATTATGAAAACGCCACTCTTGTAAACGACACTTGGGTTTTTAAACAGTTACAGCTTGATTCGCAACAAACTGACTTGCTCTCAAGCAGCACAAATGTTGCAAATTTAAACGTAACTGCAAAAGATAGCAACATCACCTTAACTAGTTTCGAGCGTCTTCTAACTCCTAATGGAAGTGACATCAATAATACTGGCTCATGGTTAACTGCGGGTTGGCTAAACTACACGGTGACTGGCATTGGAAAACAGGTTATCGCGATTCAGTTTAATCTGGCAAATTGGACGGTGCCCACTCAAGATGAAGCTCGCAGAACTTCAGATTGGCCCATTAACGTTAATGTTTACATTGATGGCAAAGCAGATTATAACGTCAGCTGGACAAACTTAGGCGACGATAACGAAATAATTCATAGCGGAATAATTCCATATGGTACAGGACTAATAATTAACAGAGCAACCTCAAACGTCAGCGTTCAATACCAATGGGTACCGGTACCCGAACCTGGGAATCAATCAACCGGCTCAAGTCTAGTGGCCACAAAAACTTCGTTTGAAAACTCTTCAGCGCCTTATATTCTGATAATAGCTATTGCAAGTGGAATTATAGTTCCGTCAGCCTTATTCAGCAATAGACATAACTTGAAATCGATCATAACCAAAAGAACAAAACTCAAACAAGACTCATCAAACAAACGGGGTAGTAATTGAACAAGGATGAAGCATTTAAGAGCAGTAATTATCGTTAATGCCTTGTTAATTCTCCTCTTTGTTTCAATCAAACTATGCTGTTTGGAATCAATTTAATAGTGACCGCGATTTAGGTTTCAGCCGCTGGAATCCATTTTGGATTCAGTATAATATCTCAGGTGGACTTGTCAACTGAAACTTTATCGGCATAGGCGCAACAATTATGATGCCTAATTATCCATTCTGGCTTTTCTTTGTTTCAATAGCGGTGAACTTGTACTTAATGGCAAGACTACAACGAAACAAGGAACCAAATCCTTACTTAAAGTCGAAAAATGCCTAAAATTTGGCCAAAGATTTTTTCTTTTTCCCTTTTTAGTCTTTGGCCTTTAAACCTTGCAGATATGTTATAGGTAGGCTTCGAATGTTCTATTGGGATAGATTGCAAAAAGAATGTTGGAGAAGTATAAATAATGACGAAATGTATCATTTCTGGAAAGTTCATCCTTTAAAATAAATTGATTGCAAATAAGCAAAAAATAAGGGTGGTTCGCTTTGGCATTTGATGAATCTTGTATATTCTGCAAAATAGTTCGAAAACAGGCTCCGGCAAGCATTATTTTTGAGGATGAATTGGTGATTGCGTTTCTTGATATAAAGCCATTAAACTTGGGGCATGTTCTAGTTATTCCAAAAGCGCATTCTGTTGACATTTTTGATATTCCAGCAAGTGAGCTGAGCGACGTTCATAAGGTTGTGCAGCTGGTTTCCGGCGCCATTATAAAAGCGACAAATGCAGATGGCATTAGCATTATTCAGCAAAACGGCAGAGCCGCGGGACAAGACATATTTCACCTTCATGTGCATGTTGTTCCAAGGTTTGAGGGTCAAAAAATGCCCCGTTTTAGCGATCTCAAAGAGGTTGACCGAACTAAACTTGATGATATCGCAAAGAAAATAAGGAAACTACTCTAAAACGCAAATTAGTTATGTGCAGATTTTGATTAAGAATCAAAACCCTCAATTAATAAATCCTAAATATCAAATCCTAAATAAAACAAAGCGTTACCGGTGCAACCAATTGCGAGCAATCAATGATAATTCCGCTGAAGAAACCCAACTCAAGTATAAGCGCGTTAGGTGCAAAGTTTGTGGCGGAACAGGTTGGGATAAGATTAATACCCTGATAGGTCAAAGATGCGAAAAATGTGTTGGAACAGGATGGCGCTTATTTCCAGAGGGTACAATAGAAATTTGCCCTTCTTGTTTAGGCAGAGGAAGAGAATCCAGGTTTGTCTGCCAAGAATGTGATGGCTTTGGTGAAATTAAACTTCTAATTTAAAAAATACAATCTTGTGAGTCCCTCCAAATTATTTTAGTCGTCTAAGATTTTGTGTTGTTACTTGGTTTTAACCGATTTACTATTACTAAATTTAATCATCTTCACAATTGAATCAGTTGTAGAAAAGGAAGTTCATATCGTCGAACCAAATTTTGCAAAGAAAACTGTTAGGCAGTTTTTTTGAGGTTAGCGAGTAAGCTTTAAATTGCTTTGTGTACGCACACAGAGAGTCGGGAGAGAGTAAATTTAGATAGGCAAAGTGCAGTTTCGGTGTTGAAGGAAATACTGGTTGACTGCGGGTCATTCAGTAGTGTCAAAGCTGTGGCTATTGCGTATAACAGGGATAATGATAGTTGGGAACTTAACATTAGCTGGGTGCCTCACCAGTCGGAAACGGAATGTTTAGAAAAAATTGTTACTAAATACGCTTTAGAGATGGTAACTTCAAACGAACGAACAGTTTTCCGTTCAAAATCAAAAATCTAACTTAATGAGCCTGAGAAGGTTAACAAAGTGTGCAAATCATTATGTAATCTTTGCATTGGTCTATTCTTAATTTGTGGCTCTTAACATAATCCTCCAATTCACCCGAGCATGTTTTCTTAGCTAAATCCGAATCAGCCAGAACTACGTATCCATCGGTTTCAGTATCATAAATGCCCCATTCAATAAATCCTTTGTACACTTTTGGACGACAAGTGGGGAATTTCTTTGAGAACTCAATAGTTTCAGCAAAATCCATGCGGACTAACCCAATTTACTAAATATCTGTTTTATAAAATACTTAAAGAGTTGTGATTGTAATTGAGATGTAACAATAAATTTTTTCTTGTTTCACCAATCAAAAAACTGAAAATTTGCTTCGAATTTTGTTATTGCGTACTTTCCATGTTTTGGGTTTGCTGAGACTCTGGCAAAGAAATTTTTTCTTTAGGAGAAAAGAAAAAAATGCAATTTTCCTTCACGATCCCATGTCACGCATCGTGAATTCAAACCAGAGTCTGCTCAGCCCCATTTCTTGAATATGCTCAACTTTTTAAAACTAAAAAAAGGGAAATAATTTTTTGATTTTATGGCTTTTTCCGTAGTAAAAGCAAACCCACTACGGCAATTGCGATGATTATTGCGATTACTCCAACGGTCATATACATCATTATGTCTGAAGTTGTTGCTAGAGTTGTTGTAGCGCTTGTAGAGGTTGGAGTTGCTGCTGCTGGTTGCGCGAATTGCATGGTAGTTTGTGCTGTTGAGCTATAGTATGAATTAGATCCGCCGAACGTTGCGATGATGGTGTATGTTCCAGATATGGTTGGAGTAAAGCTGTAGGTGAATTGTCCTGTTATGTCGCTTGTGGTTTGGCCGATTGTGTATGTGTTGTTGTTGGGGTCAATGTATGTCAATGTTACTGGGACGCCTGTTGCGTTCATGGGCTCTGGTTGTTGCTGGAATAGATATGCCATCCAGTTGCTCATGTAGGTGTCAGAAATTGCCGGAGTACCTGCCTCGGGTATGCCTAAGGCGGTGGTACCTGGTGATTGATCGGTAACTGTGCCTTTAATTATCAACTGAGTGTTGCTGCCCATTACTGGTTCAGTTGTTACCGTGGTAGCTGATAGTCCTTTTCCGAATGCGTAGATTTGGTTGTCGTAGCCAATGTATCCTACAAGTTCACCGTTTGCGACTGCCATTGAAACGAAAACCGCTGGTATGCTCCAAAGTTGTTTGCCTGTTGTAGCATTTATTGCATATAGGTTATATCCGCGATACATAGGTGTGGGCGGTGTGTGTTCCGAAGGTCCGTAGTAGATTATGCCGTTTGCTATTGTTACTCCGCCAAAGGTAGGCCAGCTTCCAAAAGGAGTTTGGACACCGCTATTACCTTCGCTGAAGGTCCACATGCTTGCTCCCGTTGTAACGTTGAAAGCGCAGACAGCACCAGAATAACCTGTAGTATATAGTGTTCCGTAAGCTATTTGGCCAGCCCAGTCATAATATGACCAGTCATTATCAGTTATGGTGTTTAGTGCTGGTGCTACAGCTGTTTCGAGTCCAGTTTTGATGTGAATGATGTGCCACTTTAGGGTTTCTCTTTCAAAAAATGAGTAGTATCCGTCGCCAAATGCGTTACCGAAAGTGAGCAGTCCTGGTACGGCAGGTCCGCCTTGTCCCCATCCAACATTGGTCCGGTTTTCGACCCAAAGTTGTTCACCTATAGTCAGGCTGTATCCTACATCTTCAAAGATTGGATTTGCTGTGTTAGCGTTAAATGATGCTTCAGCAACAAGTACGCCATCTGGGTAGTCATAGATTGAAGCAGAGGGGGAACCAGGCACTTGTGGAATTGTAACGTTCCATTGTATTCCTTTTGCCCAAGGTCGTGAAGCAGCTGCAGAAGGCTGATAATTCTGTGAGTTTGCGTCCGACAGGGGATATTGAACAGCTATAGTTGAGTTCCACATCGCGAACCAATGGCCCGCCTCGTTTAGGTCATAAACTAATATTTCACCGTTTGGACCATAAACTGGGCTCAGACTGAGAGCACTTGGACCGAACATTCCCATAGAAGTCGCTACATTTGTGTACTGTGTTAACAATGTTCCCGTGAAAGCATCATATTGATACCAAGTTGTCCCTGAGGCTGTCCATAGAAATGCTTGTGATCCTGACATTAGACCCGCATTGATCGTGTATACTTGAGCGCAAGTTATCTGCGGCATAGTAAGGTTCTGCCAAACTAGTGCTCCGGTGCGCAAGTTAACACAGCTTACTCCCGGCAAGCCGGAAACAAACATACTGCCTGGCGGATTAATGTCATAGATCATGTAGCCATTAATTATCCATTCTGCTAGTTTGTTCTGATAGAGCAGGCCTGTGTAGTAGTTTAATCCATATGTGTTTCCAGCTCGTTGTTGTGATCCTTCGTATGTTCCTCCGCTGAGACCGCCGAATGATATTGGTTTAGTCCATAGGATATGGCTAGAGGTGGGTCCTTGGTTTGTGGTTGGACTGCCTCCATTGTAAATTCCTGAGCTTACCCAGTTTCCGACTAAGCTGTACCAGTTGTGGTTTTCAGAGGTTATAGGCGTTTGTCAATAACCTGTCGGAAGAGGTGTTTCAGGCCATGGGTTCACTTGAGTTGTTGTTACATTTAGTGTCTGAACGGTGCTTTGGCTTGATTCATATGAGTAATCGCCTGGCGCTGCACCAAAGCTTGAGAAAGTCGGCATGTTCACTGTTACAGCTGCGAAGTTGGCTTGAAACTTGTAAGAGCCGGTGGTGGTAGGTGTATAGGGTATATATGTATATCCAGTTGGCAGGGATTCAGGAAGCGTGAGGTTAGTTGTTTCGCCGCTAGGGGTGGTGACGGTAACTGTAAAGTTCCATCCATAGAAGGTACTTCCGAAAGCAAACGGTGCAAGGCTAAGCCAGACAAAGACAGTAACAGACTGATTAACGCCCGCTGGGTTTGGTGAAAGGTTCATAAAAGTCTCTGTCGAAAAAGTTCGCTGAACCATCTGCGCATTAGCTGAGGGAGAAGCATTATTGAAGATCCAATCGAGATTGTTAAAATTGCTGCGATTAAAATAGCCATAGTTTTATTTTTTAGGCTTTTCATTTTCTTTTTCTCCATTTTTTGAGTTGAACAGAAGCCAGAGCTAAAGCTAACCAAACATCAGCTGCTAAATAGCAATTAGGGTGCTATTTAGGCAATGTAAAAGTTAATCAGCCACTGCCCCTGCCCAATAAACCATCTCATTAGATTTTTTTGTTTATAAAATTTGCGGAAGAGGGCAAAACAATGGAATTAAGTAAGTGAAATGATGAAATATGCCTTAATTTTTACCTAAAAATACCAATCCATTAATTATTTTGCTTTGTATTTAACCAAGTGCCGTAAACCATCGCTGATTAACAAAAAGGATTGTCTTAATGATTACATCCGATAGAAAGAATTTTAAAAGCAAGGGGGTTCTAAAACAGTATAATCTCTTAAGAGGAGACTGGAATGCCATATCAATAAATATAGACGAGACCGATGCAAAAATCATAACGAGTCTCCTTAGCAATGCCAGAAAAAGCTTTGTTGAAATCGCTGCTGAAACTAATTTATCCACAGTATCCAATAGGTGCCCGTTTCTCTGAATTAGAAAAGAATGGAGTAATTACTGGCTCCACAATCCAAATAAATCAACGATCACTAGGTTGCAGCGCATTCTGCAGCATACAAATTACAGTTGATAAAAAAGAGATTGACCCGGTTATTAATTATATCAAAAAAATATCGCAAGAAATTCAATTTATATTCCGAAACCCAAAGAATAACATCGTCTTAATTGTAGGCTGCAGAGAGCTCGACGAATTATCAAATTTAAAAGATATCATCAGAAAAAATAAGTCCGTACTCGATTTAAAAGTTGAAACTTGGATAGGCGTAAAAAATATGCCAGAGAATCTGGAACTATCCAAAGAATCACATAAGGAAATATCCTTTAAAGTATCTACAGAAAACCAAAAAACCGATTTAGAATTAGACAGCATCGACCTACAAATAATTGACAAATTGACAAAAAGCAGTATGCAACCATTCAATAACATAGCCAAAGAAATCGGCACATCAATAAATACAGTTTCAAGAAAATATAGAAATCTCGTTAACAATCACATAATAAGGCCAGTACTCCAGATAAACCCCCACAAACTTGGTTATAATGCAATGGTAATTATCGCTTTGTCATTTGCTTCCCAAAGCGATATGGCTTCCGTTATTAGAGCCGTAATGAGTATAAAAGATACTTTTCATATCACTAAAACAAACGGCAATTACGATCTGCTCTTCCAGGTTTTTGTCAGGGATATTGATCAGCTACTATTGACTCAATATCAGGTTGCAAGTATCCCAGGGATATCCAACATTGAAATTTCGGTCTGCCCCGTTCCCCTTCAATGGCCTTTACAAGCAGAAACCATATCCACATTCTAAAGCTGGCAACATTTCTGCTCTAAGCATTGGTATGAGTGTATTTCCGCTACATTTAGTTTACCAAGAGAAAAGTCCCTCAATAATTTGCGACGAGAGCTGTCTGAGGAAAAAGTTTCTAAATATTATTAAATCTTTATTTAAAAAATAAATGGACCTGCAAATCTGGCCTTCTCTGCTTACATTTTTCCTTCTATACCCGCCATTTTTGGCATTAACACTTTGTCAATGGCATGGCAAATTCCATTGTCTACGACTAAGTCTGGTTTGATAATGTTTGCGTCGTTTACTTTCATGTTTCTATGTAGGTGCCAACGTTTAGCGTCTATCTTTAATTCTCCTCCTGAAAGTGCTTGTAAGTATTCGTGTTGCATTAAATCCGCGGCCATCGTTTTTCCTTCAACGACGTGGTAAGTTAAGACTTCTTTAAGCTTCATGGGGTCTTTCATAAGTATATCCCATTGATCTTTGGGTATTTTATTGAAGGCTTCATCTGTGGGAGCAAAAACCGTAAACGGGCCAGACCCCTTGAGAGTATCAACGAGTCCTGCTGCTTTTACTGCTTCAACAAGTTTTGACATACCTGATGACATTGCGGCGTCAACAATATCCGGCAAAATTTCACCTCCACTTACAATTAATTCTTTAGAAATTCACTAAAATATAGTAAGTAAAATATGTTTTAAACTTTACTGATTTATGGATGCATATGTTTGTAGCGCCAAAAGCCCATGTAGGGTGGCTCTAAACCCATTTGCCAAAAGGCAGCGGATAGCTCGCCATAGTGAATCATGTTTTCCATAACCATGTGCGATAGAATGGTTTTAACGCTAACTTTTGAGTAAGGCTTGTCTCCCCAAGGGACGACTACTTGCTTATTCAATTCCTCTGGTGAAAGCTTAGCCAAATATGCTTCAGTTTTTTCCTTCGTTTGCTTTATATATTTCTTCAATGCATCCATGTCCTTGAAAGATTCAAAGTTGGGGTCACCCCATGTCTCAAACCTTTCAGGAATAATATAGTTTATCCACCTGTCCTCAACAAGGGTTAAATGCAAAAACACGTTACGCATGGAATCAAAACTCAAACCTTTATCTTCTGAAACTTCATTCCAAGACAATTTCGTCATAGCTTCAAAATACAAACCGCGAACAACATGATTGTAATGAACTAAATCGGTGACTTGCATGAAAATTCGTTAGTTTATTTGGTATTTAAAACTTTCAATAATGCCTTTGGTTTTATGTTGGAGGTCTTTTTTGTGCGTATTGGTATCTTCGTGGTTTGCCTATGCGTGTGAGTATATTGTCTTTGACTAGGTCGACTAGTGCGTGTGCTACGGCTGTGCGGTCGTAGTGGAAGCCTTTGCGTGCGAGTTCGGTGTGGACGTCGTCTAGGCCTCTTGGTTCTGTGAACCAGTTGTCTTCCCACAGTTTTTGGATGACGCCTTTGCATGTTTCCGCTCTTGGGGGTGGGGCTTGGCGTTCGGCGACTTGGGCGAGGTTGGTGTTTTTTAGTCGGTCGGTGACTGTGGCGAGTATTCTGTCTACGGCTGTTTGGATTTGGTCTGGTTGGGCTTCAATTTCGAATTCTATGTCGCCGACTTTCATCTTTACTTTGATTGGTGGGTTTTGCGGGTTTTGTGTCAATTCTTTCACTATTGTATATTGAATTGTGCAAGATGTACATGCACAATATTTAAGTATTTCACCAATAAAGATATTGAATATTGGTGAATCATGGTGATTGAACAATATACAATTACTAACAAATATAATTTTCCGCAACCAACTATCGACACAATCCTCCCCCAACGCTTTCTAGAACAAAGTCTCTACTCACTCAAACACGTACAACATCAACACATAGAACTAAACACAGAAACCTTTCAACAATTCCGACTAATCGAGCAATACCCATCAAACCTGCAGCTCAAACCAGAACCAATTCCGATAAAACCAGATCACCAAGAAACCCTTGTAGCGGCAGTAGACACCTCAACCATAAAAATCGGCGAAACAAGCACAGGCATGATAATAGCCATTCGCGGAGCAACTGCCTGGAAACAAAACCGCTCCTACAAATACACACGCCTCGGTCCCTTCATATTCCACATAACCGAAGAAAACAAAAACCAACTCTTCAACACACTTGAACATGCTTATTTCACCACAACATACAACAGTAGTCACCAAGTCGCACCAAATATTATGCAAATGCCCACCCGACTGGCCAGCCTCCTTGAACGGTGGATGCAAACAATGCTTGCCAAAACCGTAAACCATGGCATATTGCTTTTCGACGGCTCTCTCACATCTGGCACC
>Ga0182021_10001417_pt1 | contig 27383 bp, 13 predicted proteins | sample 612E3MmetaG_FD_120493 | JGI IMG/M metagenome (GOLD analysis project Ga0182021, IMG submission 120493) | Permafrost microbial communities from Stordalen Mire, Sweden - 612E3M metaG (Illumina Assembly) | ecosystem: Environmental > Terrestrial > Soil > Wetlands > Permafrost | place: Sweden...
CCGGCCAGACTGCTTTTCCAGAACGCGGCTTCGTCAAAACCGGGGGCGTTGCGCCCTCCGCGAAAGACTCCCATCATGTCCATGGCATATACGAATTGAACCACGGTTTTCAGTCCAAGATGCACGATGGCCCCGGACACGGAATCGATGGACTCTCCCCTGGCGTAATAAGCGCTGTTGCAGAGCTTTAAAAGCGAAGCGCTGATGGCTGGGCTGCACAAAACGATATCGGCGATATCGTCGGCGGAGGACTTGCCGTCATTTACTTTAGACAGTACACGGGCGCTCAGGTCGGGCGGGGCGCCCAGATACTCGATCGTGGCGAGAGTGGAGAGTATCCGCTTCGCAATCGCGGGACGTTCGTTGTTCAAACTATGTATGCCTTCTCCCATTCCGGTAATCCTTTTAAGCCATACACCCCGATTCCATGTCGCGGCTAAAGAATAAAATATTCAAACTCCGATGCGGGCGCAACAGTTTTAATGAAATAGGAGGTATGAGGCGACTCAGACGAGAAAAGCGCAATTGTTCCCTGCGCACATGTTGCGCGGCAACGCCGCGTTGTAGCTTTACTATTGAGCCTATAATTTCCCGGCATGGTCGAGCTTGATGACGAACATGGAATTGGACAACCCGAATACGCCGGTTGACAGATGGTTTATCGAAATGCCGGCCCCCGACGACTCAATAGCAAATGGTATTGATTTTCCCGCAAAATCAAACATTGTTACGCGCGTGTCCGCGCGCAGTTTAAACGGCAGTTTGATCGTGATTCTGCCGCTGCTTCCAAGGACAGATTGCATGATAATGTTCTTTTTGCTTAACGCCTCAGAACCGGACGTCGTGACTGTTGCGGTTGTGTTCCACGGGATCTTATGCGACCCGGCTGAAAGTTCCCCGATTATCGCATAGCCGCCCACTGCCGCATCGGCCTGGAATTTCACATACTGGGCCCTCTGCTTTACAAAATAGGCACGCTTGATTTCATTGTCGCCTGCCCAAGTCCCGCTGTCGACTTTTGTAAAATTGATCCCGTTCGTGGAAACAAAGATGGAATATTTAGTGATATTGCCGGTTGTCACCGAATCCCGCCGGGGCAGGTACATGAGCATATCGATGCTGTCGTAAATAGCACCGTAGTTGAGCGTGACCGCTTGTGGCAGCGAGGCGCTTGATTGCCAAAGCGTTTGAAACCGCGGGCCTTCCTTTGTGCTGTTTTTAAAATCATTGAGCCCGTCACAGGCGAGCTTTGCAGAACCGCTTGTGGCAGTTGAGGTTATCGGTGTGATTGGACGTTCGATCAAATCGGGCTGGGTCGGCAATTTTGCGCGCGTGAGGTCCGGTTTCCACACCTTTCCCACTTCGGCAAGACGGCTGACAACTGCGGCATCCAAGACGCCGCTTCTGTTGGGCGGGCAATTCAGCAGAAAATTGCACCACCCTTTTTCGAGGCGGGTAAGGTGTTCCATGATGGCGGCAACCGTCATAAGCTGGTTGATATCGGTGGCGCTTGCATCCCAGAACCAGTCGCCAGAAATGGTCTGTCCCTGGCATGAGGCAATCGTATTGCCTGGAGGCATCTGGATTTTGAGCGGTTCTTCAAAGTACCTTATGTCAACTTCCCATGGGCAAGCGCCGGTATGGTCCATGATCAGGCACTGCGGCTGCAATTTTTTAATGAGCGTGCGTATTTCCTGATACGGGACCTGCTTGTGTCCCATTTTCCAGGAATAGCCGTCGAAAGCGAACAACGGGATTTTTCCGTAGGTGCCACCCAGCAGTTCGGTGATCTGTCCCAGGACAAACGGCTTGACCTTGTTCCAGTCGATGGTATCGGTCACGGCATAAGCGCCCCCGATACCGCTTGCCACGTCCCACATAGAATAATACAGGCCCGGAAGCATACCGTAAGCGCGGCATGAATCCACATACTCCCTGACCAGGTCTCGGTTGGGGACCGCGCTCTGGGCGATGGTATACTTCGTTTTTCCATTCGGCGGCGTCTGCTGTGAAGGCCAAATGGCGAAACCGTCGTGGTGTTTTGTTGTAAGCAGCCCATAGGTCATCCCGGCCGATTTCATGGCGCGCATCCACTGGCCGCAATCGAGCTTTGTCGGCGCAAAAAGTTTGGGGTCAACGCGATCTTCGGCCCACCCCGGATAAAACGTGTTCATATTCAGGCAGATGAACATGCCGAAACGCAACTCTTCATGGGCACGTTGCAAAGAATCGAGTGATGGCGGCTGGGCCTGAGCGGTTTGCGTAAACAGCTGGCAAACAAGGATTGCGGAAGATACAAATAATACTCTGGATCTGTTATTAGGCATTTTCCGATTTTTTCCTGACTTTTCCATTTTTTCTTCTTTTATACGATTTGTATTTTTATTTTTATTTTTTTAATATAGACACGGCATATTTCCTGGATTATTTATCGTATTAAAACCAAAAAGGTATTCTTGCTGTTTGTCTAGTCCGGCAAATCCGGATTTTCCATATCTTCTCATCTATTTCAGAACCACCTTTGCAACCACGGTTTGCCGCTCGTTCTGTATTCTGATAAAGGCAATACCGGTTGACACATGATTCATCGACACATATTCCCCCGAGGACCCAATAGCAAAGGGTATTGATTTTCCCTCAATATCATTCATCGTCACCCGCGCATTGGCACTGATGCGATCGGACAGTTTTATCATCATTCCACCCTTGCTCCCAGTGACACTTTGCACTCCGATGCTTTTGCCGGATTGAGCGGCACGGTTTGTTTTTGGAGCATTAATCGCAACCGTCGTGACCTTCGGCCCGGCAAAGACATAATGGAACCAGTCGACGTCCACATAGCCGCTCTCACTGTTGTCATTATAATTGTAAATGCCGATATAATCGCCCCGGTAGCCGCCCCATTTAAGGGCAAACGTCCCGCCGAATTGCGTGAAATTTGTCCCGTTGAAGCTGTAGTAAAAAGTGTTTACGCTCTGCTTGTTCACCTTGGAACGGAACCACACGGTGGTTGTTGCAGCCGGAATCTGTGCCCCGTTCGTGACGGTCCCGGTGTTGTTATATTTCAGCGTCCTGGCGGTCCCGCTCTGCACGACGCCGATGGTGGCATAGCTCACTCCGCCGTTAAAGTGGCACATTCCGGCCTCCTCGCCGTCCGCCATGCCGTTGATATCGATTTTAATTTCAGCCTGTACCGTGTCGCCCTTGAAATATCTTTGACAAATAGTATTTCCCGCCTTGAAAAAGGTCCCGCTTGTTATCGGTTTGAACGCCGACAATCGCAGATATCCGGGCCTGGCCGTCAGCGACCACTTGTCGGCGCGGGGTTGGTAATTCCATTGCCATCGCGGGTCAAGGGTCGAGCCGCTGAATTCGTCGCTTCCCTGCGGGAGCATGACCGGCATTCCAAGTATCGGTTTCGCCGCGGTCCAGACCGGCTCCGTAATGCCGTCTTTGTTATTGTCAACGCCGGCCGCCGGCCAGTTATTGGTCCAGGTAACGGGAAACAGGCCGAGTGGCCTTCCATTTGTATAGCCGGCGCCCTGATGGCTCAGGAAAAACCATTGTGATGAATCGGAGGTGCACAGGAGCGCTCCCTGGTCCCACCGGCCCGTGGAATCACCGGCAGCGTCGCCATGGATCATGATGTAATTGGTCGTACCTTGAGGCGATTTGTCGTAGGTCCCTGGATTGCCGGGCCCTCCCGGGTTACCATTTGCCAATGTTCCATAAATGTTTTTGGAACGAATCATTATGGCTTTTCTCGTACCGCCGCCATTGTCGTTGTGGAAAAGGTAATAATACCCCCTCATCTTCAATATTTTATTGCCTTCACCCTGTACGGCCGCGGTATAAATGTTCGTACCACGGTCGGTCGGGTCCGAAGTGGTAAGCTGCATTTTCGCGAGTGTCGCATCGAGAAGCTGGGTGCCGTCAGGTGACATCTGGAATAAAATGGGGTACCAATAGGTGCCGGGCTTGCTGGCCACCATGTAAGCCTTGCCGTCATCGTCCCAGAAGGGGCAGGGGTCGTCCCAGCTGAGGCCATATAATGCCACGCCATTTTTGTCTTTCAGCGGTTGTACGGTCCATGGACCGGCGGGATTCGTTGCCGTGGCGACAAAGAAGCCACCCAGGGGCCACGTGGTCACGTACACCCAGAATTTATTGTTGTGGTACCGGATGGACGGGGCATAGGTGCCGGTATTGTAATGGTTCATTTCAGTGTAATTGAACCTGCTGTCCGTAAACTGCGTCGCCGGGTTGGTGGCCACGTACCCGATTGTTTCCCAGTTCACCATATCCTTGGAATGGAGGACCACCACGCCGCCCGAGAGCTGGAGGGTCGATGAGACCAGATAATAATCGCTTCCCACCATAATTGCGTCGGGGTCGCTGTAATCGGCGGGCAGAATGGGATTCGTATAGGTTCCATTTCCCTGATCGCCCCATGGCCCGGTATTGCCTTCGCCGGCAAAGGTCGCGGTGAAAATAGGGCAGCTCAGTAAAAAAGCAAGCGCAAGCGCCGATACTTCTAAAAGACGCAATTTATTGATGTTAAGCATATTCATTTCCCCTCTCTGTCAGTCAATTCATTGATTCGCCTCTTTGCAAATGCGTATTGCTGCGTTTGCGGCCGTCCGTAACGAAGCGCCAGGGAATAATTGTTCACTGCGGCGTCGAGGTCGCCTAGCTTTTCGCAGCACCGGGCTTTGTTCAAATAAGCGCTCGCTTCACCGGGAGCCTTGGAAATCACAAAATCAAAATCAGCGACCGCCTGCGCCATTTTCCCCGTGTACATATACGCGATGGCGCGTTTGTTCAGGAACAGCGCATTGTCCGGGTCCCTGGCGATCATTTTGTCCAATTCCGGTATGGCGTCGGCATGACGGTCCATCGAAAAGTAAATGTCGCAGAAATGGTCAAGGGCCTGTATGCATACCTGTTTGCAATTGAGCGCGGCCTTAAAGTCGGCCAGCGCCTTTTCGATGTCCTTGCGCTGCAAGTGCATATTGCCCCTGATGTAATAGGTCATACCGTCGTCGGGGGCCAGTTTCAGCCCGGCATCGAGGTCGCCGAAGGCGTTTGTAAAATCGTTTTTGACCGCGTAGGCAACAGCCCGGTTCTGGTAATACTGGACTTTAGGTGTTATGGCGATTGCCTTTGAAAAATCGTCGATCGCCTCGTCGGTCTTGCACAGGGCGAAGAAAATAGCGCCCCTGCCGTTGTACGCATCGGTAAACGCCGTGTCGATTGAAATAGCCTTGGAATAATTTTCAAGGGCCCCGCGCCGGTCATTGACCGCGTCCTGCGACAACCCGTAATAATAGCGGGAGACGGCGTTGTTGGGGTTGAGCTTGACCGCCAGTTTGAACTGCTCGATGGATTCGGGGTATTTTTTTGCCGAGTACAGAAACATGCCGGCCAGGGCATGGACCCAATCGTTTGCCGGGTCGTATTCCACCGCTTTAAGCGACGCCTTCATGGCTTCGTCCATTTTCCCCTGTCCGGCAAGCACGAACGCAAGCGTCGAATAATTTTCCGCGTAGTCGGGCTTAAGGGCGATCGCTTTCATGATTTCGGCGTGCGCCGAATCGATGTTCCCCTTGTTCAGGAGGTTTTTCCCGAGATCGAAATGCGTCTTGTAATCCATGGCGGGGGTCAGGATGGAGGTTATGCCGCCGGAGGCGATATTGACGAACTCCGGAATGTTGACGGCACGGTTTATTGCCGTGGAATTAGGTATCAGAACCGCCGGGGAGGCATTGCCGTTTTTGTCGATGTGGGTTAAAAACATCTGCGTAAAGGGCGTAAATCCTTTTGAAGAAAAAACCAGCCACTTGCCGTTGGGCGACCAGCTGTGCCACGAATTCATGAGACCCAGGTTGCATTGCAGTTCGCGGGCCTTGCCGCCCTCGGCCGGAATGATATACAACCTGCTGTCGGGCCGCATGAGCAGTCCGTTGTCGGCCTCGACGAATACGATCCATTTTCCGTCGGGGGAATATTTGGGAAACGACACGCTCTGTCCCTTTGCGCCGGCCCCGCGCACGGGAAGCGCAACGCCCCCAACGCCGCCGTTGAATGGAACCCGGTACAAATCGTATTTGATCCGCGTTTCACGCGGATCATTCGCATAGGATGCCTTCGGCCCGTTAAACGCGGCCCGCGCTTTTGCCCGGAGAAAGGCCACCCATGTGCCGTCGGGGCTCCATACCGGGTTGCATTGCACATACTCCGGATCGTTTGCCCCGGGAAGTGTGGTTATTTTCTTCGTTTGGCGGTCATAGAGCGCGATGAGGCCCCGGGTAGGATAAAAAGTCTGCAAAAAACGGTAATCCATGTAATTGACAACATACACTTCTTCCTCCACCGCCGAAACGACGTACTGGCCGTCCGGAGAGACGCGGGAGAAAAGACCGAAGGTGTTTTTCCGGGGATTGAATTTGTTCCAGGTAAAAACGTCCGGCTGCCGGATCAAGATCCGTTTTGCCGTGGGGACAAGCGCATAGGCGCCCTTGTCTCCCTGGGGACCATCCATGTCCATGCCCAGGCAGGCGCCGTCGGATGAAAATGAGTGGCAGTTGATACAGGTGGGCATATGTTTCATCACTACCGGAGCGGACGGTTTGGAAATGTCCCTGAGCCGCCACGCGATGAGCGGAACCGCGTCCGGGGAGAGGGGCTGTATGACGCCACTGGGGTTGCGCATGGGCATGAGCGGCACGTCGCGGTAAAATATCGGAGCGGCCACCGGGTCCCCGGATGTTTTAATAGTCAAGGAGCCGTGCGAAACCGCTATCGGCTTGTTGTTCGAGGCCTTCGACAGCCCGTAAATATCGATATGCGCGGAGCGTTCGCGCGACCGTTCCTTGATCATCGTCCACAGGCCGCCGTCGGGCGTCCATCCTCGGGCGCTTTTGCGATAGTCGCTTTCTTCCCAATGGTTATTGTCGCGAATGCATTCGGAATCGAGCTCTCCCTTGATGCGGTGGCCGTCGGTGAGCGTGTAAACGATCGCGGCGCTCGAATCGAAACCGATTTTCACCAGCCACATGCCGCTGTTGCCGGGAGTGCCATGCCACAGGACCGTCGGGGCCACGATGTCGGGCGGGAAAATGCTCCCCTCGAACGGATAGTCGATGGTATCGAGGGCGCAAAACTTGTTTTTGTCGACATTGCCGATGCACCCTTGAAGGAACCTCACCTCGCTTGGAGGCCCCTGCGACGTAGTGATGGTAGCGCCGTTGCAACAGACCACGGCCGCGGTGTTGGAAGTCCGGTTATGGCCGCATGAACACGCCGGCATAAGGGACATTAACAAGACGCCGCCGATGACCTCCGATAAATGCCGATAGAGGGTTTGAATAATCATTCTTGAATCTGATTATCGTTTCACCAGTGTGAATGTATCAGCCTTAGGGGCCAACTTGGGGTTTACTATCACGGCATTATGCCATAGAGCGCCGCTGGTATCTATTTTGAGAGCGAACGAACCAAAGCATGAACAGTATTCGGGCCCCTCGTTATCCCCCAAACACTGCCCCCAGCCGTCAGGGTTGGCGATACCGGGATTTTTAAAACATGAATCATGAACAGTGTCCGGTGTAAACATGATGGAATCTCCCGCCGTTGTCCAGGAACCGGCATCCCTTGAAGAATCCCTGTCATACAGGCTCGACCCCCAAACCTTATTACCGCGGACAAGGGAATATCCCGTTTGTTTAATCGTTATTACAACGCCGAATGAATCGAGGTTCCCCACGCCGCCGCCGCCTTGTCTCCCGGCGCTACCGGACCAAACGCCGAGAAGACCGGTTGAAGCGGGTGGAGCGACCGGATTGTCCTTATGACAATAGATCGCTACACCCATAACCGCACTGAGTATAGCTCCTGTAACAACGAACCTTTTTTTAAGCACACATCCTCCTTATTATAGTGTTGCGAAATATAAAATTTAAGAATCGGGAAGCGTCGTGGAAACGCGCGTGCCGTTGATAATGATGTTTATTTCGCCGCAGGCCCTACTAATACCCCCTGTGGTACTCTGTTGGAACCTTGCGAAGAAATGCTTCTTCCCCGCAAATCAATCATGAGCCGGTTCAGCCGAAATTGAGCGCCCGCGGCCCCGCCCCGCACACAATGGTAAAGATCGAGGCGATTGCATCGACTGATAGCGCGCTTCGATACTTTTTTGTTCATGTCAACGGAGGTGATAGTTGAATCATATGAACCGGGGATTTTGCAGCAGAAGCCGCCATTGGTATTTACCCAGACCGAAAATGGATTTGACGCACTAACGGTAACGGTCTGTTTTACCATGGTACGCGCGGTTGCGGTTGAATCCTTATACAAATCAACCGTATAAGAACCCGGCTTTAAAAAGGTTAATGAAATGGTTAAGGTTTTTGCCGCGAGCGCGCTTATGCCTGCCACGTACCAGTCATTGCCCTTGCGCCGGGCGAAAACGGCGCTTTCACCGGGATAGCCGTCTATGAAACGAATATCGTCCCAGGCGCTCGGGACCTTTTGCAGAAAGGATTTGCCGACGCAGGCATTGTAGGCTTCCGGCTTGTCCGCGAAATGCTGGATGCCCGATTCCATGACCACCGAAAGCGCAAGTTCATGCGCGTCCGTTGAAGTTCGCGTGGCGCCGGAGCCGTTGGTGAGCGTTCCTACCGTGAAGAGGACCGGCGTCATGTCCATGGGACCGACGACATTTCGCGTGTAGGGAAGCATGCAATTATGCTTTGTTCCCGGATATCCGCGCCCGATATATTCGTAGCCCTTCACTGCCTCCCAGGTCATCAGGTGCGGCCAACGGCGACGCTGCCCGCGCGGAATAGTGCAGCCATGAAAGGTCGCCATGAGTTGGTTCGCCGCCAGATTGGTCGCGGTCATGTCGAACCACTTCATGATATTTTGATGGTAACTGCAATTTTGACCCGAAACATCGTCAAAGATAAAATCTATTTTCAGGCTTTTGATTCCCCAGGTTTTACATTGACTGAATACGCTGTTTTGCTGGGCCTGTGTTTTAACCGATGTGTAATTGTACCATAGCTCGTTGGCCACGGAATGTTGCGAGCCATATTGACACATGCGCGGGATGAACGATTTGTTGAAACCGTCATCGATCAAATTGTATTCCCATCCGCTTTGACCGGCGAAGTCGATATACTTTTTCTGCAGGGTGGTGTCGCCGACGTTTTCCGAAAGCCACGACCATGTGCAGCGACCGGATTTTATCCAACTGACATCGGTAAGAGCGCACGGCGGGTTCAGGTTTTCAACCACCGACGATGCAACAAGCGGTCCGAGGGTGGCGCCGATAATGGCGACGCGCCACGGAAGCTTCCAGGGAAGCGTGCCTGAAATCGGACCCTGGACGGAAGGAAAAGACAATTGGAACACGTTGTTGCTCGCGGCATTCGATCTGATGGAGCTTCCCGTGTAATCGCCATAAACGGCGGCTTCGGTTATCAGTACCCAGGCGTTCGTCGCCGATTTAAAGAGCACAGGAAATCCCAGCGACTTTCCTTGCGAGCCAACTGCGAATTGATCATAAGTCTGTTCATCATCGGTCGAAGTATGACCCCATCCGGTGGAGCCGGAAGGCAGGGCAAAGCCCGATATTTCTCCGGTTATCTGCGCGCTGCCCGTTCCGGGCAGTTCATAGGTGTACGCCACGGCATCGGCATACGCACGGAAATAAAAAACGATCCGGCGGTTATTTGCGTTATTAAAGGTAAGCCTGAGTTCGTTGCAGTGGTTGGCATAAAGGCTTCTTTTACCGGAAGACAACGAATAGGTCTCATTAATCGTTGATTGCTCCTGGCTGATAAAAGTCAAGTCGGTCGTGAAATTCTGGTCGCTTGTTACAACGCCAAGCGGAGACCAGTCGATTGCCACCGCATTATTCAGCAGCGCCCTGTAGTAGCAGTTTTTCTGATGAGGGTAAATTGCCGCGATACTATCCTGCTTGACCTGTATGACAACCGAGTTGTTCGGCGAAGAAACCGTCCAGGTCTGGGCTTGGGAATTTAAAAAAGCAAAGAGAATAAGAAGCGAGGCAAGCGCCACACAACCCAGACCAGCGCGGTTGTTCTTTCCGATTGATGAGTTTTTCGTCATTACGAAACCTCTTTTAATGCGTCGTCGTATTCTTGGCGCCGTTCAATACCTTGACAATATATGCGCCGTTAGGAACGCGGAAATCCTTCCGCAGATCGATATTGTTTTTTACGGTTATTTTCACTCCCGCCAGTTTGCCGGAAAGGTCGTACACGGCCACGGATTTTGTTTTGCCCGCGTAGGAAGGACCGAAATTGAAATTGCCGATTGCCAGGGCGCCGCCCTTGTTCAACGGTTGGACCGCATGGTTTTTGGCCGGGCTTTTTACTTCGGTGCTTGAAGGTGGACCGCCTCCGACCGCCACTTCTCCTATGACCGCGGTTGTTCCGCCGCTTACTGCGGTAGCTTCAAGCCTTACATAACGCGCCGTTTGCGTTGGAAATAAGACCCGCTTGATCTTTGAATTGGAAGCCCATGTTCCGAAGGTCCCGCCTCCGATCGCCGTTGCGCTACTTATCTGGGTAAAAGTCGTTCCATCGGCGCTTGCATAAATCTTGTAGCTCGTTATATAACCGGAGGGACTGACGGAGACGTTCGATGAATCCCGTTTGGGCAGATAAAAAAGCCGGTCGATATAAGTATATGATTGTCCGAGGTCAAGCGTTATCGACTGCGGAAGGGCTCCGCTCGACTGCCAGACCGTCTGGAAATGGCCGCCCGCGCTGCGGCACCAATCGTTGACGTCATCTATTGCGTTGAAAGCCGTACCGCTCGTTGCCGTTGCGGAAACCGGCGTAATCGGCCGTTCAATCATGGGCGGCTGGGCGGGTAGGGGAGGCCGGGTAGTGTTTGGGCTCCATGCTTTTCCAATAGCCGCCAGTTCAGCCACGGTTGCCGCGTCCAATTGACCCGACGTCGTGGGCGGGCAGTTAAGTTGGAAGTTACAGTACAAAGGCTCCAATGCCTTGAGGTGCGTTGTGACGATGTCGTTGACAGACAACAACGTTGTTCCACTCCTGTAAAACCAATATCTGCCGTCGATGGTCTGGCCCTGAATTGCCGCATAGGTATTTCCGGCTGGACACCAGGCGTTGTTCAGGGGCTCTTCGATAAAAAGCATGTCCGTTTCCCATGGCTCGGTCATGGCATTGGTTTCCACGATCAGGCAATGGGGCTGAAGCGCCTTGATCGTGTCCCGTATTTCCTGCCAGGGAACAGCCCAGTGGCCCATGGCCCAAGAATAACCGTCGAACATAAAAATCGGGATCGGGCCGTAATTGGTAAGCAGTTCGCGGATCTGCCCGAGAATGTAGGTTCTCTGGGCAGGGGTCCACTTTGCGATCGTTTGAGGAATCCCCTGCGCAACGTCCCACATCGACATGTATAACCCCGGATCGAGGCCCGCGGCCCGGAATGCATCGGTATACGATTTGACGACATCCATTGTCGGCTTGGAACTCTGGGCTATGGTATACGGTGGTTGAATAAGAGGAGTCATTTTAGATTGCCAGATGGGAAATCCATCGTGGTGCTTGCATACTAAAACTCCATATTTCATGCCCGCGGATTTTGCCGCGGCGGCCCATTGGGCGCAATCCAGGTTCGTGGGATTGAACACCAACGGGTTGGTCCTGGCCTCTCCCCAGCCCGGATGATACGTGTTCATATTGAAATGGATGAACATTCCGAAACGTTTCTCCACAAAGGCCCTTTGAAGCGAATCGAGCGTTTGCGCGGAAACTATCGGCGCCGATACGGTCATGCTGACGACAGCCACGCATACGCAAATACTCCCCAGGAAACTTTTTTGTCGAACTTTCTTTCTTTTCATTCTTTCCTCCCGTAATGATTTATTTCTAAATAAAATGCCTTCAATATTCATGTGTTTTTAAAAACACAAAAAGGAATGCATTCACCGTTAAAGGCGCGAGCGCAAGCCTCTTTCTCAAGTGGCCGCCGGTTGTTTCCTTGCCGGGTAGAACCAGCGGCCTTTTATTTACTAACGCCCCCCGGCCCTCGCAGGGGAGATTTTTGTTGAATAATGTCCTTCATGTTCCCCCCTGCGGGGGCTAGGGGCGTAAAGGAACAATGACGAAGCCTATCAAAATAACTGCTTTCTAAGTACGACTAATTTGTCATCAAGCCTCTGGTTCATATAACACAGTTTTATCCAGGCATAACTCCTTGCCACGCTCGAAACGCATATTTCGTCGATCTTTCCTGAATAGAAACCCCATTTCTGTGTTCGCGTGCTGCTATATTGAAAAAACCTTCCAATCATGAAATCCTGCGTATAGTTTCTGACCAGTGTGTCGGAGTCGTATCCAAGGCTGTCGGCTACAAGGACCCCGTCTATGAACAACTGCTGGACTTTTCCGTCGAATCTCCCTTCAATGAATTTCCATGTCCTCGCAACCGCGGGGTAGTAGAGCGTGCGATATCCCTCGTTACTGTAGTATTCCGTAAACTCCCAGTGCTGACCGCCCGTTGGCCACGGATACACTTTCAGAAAATATTGCCGGTCGCTTTTCCCGGCTATAAAATGGGTCGCATTATCGAACGTATCAATGTTCACCCACGCGGATATGGTGTGGGGACTTGTTTGTGAAAAGTTGAGTTTACTTTCCGTTCCCCCGGCTACACGAATATAGTTGGAAATTCCGTTGAAATATTTACCTGCCCCAATTGCCCCGTCCGCGGTAGTGGGCGCGGTGTCCGAAACCGTCCCGTTATAATGATTGCCGGTTGCATCGTACGCCGTTAATCCGCCCGCTTCGGCAAAATGCCAAACTCCCTGAAACCCGTTGGCGGTGTCGAAAGCCGCGGGACCATTGGAAAGGGAAATCAATGAACCCCGGGATGAGCCCGTCGAAACTCCCCAGTACATATTGACATAGTGTGTACTGTCGTTTCCGAACACCGTGTCGACGTTCACCCAGATTTCAGCCTGTTGACCGGCCGCGTCCCAGCGTTCGATTTCAAAGGGCAGCGGCACGCCGTTGGATTTCAAAAAACATACGTCGCCTCCATCGGTTTGCGCTTCATTGAAATTGAAATTTCCTATTGTCAAACGGATGAGCACGGGGAAGCGCAGTATGTTTCCCGCGCTGTTCGCTCCTAACGAGGTGGTGTTTAAATACAACCGCGCGGAATATTTTGAAAGCATTCGGTTAATCGCAATCGAGTCAATCGCTCCCGCCGGCATGATAAGCGCGGTATCGAGGATATTTATCGACAGCGAATCCGAGTTCCGGACAAACGTAAGCGAGGGATATTTTCCCACGGGCACGTTATCGATTCCCACCGTTTTTGACAAAACGGCTTGAGAATCCACGACGCTGAACACGGTCGTTCCCCGAAGGTATACATAATCCCCTATATGCAATTGCACGTTTGGAAAGGTCATCCGTACCGCTCCCGTTTGAGAAGCGACGGAGGTGCCTATGGATACAACTTTCGCGGTATCGGCGATGGTAACGTTATTGATAAGAACGCCGATGCGGCGCACCATATCCGAGGCTTCAATATTATAGACGCCCGAGGGAACTTGCGTGAATTCATATTCACCCGCGCCATTGGACGTTGTCTGCAAGAGGGAATCCGCGATACTTGGTGAATTCGGGTTAAAAGCCAAGGGAAGCAGATATACCTTGACGCGCGCCGCGGGTACTCCCGCGGCATCGTAAAGGTAACCCTTGGCAATGGTTTCAGAACCATTGCCCTGTCCGTCGTTGGAAACAATGCGCGTCGTACTGCAATAAACAAGCAAAAGTATGGTGATGGTCGGCGCTAGTAAATAGGTATTCAAACTATTCCGCATTGAATATTTAAACCATCGTATGCTCATATTCGACCTCGATATTTTTTCGTGAGCGGAAACGCATGCATGGTTACTTGAATGACCTTGTCAATGGGCCCGTCATAGTTGGCGATTTCCATGATTTCCGCGCGAACGGCATCAAGCTTCTCTTTTATAGCCTGATATCCGGCCTCCGATAAGCCCAGGGTCAGCGTCGAGGAACTCCGATCGGGTTTCTCAAAACGATCAAGGGAATCCTTCGCCAAGTCCATGACGGCTTTCTGATAATCAACCACGGCAAACGCATCAACCGTGTCTCCCGTTGTGATCAGCCTGTCGGTTACCTGATAGAATCCGTCGTCTCGTTTCCGGATCAGGGCCAGTTTTTCCAACAAGAGGATCGCTTTTTGCGCCTGTCCGGGGGTGATCGCGGGAACCAGTTCGGCCGCGAGTTTTTTATGATCACCGGAAAATGGATAATAGGAAATCAGCGACCGTATGGCCGAATAATACCATGCCGAGTAAAACTCGTATTTGTCGGGCCCTAAATGCCTGATCTTGGTTTTAAACGTAGCCGTCAATTGTTTAAAATAAATATTCTTTTGTTTATTTGTTTTCGCCTGGTTATACAGAACGAGAATTTCAAAATAATCCCGTTCCTTTTTCTTAAATCCCAATGCTTCGGCGAATGCCCGAATCTTTTTTATCGGTATTTTACTTTTTCCCTGAATAATCTGGGTCATGAAACCTTTGGAGGTAAAACCCACGCGCTTGCCGATCTCCTCATACGTTAGTTCATGACCGCCGGCATGACGATCCTCTAAAAAATCTTTTAGCAATACTTTAAAATCGGAATAGGTATAAATTGATTTCATGGGTTTTCCTAACAGGATAATATAACAAATATATTTAATAAAATGTTATATTTTATACTAAATTTATTAAAATGCATTTAACAACCATTATATCAATAAGTTATAAATAAAATAATAAACAATTATATCGGCAAATAATTAAAAATACATACAATATTACTAAACCAATAAGCCTGGAAACGATGCTTTGCGAAGTCGTCAAAGCCATTCCTTCCTCTGAAATCTTCAAATGCGTTAATAACTCAAGGCGCTTACTCGTACGATGTAAACACCTTGCGATGTACCGTGTCCTTTTATTAAGGTTATAGCATTTTTCGTCGTGACAAATTTATCCAACAATTTGCCCGAAAGGCCATACACGGCAATTAACGTGGTCGCGCCCGCGAATCCTGGGGGGACAATGAAGGTATTTCCCGCAACTTTAAATGAGGCTTCTTTTACGGATTGCGAAAGCGGAGACTTTTCCGGATTTATGGCGGGTCTGGCAACCCCCGTGGGCAATGATGCAAATGATCGGTACTCTCCCGCCGGGGTCAACCGGTAATTCGACGGCATGCTCCCGTCTTCCGTGAACACAAGCTTCGTATTTGCGCCATTATTAAGCCAGCATTGGGGAACAAAGAGCGGAAAATTAATTTCAAGATTGCGACCGATGCAATGTCCGTTAAGCCAGACAACTCCACGTCCCGCTTTAGTGACCGTACTGTTAAGCACCCAGCTCTGATAGCCATTATCAGGAGGAGAAAAATTAAAATTGGTCCGCCAGAATTTTGGTATGTTGTCCGATGGCGCGGCGGAGCTGTTCCATGTCCGGGCAAGAAATGAACTCCACGAAGCGGTTGTTATTGTTCCCATCATTGGGCTTTCTACAAGCCCATCGTATCCGCCCCTGAATTTAACCTGGGAATTGGGAACCGACGCGCCATTAAGTGTAAAACCCCATTGCATGCCGGAATAATCCACGGAGCGTGGAGCGCCATAATTGCCGAATTCTTTACAGCGACTGTAATCGCCGACAAAAATGGCGATGGTATTGGAACCTTGCTTGATTTGGAGTTGGGTCTGGCTTACGGAATATTGCCCGTTAACATACACTTTGGACATGTCCTCGACCGGGGTGCCGTAAAAGGCGAATGTTTGCGTTGACGCCTGCGCAGCATTAAGCGTATATCGATACCAGCCATACCCGTTGGCCCATCCGAAAGCGGCCATGTCCATCCGTCCGCCGTCGGGGCCGCTTTTCCACTGGCTATCATCGTACGTGCCCGGCTCGGGAGATGCGAGCCAGGCCCAGCCCGACAGGGCGGTTTCCGTTGGGGCCGTTATCACGGGTTTAGCGATTGTTTGCTTCTGTGCGCCGCTGAATATAAACGCGCGGCCGTCGCTTGATGAAAACTGCAGGTTATTGGATTCGTCGACAAAACCAGGTCCGCTGGCAATGAAGGTATCGTCGATCCAGGTTTTATTAAGGGCCTGGGTGGTATTCATGATGAGGAGATTAATGGTCTGGCCGCTTCCTTCGGAAATGGATGCTTCGGCAACCGAGTCATTCGGGGGATAGGTAAAAATCAAGCTTGCGCGGTTCGACGCAGGTGCCCAATTCCATGGAGACGCCGGTGTCGGGGCGGGGGCGGCTTTATAGACAAATGCGATTTCGCCGCTTGTCCCGGCGGTCCCATAGAGAACGAGGTAGTTCTTTGTCCCTATTTTCTTTATGGTCATGATCCCGGTTGCGCTGTAGTCGATCGTTACGTTACTGGTGACCGGAACATCGGAGAGAAAATGATAGAACTTCTGCCCGTCAAGCGTCCACTGTGCGCCGGCGGTGGTCGGGACCGTGATGTTTTTTTTCGTCCAGGTAAGCCTGGTGGAAGCTGGAGAGGTCGAACTATTATACACTATGGCGATTGTTCCACTGCTTGGGGTAGTGTGGACCCACGACGTCAAATTGGTTGAGGTGGACAACGTTATCGGTGTTGCGGTCGCGCCATTGGTGGACGTGGCAAGAATGGATTCGAATGTCCGGGAGAACAGTCCGGCCTGCTTGAGGGTCCAGTATTGCGAGCGGAATTGCCCGCATTCCCCGATAGGGGCGTGATAATCGTAGCTGGTATTCTGATTATCGTCGGAGGCCGTATATCCGAAGTTGGTCCCTCCATTGGCCATGTAATGCGATATTCCTCCCGTGCCGTAGGAGATAAACTGCCACGTCCCATATTCGGCGTTGTATTTTTCCGTGGCGGTCGGTTCGCCGTTCTCATTAAACCACCCCATCCAGAATTCGGAGGCGAAGAGCGGAAATCCGTTGTTATTATTTACAAATGGCGTGCTCCCACTTCCCGGCAGCTGCGTCCATGGCTGGTTCCCGTTGATGCACTTAGACCATGTATAGGGAACCTCCAAACCCAGTGAAACCGCGGTGTTGATAAGATGCTGTTGATAGGTGGCATCGGTATGGTAATACTCGTTTTCCAGCTGTACGGAAATCAATGACCCGCCTTTATGGATCTGGTGTTTTAAAATGAGCGGAAATAGCTTGGCCCAATAATTGTCCACGCATGTCATAAATGGCCCGGTCGACACCCGGTACTGCATGCTCGGCTCATCCGCGAGCCAACATGGGAAACCGCCGAAATCGGTTTCCGCGCAGATATACGGTCCTACCCGCATGATTGAATACATCCCCAGGGAATCTATGAGCGAGAGCCAGGCGTCAACATCCAGATTGTCTTCAAAATGGAATTCACCTTTGACAGGCTCATGAAGGCTCCAGAATGAATATGAAGACACCGTGTTATAGCCTGCGCGTTTCAATTTCATGAGCCGTTCCTTCCAAAGCCCCCTTGGAATGCGCGGATGATGCACTTCGGCGACGTACAGGTATGTCGGTTTGCCGTTTATGATAAAGCCGCGTTGATTATAGGTGACATACGAAGTCGTCGCGGCCTTTTCGTGGACCATGTATCCGGCCTGACCCCATCCGGCGCCTACGAAAACAAACGTGCAGAAAGCAATCGCTCCCAATAAAATCCCCGGTTTCATCTCCTGCCCCTTTCCGAACAACATTGAAAGTTAGTTAACTATATAATACCGCTAAAAAAGCTTGAAGGACAATTTTTCTAGAAATCATTATATACCCGGGAAACGACGCGCCGCGCGCCGTTGTCCCATACGCCGTAATACACCCCGTTCCCCAGCATCCGGCGATGTATGACCAGGGTGGAACCGTGCTCGGCGTTGCCGGCAAACGTCGTCTTACCTTGACAGTCAAGAATACTCAACCGCCCCGCCGACGCCGGCGGGCAGTGGAACACATAGTCCCTTGACGAACAGGTTATTTTTAACGTGTACGCGTCCGGGAGCATGCGCGGCGACACCGGATTTGCAACGGAAGTGGCCCCGAAAGGCGGCGCCTGGTTTGTGTCCTGCACCGTGGCAAGCGTAATGGACGCGGTTGGAAGGGCCCCGTAAGCGGCGGTCACGGTAATCGTCCCCGGCGTGGTGGTCGTCCTGAGGAACGCTCCGGCGCGGCCCGCATAAGCAGGCTGCACATTACCGCCGAAAAACACGGCCGCGTTGGCGGGTGAAACGGTATAGGTCACGTTGCCGTTGGCGCTGGAACTCTGGCGGCCGTTTCCATCGCGCAAGGTCGCGGTGATCAGGAACACGTCGGCCCCGTTCGCGTGCAAGGGCCCTGTTGTATCGCTTAAAAGCTGGATCGTCGCGGGAGTGACGGGTCTCGGATAATCCGGGTCCGCGCCGGTCCAATATTTCCTGAACATGTAAAATATGGTTTTGGGCACGGTGAACCGGTCAACGACCCCTTCGTTTCCGTTTGCATTGCCAAGGGAATTGTAATCTTTAAAGCACCAGAAATGTCCGCCCGAAAGCTGGCCCGTGGTATTCATGGTATAAGACATTTTCTGCCATTCAAAGTAGGCGCTGCCTGCCAGGTTATCGGTCGTTGTATCAAGATCGATGGTGCTTCCACGATATGAGGCGTAATAAAAGCCGGAGCGGCTCTCGGTGCCTACCCAGCGATAGTTCCCGGTCGTGCCTGTCTCTGTATAGTTCAAACCTTCGACATCCGGGACCGTACACGCTTTGTTGGAGACGCCAAGGTCCGCCATTGCGGTAAACCGCGTTGGGTCAAGACTGTGCGCCGTGTTGTTCATCACCGTAATCGTGGTCGTAAAGTCTGCGCCGTTCTGCGGCTCATTGTACAGTCCCCATAAGTAAATGGAGGGGTGGTTTCTTCCCGACGAAACCATTTCTCCTACGCAACTGTCCATTCTTGTCCATGCAGCGGCGGAAGGATTGTGTCCGTATCCCCAGCTTGGCTGCTCGACATAGACCAGCATTCCCAATCGGTCGCATGCGTCGTAAAACGCCCGTGCGCGTGGGTAGTGCGAGCACCGGATACTGTTGCAGCCCAGATTTTTCAACACTTTGATTTCCTGCCAGAACCGGGTGTCGGGCACTGCGTTTTCCATCCATCCCTGAAACTGATGGACGCACATGCCCCGTATCTGCAACCGCGAACCGTTGAGACTAAAAAAGCCGCTGGGGCCGGCCGGCCAGGTGATAAACTTGAAACCGCAGGGCTCCACGACGCTGTCCACCACGACCCCGCCCACAGTTACCAGCGTCTGCACTGAGTACATGTATGGGCTTGACGGCGACCATAGACGCGGATTGGTAATTGCGTCGGTTATTATATCGAAGGTGTCCGTTTTATTTGGCGGGACCGACATGGTGGAGGACTTGGCGGCCACACTCGTATGCGCGGCGTCAAAAAGCGTGATGGCGACCGTTACGTTTTTCGCGGCCGACGCCTCGTTTCTGACCGGGGTGACCGCATGGACCAGCGCGCTTGCCGCCGAAACATTGTCCGTCCGAATGTGCTGGTTGTAAATCGGGATGTACACGCTGTCCTTCGCGTAGAGCCATACGGAACGGTACAATCCGGAGTAAAGAAGAAAGTCGGGGGTCGTGGTACCCGGAGGGATGTCAGCATTGGCGACATTGTTAAGCATGACAGCGACCACGTTGTTGGACCCGCGTATGACGTTATTTGTTATGTCATGATAAAAGGGCGTATAACCGCTGTTGATGTGGGTGCCGACCAGGGTCCCGTTTATATACACCGTCGCAACCTGCATCGCGCCCTCAAACTCGATAAACAGTTTTTTAGCGCTTGCGGGAACGCCGAATGTTTTCCGATACCAGCAGTTACCCTTGTAATAATTTTTTTCAGCGGCCCAATCGGCCGTACCGTTGACGACGACCGGGGCCGAGTCGTAGGAGCAGGAATGCGGCACGACGATGGTCGACCATCCGCTCCCCGAGTCGTTATAATTGGTCGCCGATGGCGTCCCCGTTGGGTCCCCTTTATAAAAATGCCAGTTCATGTTCATGTTTGCCTTGCGTTTGAGCGGGTCCGGGACCGACGGCTGGAAAATCAGGGCGTGGACGGAAAACGTAAAGCAAACACACAAAAAAAGCGGCAATACAAACAACCGGGTTACCTTAAAAAACATATATTCCTCCTTTTAAAAAGTTACAAGTGACATCAGCGGCATTTTCATTAAGGTTGCTATTGAATAGTTAGACGGCCGGAGTAATTCTGTTTTCCGCATCGCATAGTAATGCAATAAACCCCCGGACCCGCCTTTGAACGGTCGAGGTCAACGGCGATCTCCTGGTTTTTTCCGGTCGCCGTTCCATTATTTTCGTAGGCAACCAGACGACCTTTTAAATCATAAACCGAGACAGAGATTCGTTCTGCGCCGTGTGCGGCTTCAGCCGGAATGAAAAAGGTTTTTCGTGCCTTCACCATGGGGCACTTGACGGTAAACGAGATGCCCCGCGCCGTACCGGATTGCATCGCGGGAGAAATACTGGAGGGGATACCGATATCGGCGTCGAATTTTGCACCGTCGAAGGGAACAACGATAATTTTGCTGCCATGAGTATCGTTCCCCTTATCGCCGCCTTTATCGACGTCGATGGCGGCAAAGGTAAAAGCGACGACATGGCCGTTTTCCTCATAGGTGTTTGCGCGCTCCATTTTATACCACCGGTTCGAGGTCAGCGTAGTCCCATCAGTAAAGCGCACGAAATCAATGGCCGAGGCGTAGGCCGCTCCCGTATACTTCCAGTTGTTAATGCCGTCGGGGGACGTCAGGTGCAGCGCCTTGCGGTTGCAATAATCATCCACCACGACGTGATACTGGCCCCCGCTGTACCACAGGTTCGGGTCTTCCCGGCAGCTTCCATAACCGGGGACGTTCATCGGGAAAATGTCGTCGGTCATGACCTTGTAGGTCCCGTTTATGCCGTTGTCGCTGATCCCCACGAAACCCCCGAGCGGAACGATCATGAATTTTCCGTCCGGGCGTTCCAGAATGCTCATATTGTCGGTCAACCGTCTGGTGGTATGCCCGTTATTGTCCCACTTTATATTGCCTTGATAAACCCATGGCCCGTCGAGGGAATTGGAAAGAAAAAGAGCGCCGGGTCGAGTGTCGCTGACCAGGATGCCGTAACGGCCGTCTTTCAGCGCGATTGCGGTTACATTGTGCCCTTTTCCGCCTTCATTATCGGGGTAGCAAATACCCTTGTCGATATAGGGTCCAAGAAGGTTATCGCTGACCGCGTGTATGGCCACCGAACCGTAATATCCCTGATGGCCGCCGCTTTGGTCCCAACGGCTGCAGAACAAATGGTATTTACCTTCCGGTCCCTTGATGATCTTCCCATCCCAATATGCGTAATCAGTCAATGTTTTTTTCCCGTCCGTACTGGTTTTCCCTTCAAGACCGTTGCTCGGATCACGGGGAAGGACCGCCTTATCGCCCCATACGTCCGACGTCATTTTGCCGACAATCGGAGTGGGTACGAAATAATCCACCAAATCCTTGGCTATGACCGACGACATGGCGCCGATAAAAAGCATCCCGTCAAACAACCGAAGTACCCTTTGCCGGCTATTCGCTCGATGGCACGACGGAGTATGCATTGTTTGGCTCCTTTCAACCCGCCCGATGGCGAATAGAGTTTCCAACTGGAATAGTGTACTATCACAGGCGCCTTTATTCATTGTCTTGATTCGTTCCAGGCGCCTTTGTTTTCAAGCGTCCCACCGTTATTTAAAAATCACCAATTTGTCATCCTGACGCTGGTTCATATAGCATAGTTTAATCCGACTCCGATGCGGGCGCAACAGTTTTAATGAAATAGGCGGTATGAGGCGACTCAAACGAGAAAAGCGCAATTGTTCCCTGCGCGCCTGTTGCGCGGCAACGCCGCGTTGTAGCTTTACTATTGAGCCTATAATTTCCCGGCATGGTCGAGCTTGATGACGAACATGGAATTGGACAACCCGAATTGTTTTTCCAGATCGACGTTATTTCCGCCCACCGGCAACCGTGCAACGAGTTTGCCCGAGCAGGTATAAACCGATATCATGCGCCTCGCTTCGGCGGAAACGCCGGGAAGCGTGAATGATTTACCGGCCATGACCATCATGGTCGTTCCCGCGGATGATGCGAGCGTTCTGCCCGTCCTCCGTATATCCGGAACAACGGGAACAATGCCATCGGGATAGGTCATATTGGGTTTCGGCGGCTCAGCCATACCCTCGCCCAGGAAATAATCCACGAATTTCGACTGGATATAACCCCTTTCGATCATGGCGTTTCGATACTGAGGATTGTGTAACAGGGTATAGATCCGGTGTTCCGTTGGAATGGTCGTCGTATAGATCCTCATCGCCGTATTGCCGGTTTGTTCTATCAGCAACTCCTCGCGCCAGTCGCCGAACATATCGCAGATAAGAGGGGTCATGTAGCCGCTGCCTGTGACATGGCCGGCAAGCGTCACGCCGCTAAAGCCGCCGCTAGGCATGCCCGGATAAGACCATTTTGATACTGAGGTCGCGTTGGCTTGCTCGCTCAACAAATCGCCGTCCCACCAGATGCGATAGCCAACACTCGGCGAGCCGGACCCTATTGCCGAACCGGTCAGGTTCGCATTGTTGAACACCCCATCGCTCGTCCAGCATTCGTATCCTTTTTGGGCCGGGTCGACGTCTCCGACATCCCCGCGGCTCATATCGCGTCCGCCAGGGCCAAACTTTCGAAGTACCTCGCCGGTCTTGGCGTCATAATAGTACCAATCATAAGTACAAAACTGTCCAATACCGAAACCTTCCAGGCCGGGACGGCTGGGATCCATGTCGGTGATGTGCCACCGGTCGCCGTGGAGAATGCCCTGGGATTTCTGATTCCAGAGGACCTTGCCGTCCTTATCCCTGCAATATCCGCCGTTGACAAATTCATCGATGCCGTCGCCATTAACGTCGAGACATCTGATCTGATGGTTGTTGGGATAGTCTGATATCGGGTCATCCAGGGCTTTCCATCGCAGCGACAATGAACAGCTTTTGCTGCAATCAAATGCCATGTCGGCCATGGCCTGCGTCCCGCCCCATTTTCCTTTAAACATAAGGGTCGGGTGCACGCCGTCAAAATAGGCGATTCCAAAATGGCCGGTTGGATTCCCCATAGTGGGATGATCATTGGGCACCGCGCAGCGCTTGCCTTTTTCCGCGCCTGTTACTCCATCGACCGCGACAATGAACGCATCAGTTGGATTTGTCGACGCGTTCAGTACTTTATTATCTCCGAAGATGGTACCGTTGCCCGCTTTAACTATTAATTCGGCTTTTCCGTCACAATCAATATCATAAACGGCCCAATTGTCGGAATGTCCGAAAGAGATACAGGCCGCACCGGGCCGGGAATCGCTCGTTGGCATGCTGTTGGGACCCATATCGATCCGCCACAGGTGTCTGCCGTCTCTGTGGTAGGCATCGAGATACTGGGACACATTTATCGCCTGGTTGTCCACGACATATTCGTATTCGCCATCCCCGTCGAGATCGCCGACCTGGCCAAACTTGATATTCTTGCCGGGTGCGGCCATAAGCGGGATTTCAAGGTAATTGCTTTGCAGTACCATCGCCGGTTTGATAGCATCCGACCCCTCGATGCCCCCGGTCATGACTTTGAGTGTATAGTCGCCGGTCCCGCTGCTGTTGTCCACATAATTGGTTGAGGTGGTTATGGGCGTGGCGTTGAGTTTCGTCCCACCCTTGTACACATTAAAGGCGATATCGGAACCCTGTTCCGGGCCGAATAACCGCCACGATAAGTATTTGGTCGCGCTGCCCGCGTTGGCCACTACAAGGCTGCGGCCGAGTTTTTCCATGATCCGCGGCCCGGCGGAATAGGCGGACAGCGAGACGATGCAAAGGGCCAGGACTGCATTGAAAAAAAGACTTCTGTACTTCATGCCAAACCTCCATTTGTGTTGTGGACATTCACTCCGAAACTATTTACTATCGACCTTTACAATAAATATGCCTTTCGCGGTTTCACGGTTAATGAACACGGGAATACAAGTAGCCTTGACAAGTATTTTTTGCAGTAATTTCCCGGAAACATCATAGACGGCAATGGTATTTTCCCTTCCGCGAAATTCCCGGGGGATCATGAATTTTCCACCTGTGATTTTATAGGTTCCTTCCTTGAAATTCGCGTTCATCGATTGCGGTCTCACATAATTAACTGCGGAGGTCAAGCCTCTTTCGACACAGGTAATGGTCACGCTTGCGCCCGTCAATCCCGGAGAGCTGGCGGTCACCGTGACAGTTCCCGCCGTATAACACCTCATGGACATCTTTGCCATGCCATATTGCATGCACCGTGTGTCCGGGGAAGTGGCGTTGTTGAAAGTCATCGAAGGGCCGGTGGGAAAAAGTCCGCTGCCCGTGGCGGCAAGCGTTATCGCTGGATTATTATTGACAGGCGTGCCGTTTGCCGACGCCACTTGGGCGATAAGCTCGACATCTTCCAAGCCGTCGTTTCCTATAACGAGAGTGTCTGCGGTCAAAATTATTTTCGCCGCCGTACCAGCGGTAGGCAACGTAGAGGCAATCCCCTTGGTTTCCTGCCGGTATTGATACCATTCCGGACCGGGAATCTTGTAATAATCGCACAAGCCGTTCTGTCCGTGGGTATTATTCAAACATGTACCGTAGCCGAAGCCTACCCATCGGACTTTTCCGGATCGCCATGCGTAAACCGCGGGACCGTTATGGTCGTAGTACTCGGTAACGATACTGGGCCAACCCGGATCTTGATATTCTTTTTTTGTCGCTCCGTCCCCGTTATATCCCGCCATGCTTGCACACGTGTCAAATCGCTCCCGCTGGGATCCGCCCGCGGATGAAATCCTTGAAGAATCGAGCGATTCGGCAAGTCTCGACAGTGCATGGTAAAAAATCTTGGCGCTGTCCAATATCGGGCCGGATCCGGTCCCGGATGGCGCGTTATAATACTCTCCCGTAAAGAATGTTTCATTCCCCATGCTCCATACGATGATGCTTGGGTGGTTCCTTCTTTCGCGAATGAATTCCGTCAGTTGTTGTTTCAAGTTGTCTTGAAACGGCTTCCAATCCTGGCTTCTGGTTGGATAGGCGCTTTGCTGCCAATTGGGTAGTTCGGTCAATTTGAATATCGTTCCCCAGAAATCATTTTCAGGCATGGCCATCATTCCCAGCTTGTCACACGCGTCGTCCCAGGCAATGGCATGAGGGTTATGGCATTCCCTGATCATGTCGAAGCCGGCCTGCTTCATGAGCGAAACGTCCCTTCGAAAACCGGCGTTAGTCTGTGCCTGCCCCCAACCGGCGCGATCGTCGTGGGCGTTTATCCCATTGATATAGCGATGTACGCCATTCAGGAAAAACCCCTGGTGCGCGGTCCACTGCACCGACCTGATTCCGAGCGGACTCTCGTAATTGTCCACGGCGCCGCTTCCGTCCGACACCGTTGTCAATACCTTGTACATGTAGGGTGTTTCCGGAGACCATAAATGCGGATTGGCGATGCTCGGACTGAGCTGCGCAAACTCATAGATAGCCCCCGCGTTTATCGACTGCGTGCTTTCCATGGACGTTACCGTGGTATTGGTCGCGTCGACAATGGTGGTCGTGACCTTACAGATGGCGGCCGCCGCGCCGTCATTTTTTATTTCCGTTTTAACCTTGACCGTTGCTTGAGTCGAGGTCGCCTGAGGCGTGGTGACGAATGTGCCGTACCACGTTACATGGAGCGGATTGGTAACGACCAGGTACACGTTCCTGTGGATGCCCCCTAAAAAACACCAGTCACCCGCGCGCGGGGCGATTTGCGGGTCCCATGTGCTGTTTAGCCGTATGGCAATGACATTATCGCCCGCGGTTACGGCGTTGGTTATATCGAAATAAAACCCCGTGTATCCGCCCCTATGCTCTCCCGCCAGGGTCCCATTGACATATACTTGCGCAACCTGAAAGGCGGCTTCGAATTCCAGAAAAATCCTTTTTGATGTTTTCCAGTCCGAAAGCACGTTGAAATGCTTTCGGTACCAGCCGATTCCCGCATACCAGAATACCCCCGCGGCCGAAGCGAAATAAGGCGTGTCGAACACATGCGGCAAATTCACCTTGTTCCAGGCCGCGTCGTTAAAACCTATCGCTTGCGCGCCGGTCACGTCGGCTTTAGAGAAAGTCCAGTTGGCATTCAAGGAGATTTTCATTCGCTGGGCCCCGAAACAAACGGAAGCCTGAGCGCTCAATATGATGATTATTAATTCCATCAACACTATCTTGCTAAGAACACCTTTTCTCATTGGAGGCCTCTCTATCTATTAGATTTTACTAAAAGGGTTACCTATGGTTTTTCTTTTGCGTCAACCGTGTTAATTCGCAGCAGATATAATCCGTTCGACAAACCAAAATCTTTTTGAAGATTGACAATATTATTCTTGACAACGGCTTTAATCAGAAGCTTTCCCGCGCAGTCATAGACCGTTACACGTTTTAACATGCCGCTCATTTGGACGGGCAAGGCCATCGGACGGTTGCCGAAAATTCTCATGGAAGCATTCATTGATTTTTGTGAAGAGACATAAACCGCATCGGGAGAAACCATGGTGCCGTCATAATACCTGATGTTCGGTTTCGCCTCAGGAAGGGTCATGCCGGGGCCGATGTAAATGCCCGGTTCCGGCGGCTGGTTATACACGACATTCTCCGAGGCAACGCTCATCCGGTAGCTCGGATCATGCATCAGCGTATAAAGACGATTGGTGGTCGGCGTTGTCGTGGTATAGATCCGAAGCGCCGAATTATCGTTCGTCCTGTAGATCACTTCTTCACGCCAGTCGCCGAAAATGTCCGCGGTGAGGCACGGCGTCGATTTTGTGCCGTTGTTCGAGGTGCAGCCGGATGCAGTGAGCAGATTTCCTCCGCCGTATTTCGTGATCGAGTTGCTGTTTTCAGTGGCACGGTTAAGACTGCCGTCCCACCACATGGTAAAATTATCGGATGAAGGCGAGTTTCCCGCTTTATTATGGGAAACGTCCCAAAGCCCGCCCACGGTCGACCACATCTGCCAGCCTTTAAGACCGGCGACAAGCGGTCCGCAGCAACCGCGTCCGTTGTCGCCCGTACCGGGGTCCGACCATATAATAGCCCCGGTTTTGGCGTCCCGGAAACTCGCGTCTATTCCGCCGTTGCCGGCCGG
>Ga0182021_10001418_pt1 | contig 27378 bp, 29 predicted proteins | sample 612E3MmetaG_FD_120493 | JGI IMG/M metagenome (GOLD analysis project Ga0182021, IMG submission 120493) | Permafrost microbial communities from Stordalen Mire, Sweden - 612E3M metaG (Illumina Assembly) | ecosystem: Environmental > Terrestrial > Soil > Wetlands > Permafrost | place: Sweden...
CTCATCGGGCTCGGCCCCGGCCGAGGCGATGAACCCGGTGCGGTGGTCGTAAATGGTGTCGATGAAGGTGATGAAGCGGCGCGCCTCGTTGCGCTGCTCGCGGCCCATGATGGGGATGCCGTCGAGGAAGATGGTGTGGTAGTGGCGTGCAAGGGCGATGTAGTCGGCGGCGGCCAGCGGCTTCTCGCAGAGATCCGCGAAGGTGAAGCGCGCGGCCCCGAAGCTCGCGCGCGGCACCAAAAGCTCGCGGCCGAGCACCGTCAGCGCCTCCTCGCGGGCTGGCTCGCCGAAGGTCAGCCGGCGCCAGAGATCGTCCATCGCCGCCGCTGCCGCGGGGCCGGGCGGCGAAAAATAGAGCGATGCGTTGCCGAGCTGGCCAAGCCTGAAATCGCGCGCGGCTTCGAGCTGGAGCAGTTCCATGTTGTCTTCGGCGAGATCGATGAAGGGCAGGAACAGATCGCGGTTGCGCCCCTCCTTGTAAAGGTCGCGCGGATGGCTGTTCGATGTCACCACGACGATGGTGCCCGCCTGAAAAAGCGTGCCGAACAGGCGGTTCAGGATCGTGGCGTCCGCGATATCGATCACGAACAACTCGTCGAGGCACAAAAGCCGGGCTTCGCCTGCGATCGCCCTGCCCACCGCGACAATCGGGTCCTCCTTGGCTTCGCGCCTGGCAATTGCGAGCCGCGCGTGCACATCCGCCATGAACTCGTGGAAATGCGCCCGCCGCCTGGGGCTCACCCTAACCGTGCTGGAGAACAGGTCCATCAGCATGGTCTTGCCGCGCCCGACAGCGCCAAAAATGTAAAGCCCCTTCGGCACTTCGCCGCGCCGCCGGGTGAAGAAGGAGAAGAAGTCCGTGCGCGCGGGCGGCACGTAGGCGGCGAGGCGGTTGGTGAGGATTTGCAGCTTCTCCACGGCAAGCGCCTGCGCGCTGTCCGGCGCGATCTTACCGTCCGCCAGCAGCCGGCGGTATTTCTGGAGCAGCGATTCGGGCATGGCGGGCTAGCGGACGTTCCGCAATTCGAGTTCGACCGTGCCAACCGACGAGCTTGGCGAAGCCAGCTCGATGTCGAATTCCGCGCGCTCATCGGGCTGGATCTTGCCGTTCTCCACAGACAGGCTCGCCGGATACTCCTTGTCGTGTGCCGGATCGTCGTCTTTGATCGAGACCACCAAGTCGGGCACCCCCACCGCGCGCTGCGCCCGGTTGTAGACGGCCCCCTTGATATGCAGCACGGGCTTGAAGTCGGATACGGCCCACTCGTACTGGATGCCCTCGAAAATCAGCGGCTGAACCATGACCGGCATGCCAATGGTGCGATAAAATGCCGCAAGTCCGGGCACCGCGCCGGCCGCGATCTCGCGGAAGCCGAACAGCCCCGCGGTGAAACCGCACGCAACGCTCAGGAAGAGGCCCCATGCGGCCGCAAGCGCCAGCGCACCTCCCGGCTGGCGGGTTTTGGGCTCCAGATGCTGCGCCAGATCCCGGCTTTCCTCAAGCTCGCGGAAAAGCCGCTCGTCGAACACGGTCTCGCTTGCGGGAGGCTCGCCTCCTTCCTCCCCAAGCGGAAAGGCTTCACCGGCGGGCTGCGCGGTACGGGGAGGCAGGGGCTGCTGCCAGAACTCCGTAGAAGCTTCCGGCAAACCTTCCTCGCCATCTCCTGCCGCCGCCGCGGGTTCTTCTTGCTGGAATTGCGCCTCCTCATCGGGAGCTTCGGCCTCTTCCACGGGCGCTGTGTGCGATGGAAAATGCGCCTGGAGAGCCGCGCGCAATTGCGCATCCAGATCGGCCCCGGAGGGGGCCGCCTCCTGCTCCTGCTCCCGCTGCCGCGCCTGCCAGTCCTGAAGCCAGCCTTGCTGGGCCTCGGCCGCGTTCTCCTCGCCGGTCCCCGCGCCGGACCACCCGCCGCCCGCGAAGCCTTCCATGCCGCCGGCCGGTTCCAAGCCCTGCTCCTCCTCGGGCGAGGCGTCCCAGCCGGATGCGCCAGCTCCGCCTGTTTCCGCCGGGCTCCTGAAGGGGTAGGCTTCCTGCTCCGTGTCCGCGTAAGCGGTTACGGGAGCCTGAATGCCGCTTGCATGCGCGAACGCCCGCTGCTCGCCGAGGCTTGCAAACACGTCGCGCACAGCCGCCCGCGCGTCGTCGAGCGTGCGCACGCCGCGATCCGCCGCCGCCATGGCAGGGTTGGTCCGTGGAAACGGAGCCGGACCGGCGGCCGCGGCGGCAAGTCCGGGATCGTCGAATTCTTCTTGAGCGGCGGGGGCCGGCGTCTGGTTCCTGCGCGCGAAGCTGGCGAACCAGCGTGCATCGCCGCCTGTTTCTTCGTGGCTGGCCGCTTCTTCTTCCACAGGATATCCCCCGGTGGAAGCCGTCCTGGAACCGGCAAAACCGGCATGTCCAGCGTCCGGAGCCTCCTCCTGGCGGGACCCGGCGCCCGGATAATAGCCATGGGAGAAAGCCTGTGCCTGAGCCTCTTCCTCCTCTTCCACCTCCGGTCCCCAGCCGCCAGCCTCTTCGGCGTCGGCATCGTAGCCGGTGGCGTCCATCCCGTCTCCGCCGGCCTCATAGGCCTCGTCAGCCGGGTAGCCGTCCTCCATGCCCGGCGTGGCCCGCCAAACGTTCTCGCATTTGGCGCAACGCACGGTGCGGCCTTCGGGCGGCAACTCCACCTTGATGTCGTACTGGGTGCTGCAAGCCGGGCATTCAATAATCATGGGATAAACCCTATTCTTAGGCTCCTGGCATTCGCGGTCTCGGCTTTGCCGAATTCGATTGCTACATGCGCTCGCCTTATCATAAATCCATGCGGGATCTAACGGCAGGGTTGGGATCGTGGTATCGGGTCATGCTTTAATACGATTCGAAAATGTCGGCCTCCGTTACGGGGTCGGTCAAGAGGTGCTACGCGACATCAACTTTCAGTTGCACCCCGGATCGTTTCACTTCTTAACAGGACCGTCGGGCGCAGGCAAATCCACATTGCTGCGACTCCTGTTTATGTCGCTCAGGCCCACGCGCGGGCTCGTCCATCTTTTCGGACGGAATATTGCCCAGAATACGACCGGCCAGCGCGCCGATCTGAGGCGCCGCATCGGCATCGTGTTCCAGGACTTCCGCCTGCTCGATCACCTCACCACCTGGGAGAATGTAGCACTTCCCTTGCGCGTCACTGGACGCAAGCAAAGCGACTACGCCGAGGATGTCACCGAGCTTCTGAAATGGGTGGGCCTTGGAGACCGGATGCACGCCTATCCCGCGATTTTATCCGGTGGAGAGAAGCAGCGCGCCGCTATCGCGCGGGCCGTTATCGGCAAGCCCGAGCTTCTGCTCGCCGACGAGCCGACCGGCAACGTCGACCCGCAAATGGCCCGCAGGCTTCTGCGCCTGTTCATCGAGCTGAACCGGCTTGGCACCTCCATCATCATCGCCACCCACGATATTCAGCTTTTGTCGCAATTCCCTGGCGCGCGCATGCAACTCGAAAACGGGCGTTTAGAACTTTACGAATAGGTCTTTTCGGCATATGAGCACCATGGGCACACCGCATTCGCTTCCGGTTCCGGTCGAGATCCCTGGCCAAACAATGTCCAAATTCGCGCGCGCCAACGCGCCGATCGTGCCGCCCGGCTCAGTCACGGGCCGGTCGCTCACCTTCGTGATCACCATCATGGCGTTTCTGGCCTCGCTGACCGCGGGCGGGGTCTATCTCATTTTCAACGCCGCCAGCATCTGGACGAACAACATCTCCTCGGAGATTACGGTGCAGGTGCAAAGCAAGAGCGGCGACGCGGGCGATACGAAAATCTCGGAGATCGTGAAATTCCTCTACGATCAGAACGGCGTGAAGCAGGTCATTCCCTATACGCGGGAGCAATCGCTGAAGCTCGTCGAGCCGTGGATCGGCAAGTCCGAAGTCCTCAAGAGTTTTCCCGTTCCGCGTCTTCTCGCCATCGAGATCGACCGCGACAATCCGCCCGAGATTCCGACTCTGAAGAAGGTTCTGGAGGCGAAATTTCCGGGCGCCGTGCTCGACGACCATGGGCTCTGGCGCGGCGAGATCCACCGGCTGACAAGGTTCCTTGAGCTTGGAGGCATCGGCATGCTGGCGCTGATGGCTGCCGCCACCGCCGCTGTCATCATCGCGGCGGCAACCAGCGCGCTTGCCTCCAACCGGGAAATCGTCTCCGTGCTCAACCTCGTGGGCGCGGAGGAACGGTTCATCGCCAGCCAGTTCGAGATGCACTTCCTGTGGGTGGGTATCAAGGCTGGCGTCGCGGGCGCCGGCACGGCGGCGCTCGCCTTTCTGGCCCTGCCCTACGTCACCGGGAGCATGAGCAGCAGCGCCGCCGCCGAAGCCGAGATCCGGAGGCTCGTGGGAGCCGGGACACTGGACTGGGGCGGTTATGTCGTGCTCGCCCTGGTCGTCGTCGTTGTCTCCCTTATCTGCAAGATGACCTCGCGCTATGGTGTTAGGCGCATTCTCAATCAGCAAAATGCGTGACCTGGGGGCAAATACCGTCACCGGCGCGGGCGGGGCAAAAAATCGCATGCGCCAACGCGCCGTTAACGGTATCATAGGACGCGATGACAGCCGGGAGTGAAAAGCACAGGCCCGTGGCGTGGCGGATAGCACGAGCGATCGTTTCGCGGACGCTTGGCCTCTTCGCCTTCTTCGCCATCGCGCTGACCGTGGGCTTCTTCGTCTTCGCTCACTGGGTGAGCGGCATGCCTGCCGGCTCCTCTGGCGTCGCCGACGGCATCGTCGCGCTGACCGGAGACGAGGACCGGATCACCGAGGCCATGCACCTGCTCTCGCACGGAAAAGCGGGGCGTCTGCTGATATCGGGCGTCTACAAAAGCACCGGCGCCCCCCAGATAATCAGCATGAACGGCACGCTGCGCGAAGATGCTTCCCTGTTCGGCTGCTGCGTCGACCTCGACAAGCGCTCGCTCAACACCGAGGATAACGCCTTCGAGGCAACGGTTTGGGCAAGGAAACTCGGCTTCCGCTCGCTCATCGTGGTGACATCCACCTACCACATGCCGCGGACGCTCATCGAGCTTAGGCAATCCATGCCCGAAGCCGTTCTCGTTCCCTATCCGGTGAAGTCGCCGCGCATGGAGCAGGAATGGTGGAACGACCCGAAGACCACCTGGGTTCTTTTCAAGGAATATCTGAAATTTGTAACCGCGTCGGCGCGCTATGCGTCCAATATGCTCGCCACCCCATCCCCCAGCAGCAACAAGCAGTTGAGTCAGCGGACCATCAATGCGCGCATGGACTAGGCGGGCACTCTACGTGCGCTCTGCGCTGTTTTACCCCGTGCTTTACATAAATTGGGCGCTTTTTCTGATCCTCGGAAGCTGGCTGCTCTGGGCACCGCGCCGCTGGGCCATGGCCGGGCTTGCCATCCATGGCCGCGCGACGGTCTGGCTTTTACGGCTCATCTGCGGCACCGGAATGGAAGTCAGGGGGCATGAGAAGCTGCCTGCCGGCCCTGTCATCGTCGCGGCGAAACACCAGTCGACCTGGGACACCTTCGCGCTCATCCCGCTCATGCGCGATCCGGCCTTCGTGATGAAGGCAGAGCTTCTGTCCATCCCAATTTACGGCACTTTCTGCCGGAAGTTCGAGCTGATCCCCATCCAGCGCGAGTTAGGCCCCGCCGCACTCCGCCTGATGGCACGCGAGGCGCGCTCGCGCGCGGCGCAGGAGCGCGAAATTCTGATTTTCCCCGAGGGCTCGCGCAAAGTCCCAGGCTCTCCGCCAAATTATAAGCCCGGCATCGCTCTCCTTTATCAGGATCTCCAGCTCCCCGTTTGCCCGCTGGCGCTCAACTCCGGCGCGTTTTGGCCCCGGCGCTCCTTTCTGCGCTACCCCGGAACCATCGTCGCGGAGTTCCTCGACCCCATTCCGGCGGGCCTGCCGCGCCAGGAGTTCATGCAAAGGCTTGAAGAGACGCTCGAAGCCGCGTCCGGCCGGCTGCTTGCCGAAGCCAGGCAGGAGCTTAAGGAGAAGGGTTACGGCGCGTCCGCCTCGCTGGAAGCCGCAAGCGCCGCCGTACCGAATTAGCGTGCAGGAGCGGCGGTTTATTAGCGGCTTATTGAGCCGGGCGCTGTCATATAGCATGCTGGGAACCGCATTTATTCCCACGCGATCCCGAAGTTATCCACAACCGGGCTTGGCGTTCAGGTACGAAGAGAGAACATTATGCGTTTCTACAAGGAACGCAGCTGGGTTGGCGGGTGCCGCATGTCCGTTCAAATCTCAAAGCAAATCTGGGAAGCGAAATACCGCTTCGAACCCCCCGGCGGCCAGCCCGAGCATTCGATCGAGGAGACCTGGGCAAGGGTTGCGGCGGCCGCCGCATCCGCCGAGGCTCGCGCCAATCGCAAGGCTTGGCAGCAGCGCTTTTTCGAGGCCATGGCGGATTTCGCCTTCATCCCGGCGGGCCGCATACTCGCCGGCGCGGGAACCGGGCGCGGCGTGACCCTTTTCAATTGCTTCGTGATGGGCGCCATCGGCGACGACATGGGCTCGATTTTCGCCCACGTGCGCGAGGCCGCGCTGACGTTGCAGCAAGGCGGCGGTATCGGGCACGACTTCTCGACGCTCCGGCCCAGGGGTGCTGCCGTGCGCGGCGTTGGCGCGGACGCTTCCGGCCCGGCGAGCTTCATGGATGTCTGGGACGCAATGTGCAAGACGATCATGTCCGCGGGCTCCCGCCGGGGCGCGATGATGGGCACCTTGCGCTGCGACCACCCCGACATCGAGGCGTTCATCGAGGCCAAGGCCGATCCCAGGAGGCTCAGGAACTTCAACCTGTCGGTGCTCGTGACCGATGACTTCCTGGAGGCGGTCGAGGCGGATGGGCCATGGCCGCTTGTCTTCGGCGGCGAGGTCTTCCACACGGTGAGCGCGCGCGGGCTCTGGCACAAGATCATGCGCAGCGCTTACGATTACGCCGAGCCCGGAGTGATTTTCATCGGCCGGGTGAATGCGCTGAGTAACTTGAATTATTGCGAAAACATCAGCGCAACCAATCCTTGCGGAGAGCAGCCATTGCCTCCCTATGGCGCCTGCCTGCTTGGCTCCATCAATTTGGCGGCGCTGATCGAAGATCCCTTCGCGCCGGGCGCGCGGCTCGACGAGAGCCGGCTCGATGGCCTGGTGCCCATAGCGGTCCGGCTGCTCGACAACGTTATCGACGTATCGCGCTATCCCCTGCCCGCCCAGGAAAAGGAAGCCAAGGCCAAGCGGCGCATCGGGCTCGGCGTGACGGGCCTTGCGGATGCGCTCATCATGTGCGGGAAACGCTACGGCTCGGAGGAGGGCCGCGATCTCGCCAGGGGCTGGATGGAAAAGATCGCGCACACGGCCTATGCGGCAAGCGTGGAGCTGGCAAAGGAGAAGGGCGCCTTCCCGCTGTTCGATGCGGGCAAGTTCCTGAAGCAGCCGTTCCCCAGCTCGCTGCCGCAGCCCTTGCAAGACGCGATCGCAAAGCACGGGATAAGGAACGGCGTGCTGACTTCCATCGCGCCGACCGGCACGATCTCGCTGCTTGCGGGCAATGTGTCGAGCGGGATCGAGCCGGTCTTCGATCTCGAATACCGCCGCCGCATCCTTAGCCCCGATGGCACGCCAACCTACGAAACCGTCGAGGATTACGCCGTGCGCCTGTTCCGCGAACGGCACGGCGAAGCGCCGCTCCCGGAAACCTTCGTCACCGCGCACCAGCTTTCGCCGCGCAAGCATCTCCTCATGCAGGCCGCACTTCAGCAATATGTCGACGCCTCGATCTCGAAAACCGTGAATTGCCCCGAGGCCATGCCATTCGACGAGTTCGAAGCGCTTTACCTCGATGCCTACCGGCTGGGGCTCAAGGGCTGCACGGCATACCGGCCCAATCCTGTCACCGGGGAAGTCCTATCGGCCGTGGCGCCGCCTGCCTCGGAAGCGTCGCAGCCGATAGAACTTCCGCTGCCGCCCGGCTTGCAGCCGCCCGCCCGCGACGCGGTCCTGTCCGGCTTCACCTACAAGCTGAAATGGCCGGGCTCTGATCACGCCATCTACGTCACACTCAACGACACATACGATGGCGACCGGCGCCGCCCCTTCGAGATCTTCATAAACTCGAAAAACCTGGAGCATTACGCCTGGACGGTGGCGCTCACCCGCATGATCAGCGCGATCTTCCGGCGCGGCGGCGATATTTCGTTCGTCGTGGAGGAGCTTAAGGCGGTCTTCGATCCAAGGGGCGGCGCCTGGATGAATGGCAAATACGTGCCCAGCCTGCTCGCTGCCATCGGCGGCATCATCGAGCAGCACCTCGTTCATATCGGCTTCGCAGATGGGGGCTGTAACGCCCTGCCAGGCGCCGGAGTTGGAAAAGCACTTGTGGAAAGCGGAGGAAGCGATACAGGAATAACGGCGGCGGGGGCGCGCCTTTTTTGCCCGCGTTGCGGGTCGCCAAGCATGGTGTTCCAGGAGGGCTGCGGCGTCTGCCGCAATTGTGGATTTTCCACCTGCGGCTAAACTGCCTTGTTCGACCTAAGGCCGGTTGCTCCAGGGGCGGCCCGTCACCATAATGGCCCCGAATTTTGTACCTTTGGGAGGAATATCGATGACAGCAAAAACTTATCCCGTTCCAGAAGGCTGGCGTTCCTCGGCCTACATTAATGACGAAAAATACCGTGCCATGTACGAGCAAAGCGTCAAGGATCCCAATGGATTCTGGGGCGAACAGGCCGGCCGCCTCGACTGGATCAAACCTTTCACCAAGGTCAAGAACACCTCGTTCGATCCGCATAACGTCTCCATCAAGTGGTATGAGGACGGAACGCTCAACGTCTGCGCAAACTGCGTGGACCGTCACCTTGCCAAACGCGGCGATCAGGCCGCCATCGTTTGGGAAGGCGACGAGCCCAGCATGGACCAGAAGATCACCTACCGGCAGCTCCACGAGCGCGTGAGCCGCTTCGCCAATGTGCTCAAGAAGCACGGCGTCAAGAAGGGCGACCGGGTAACGATCTATCTGCCGATGATCCCCGAAGCGACCTATGCCATGCTCGCCTGCGCGCGCATCGGCGCGGTCCACTCGGTGGTGTTCGGCGGCTTCTCGCCGGACAGCCTCGCCAGCCGCATTATCGACTGCGATTCGAACGTGCTCATCACCGCGGACGAAGGCATCCGGGGCGGCCGCAAAGTGCCGCTCAAGGCCAATGCCGACAAGGCGCTTGAGAAATGCCCGACCGTGGAGCGCGTGCTCGTCGCCAAGCGCACCAACAACCCCGTCGGCTGGAAGGCCGGCCGCGATTACTGGCTCGCCGACGAAATGCTATCCGTTTCCGCCGACTGCCCGCCGGAGGAGATGAGCGCGGAGGACCCGCTGTTCATCCTCTATACGTCCGGTTCGACCGGCCAGCCCAAGGGCGTGCTGCACACCTCGGGCGGCTATCTCGTCTACGCCTCGCTCACGCACCAGTACGTCTTCGACTACAAGGATGGCGACATTTTCTGGTGCACCGCGGACGTCGGCTGGGTGACGGGGCACAGCTACATCGTCTATGGGCCGCTCGCCAATGGCGCCACCACGCTCATGTTCGAGGGCGTACCGAACTATCCCAGCGCATCGCGCTTCTGGGACGTTTGCGACAAACACAAGGTGGACACGTTCTACACCGCGCCGACAGCGATCCGTGCGCTGATGGGCGCTGGCGAAGGCCACGTCAAGAAGACGAGCCGCAAGTCGCTCAAGCTATTGGGCAGCGTCGGCGAGCCGATCAATCCGGAGGCCTGGGAGTGGTATTACCACGTTGTGGGCGAGGACCGCTGCCCCATCGTCGACACCTGGTGGCAGACCGAAACGGGCGGCATTCTGATCACGCCGCTGCCCGGCGCCACCGCCCTGAAGCCCGGCTCGGCGACCCGGCCGTTCTTCGGCGTGCAGCCGGCACTCGTATCGCCCGAGGGCCAGACCATGGAGGGACCGGGCGAAGGCAATCTCGTGCTGACCGATTCGTGGCCGGGGCAGATGCGCACCGTCTACCGCGATCACGAGCGCTTCGTGCAGACCTACTTCTCGACCTATCCGGGCACCTATTTCACCGGCGACGGCTGCCGCCGCGACGAGGATGGGTATTACTGGATCACAGGCCGCGTCGACGACGTTATCAACGTCGCCGGCCATCGCATGGGCACGGCGGAGGTCGAATCGGCACTCGTCGCCCACCCGAAAGTGGCGGAAGCCGCCTGCGTCGGCTACCCGCACAGCCTCAAGGGACAGGGCATCTACGTCTATGTGACGCTCATGACCGGCATCGAGCCATCCGAGGAACTCAGAACCGAGCTTAAGAACTGGGTGCGCCAGGAAATTGGGCCGATCGCGACACCCGACCTGATCCAGTTCGCGCCAGGCCTGCCCAAGACACGCTCCGGCAAGATCATGCGCCGCATCCTGCGCAAGATCGCCGAGGACGATTTCTCGAATCTCGGCGACACCTCCACGCTTGCCGAGCCCGGCGTTGTGACCGACCTGATCGGCAATCGCATGAACAAGACGGCCGCCTGACCAAGGTCTCACCGCCCGGCCACCATGCCGGGCGGCTCCATTCTCCTGCCTGTTTCGCTGACGGGCTTCGCCGCATACGCGGCACTTACCGCCAATTTCCTATATTCCTGGGTTTATTCCTGAAGCTCCGCCGGAGGCGCGCCCTGTTGCAGCAGAGGCACGCCAGACGCGCGGAGTGAGCGCGTCCATGGCCAAGCCCATGACAACAGCCAAAGAATCAGAAAGTGATGTGGTTAATAGTAACTTAACGGGATAGAATCATGACCGAGCAGACTATTGCACAGGCAAATGATGACGTGGCCGGACTCGGCTTTCGCAGTCACCTCCTGATGCCTGTGGTTGAGGGGAATACGCTCGAAAGCGATGACGTGTGCAGCTTTCTGGCTGGGCGGCTTTCCTCCGAAGAAGAAGAGAAGCAAGGCCCGGACAGGTGGTGGGTCGGCTTCCCTGTAAGTTAGTCAGTTTGTTTAAGCGTTTTTATTAATGTTTATGCGTGGCGGCTGGAAAAGCCGCTTTTACTTTTCTTGAACGTGCTCTACTGTGCGCGCCAAATCCTGGCGGTCCTCCCAGGATTAGCCACCACCCTCTCTAACAATGCAGGTTACCATGCGTCCCTCGAAACGGCAGCCGGGCGATTTGCGCCCTGTCAGCTTCCAGCGCGCCTTTTCACTTCATGCCGAAGGCTCCTGCCTCATAAAGTTTGGCAATACGCATGTGCTTTGCACGGCGAGCCTGGAGGATCGTGTACCGCCATGGCTCAAGGGTCAGGGCCGGGGCTGGATCACCGCCGAATACGGCATGCTGCCGCGCGCGACCTCCGACCGGACGCGGCGTGAGTCGTCGACGGGCCGTCAATCTGGCCGCAGCCAGGAAATCCAGCGCCTGATCGGCCGGGCCTTGCGCGCTGTCGTCGACCTCCAGGCCCTTGGCGAACGCCAGATCATGGTGGACTGCGATGTGCTTCAGGCAGACGGCGGCACGCGCACCGCGTCCATCACAGGCGCCTGGATCGCGCTTCACGATTGCTTCCAGTGGATGCGCGCCCGCGACATGATCAAGGACGGCGTGATGAAGGATCAGGTCGCGGCCGTCTCTTGCGGCATCTACAAGGGAACCCCGGTGCTCGATCTCGATTATCCGGAAGATTCCGAGGCGGAGGCGGATGCCAACTTCGTGTTCACCGGCAAAGGCCTGATCGTGGAGGTGCAAGCCACCGCGGAGAAGGCCGCGTTTTCCGAGGAACGCATGGCGGAGCTTACGGAGCTGGCCAAAAAGGGCGTGGCGGAACTCGTCAACCTGCAAAAGCTGACCATCCTGTAACACGCGAGTTCAAATGACGTTACGGCTCAGGCGTGGCAGCAGTCTTGCCGTCGCATCGCATAACCAAGGCAAGCTGCGCGAATTCCGGGATCTGCTGGGTCCATATGGAGTCAAGGTGGTTTCAGCCGGAGAGCTTGGCGTTCCCGAGCCGGTGGAAACCGGCGAGACCTTCGAGGAAAACGCGCAGCTCAAGGCGGTGATCACGGCATTCGCGTCTGGCGTGCCTGCCCTGGCCGACGATTCCGGCCTCGCTGTGGAGGCTCTGGGTGGAGCGCCCGGTATCCACTCCGCGCGCTGGGCTGGCGAGCCGCGCGACTTCTACCGCGCAATGGAACGGGTCGAGGAGGAGCTTCAGGCGAAGGGCGCCACATCGCCGGAAAGACGCCGGGCCAAATTCGTGTGCGTGCTTTGCCTTGCAAATCCGATGGGCGCGGCCCAGTTCTTCGAGGGCACGGTTGAAGGCCATCTGGTATGGCCTCCCCGCGGCGAAAAGGGCTTCGGCTACGATCCCATATTCGTGCCGGACGGATACGATCAGACATTCGGGGAGATGGACCCCGCGAAGAAACATGCGATTTCCCACCGCGCAAACGCCTTCGCAGCCTTCCACGCCGCGGTCCTTGAGGGAGATGCAGGGCAAGACTGACGCGGCCAACGAGATTTTGGACGGACTCGCGGTCTACATTCACTGGCCCTTCTGCCAGTCCAAATGCCCTTACTGCGATTTCAACTCATACGTCAAGCGAAGCGTCGGCGAGGAAGAGTACCTGAAAGCCGTCACCGCCGAACTTCGCTATTACGCGGAGCAGACGGCGCGGCGCCCAATTACGAGCGTCTTCTTCGGCGGCGGGACGCCCTCGCTGATGGCGCCGGGGACGGTTGCGGCGCTTCTCGGCCAAATCGCAGCGCTCTGGCCGATCGAACGGGACTGCGAGATCACGCTCGAAGCAAATCCATCCAGCGTCGAGGCAGGGCGCTTTGCCGGTTTCCGCGAGGCTGGGGTCAATCGCGTTTCTCTGGGCGTACAGTCTTTCGACGATGCGGCACTGCGCTTTCTGGGCCGGGTGCATAGCGCTAGGGAAGCCCGCCAAGCGCTGGATATCGCTGCCCGCCATTTCGATCGCGTCAATTTCGATCTGATCTACGCCCTGCCCGGCCAAACGCCACAAGCTTGGCGCGAGGAACTGGCCCAGGCGCTGCGCCTGGCGCCGGCGCATCTGTCGCTTTACCAGCTCACCGTCGAGCCTGAAACGCCGTTCGCCCATTTGCACCGGAGCGGGAGGCTGCAAATCCCCGGCGGAGAGCGATCCGCCAGTCTTTACGAGGAGACGCAGGAGCTTTGCGAAGCAGCGGGGCTGCCTGCCTACGAGGTCTCGAACCACGCCCGGCCAGGGCAGGAAAGCCGGCACAACCTGACCTATTGGCGCTATGGCGACTATATCGGCGTGGGGCCTGGCGCCCACGGCCGCATCAGCACCGGGAAATCCAAGATGGCAACGGCGGCGATCGGGGCGCCAGGCGCTTGGGCTGCTCAGGTGTCCAGGCGGGGCCACGGCTGCGAGGAAGTCAGCGAGCTTAGCCCGCGCGAACAGGCAGAGGAAATGCTGTTGATGGGCTTGCGTCTGAGCGAAGGACTTGACGCAAAGAGCCTGCGGGTCAGCACCGGGTACTCGCTGGAACCGGCTGGCCTTTCGAGGCTGGAAGAGGAGCGTTTGCTATGTAGGGAGGGCGGCTACATCCGCGCAACCGCTAAAGGCCGCCTCGTTCTGAACGCGCTTATCGAATCGCTCGCCGCTGGGTTGACGGCGGATGCACCGTGCTGACTCCCGGCAAATCGGGCAGAAAAAGCGGGTGCGAACTTGCTTCCGGCTCTACTGGCGCGGTGAGTTCCCCTGAGAGCGGGACCTTTGCGGGCTTGGCAGCCTGTTCCCGCTTTCAGTTCTTATCGAGGCCGTAGCGGTAATGGCCGGCGATCTTGAAGGCGAACAGCGTATCCTCAACCTCGGCGCCAGCGCCGATATTGTGCACGATGAGCGGCAATCCCCCGCTCTGCCGGTCCGAAACGAGCCCGATGTGCGGCCGGCCGTCCGGCAGCCGCCAAGTCACGATGTCTCCCGGCTTGTAGTCTCCCGCCTCCTTCGACACTGGCAGCTCCTTGCCGTGCCGCTTGAAGAACACCTCAAGGTTCTGAACGCGCCGGTGGTCGATGTTGGAATCGGGCCGGGAAAGCCCCCAAAGCCTGGGGTACACGCCGAAGGCCCTGTGCATGTCCTGGTTGACCTGAAGCTGCAAATCCAACCCGATACCGCGGTAAGCCCGCACGACCACATCGGTGCACACGCCCCGCTCAAACGGCACGTCGCCGCCCGGAAAGGCGATGCGCTCGTAGGCGGCATCGTATTTGACAGTCTTGCCTACCTGTCCATAGGCGCTCTCCAGAAATAGCGGCAGGCGCGCCTGCTCCTGCGCCATGAGCGTGGAAGGTGCCAGAACGAACAGCAGCAAAAGAACCCGGAACATAGCGCGGTCCCGCATTTGAAATAGCCGCACCGAATATCGCCATCCTTTTTGGCAGGAAACCGGCTAAAGGAAGCCCATTTCAAGTATGGAGGAACCGGCTTGAACGGAGGGCACCGGCAGCTCTCGAATGCGCAAGCTTCTCGAATGGCGGCGCCCCTACTCCACCAGCAGCACGATTTTTCCCATGTGCGTGCCCCCTTCCATCTCGCGATGCGCGGCGGCAGCTTCGGCGAGCGGGAAAAACTTGCTGACCACGACCTTCACCGTCCCGCTTTCGAGAAGCGGCCAGACCTTCCGCTCAAGCTCGCCAGCCAGATGCGCTTTGAATTCGGGCGGCCTCGGACGCAAGGTCGATCCGGTGAGCGTCAGGCGCTTCAGCATCAAGGGCATGAGGTCAACCTGAACCCGGGAGCCGCTCAGGAAGGCGACCTGGACGATCCGGCCCTCCTCAGCCGCGCAGGCGATGTTCTCCTTCACATAATCGCCACCCACCATATCGAGGATGACATCCACGCCGCGCCCGGCCGCCGCCTTGATTTCAGCCGCGAATGAGGGGTGGGCCTTGTAGTTTAAGGCCCGTTCCGCGCCCAGGCTCTCGCAATAGGCGCATTTCTCATCGGTGCCGGCGGTTGCGAATACGCGCGCGCCGGAACGGGCCGCGAGCTGGATCGCCGCGGTACCGATGCCGCTTGAGCCGCCATGGACGAGAAAAATCTCGCCCGGCTTGAGCCCGCCGCGCTCGAAAACGTTGTGCCACACCGTCATGAAAGTCTCGGGGATGCAGGCCGCCTCCGCCATGCCGAGCCCCTGGGGTATGCGCATGCACGAGCCTTCCAGCGCCAGCGCATACTCGGCATAGCCGCCGCCGGCGGTGAGCGCCGTCACCTTATCGCCCGGCCGCCAGCGCGTGACACCCTCGCCAAGCCGCGAAACCTCGCCCGCCACCTCAAGGCCTGGGACGTTCGACGCGCCGGCCGGGGGCGGATAATGACCTTTGCGCTGCAAAACGTCGGGCCGGTTGACGCCCGCCGCCGCAACCTTGATGAGCACCTCGCCGCGCCGGGGTTCGGGCACCGGCACCTCGGCAATCGTTAGCACATCGGGGCCACCGGGCTCGCGGATGACAATGGTTTTCATGGTTTCTCCAGCGGTTCGGCGGACTCCCGCAACAGCCTGCCCTTTTACCGCAAGTTAAGCGGCGCTTGCTACCTTATGACGATGGAACGCGAACGGGGACGCCAAGGGCAACCCTAATTTCAAAGATTTTGAAGCGCGTTCTTGATGTGGCGTTAATTTGCGGTAAGCTCTCGTTGCAGGCTGCCGTCTTTACCATCTTGAAAGGCGGTGGCTGTGATGGGGTACGGGGTGTGCGATGTACGGCGCAGGTCCCGGTTGTACCGGTATGTAGTGCGTGAGGCGGACCAATGACAGGCTCCAATGCGGCTGAAGAACGCGAGGCGGGCGCTCTTCTTTCCTTCCGCGACAAATACATCGCGTCCCAGCATTTCGCCGAACTCTACCGCGAAGGCATGGACCTCGTGGAGGAGACAGCCGAATATCTCGACCGCGCCGGCAGGCTTGAATCGAAGCGCCTCGCACCTCAGGCCAGCATCGCTTACACCTCCGAAAGCATCAAGCTGACGACCCGGCTCACCCAGCTTGCCTCCTGGCTCCTGGTCCGCCGCGCCATCGCCATGGGCGAGATCACAGCTTCCGAAGCGCATACGCACAGGCACAAAGTTACGCTCGCCGCACAAAGCAGCGTGCGCGCAGGCTGCTTCGACGAGCTGCCCGAGACATTCAGGAAGCTGATCGGCGAGAGCCACAGGCTCTATGGCCGCGTACTGCGGCTGGACCCGCTGCTCAGCGAAGGCTACACGGCATTGGCCGAAGGCGCCTCCCCCATCTCGCCGCAGATCGAACGCATCAAGCTCGAATTCCCGGCCGCGTAAGGCCCCCAGACCCGCGATCCACACGAAGCGCACAACCCCTCACCCTGTCCCTCTCCGCATGGGAGAGGGAACGATGTTGAACGGGCACAGCCTTCATTCAGGCGTTCCTTCTCCCTGTGGGAGAAGGACAGGATGAAGGGTAATGCCCTATGACTAAGGCTCGTCCGCCAGCTACAGCCGCCTACTTCTTAAAAAACGAGGCCGCGGCATTGAGCTGGGCGCTTTTCTTCGCGATCGTATCCTCGGCGCGCGCAATCTCCGCCCGCAGCAAGTCAACGTAGCCGCGCAAATCCTCGATCGAGAAAACCGAGAGGTCTTTCGGCTTTGCCGGCTGCTTGCGCGGCTCAAAATCGTCGAGGTCCATGGTCTTCGTCCTTCGAGGCCGCGCGGCCCTCCCCTATTGTGGAGCTTGGCCCCCGCCAGACGCCGGCAGGGCCGCCGCTGTCTGATTAGCCGGTTGAGGTTGGATCAAAACCTCCGATTGCGCAATATCCGCGCTGGCATCGGGCTGGCCCGCGGCACTCGCCGGATAGCCTCCGCCCGTAAATTGCAGCCGCACAATCTTGCTCGTGCCCGTTTTCACGATCAGGTCGCGCCAGCCCGCGTTCGAGCCAGGCCCCGCCGCGATGGGGGCCTTGACGCCGACGATCTGCGAGATGGGCCGGTAGCCGACATCGCCCGGCTCGAAGACCACCAGCGTACAGCCCTGCGGCGAGCACCAGTCCTGCCCGGTAAAAAGCACAAGCGCCTTGGCACGGCCGTCGCTGTTCAGATCCGCGCCGGCCTGGTCGAATGGGCCGCCTTCCTTCTTCTTCTTGGTGATGCGAAGCCGCTCGATGGCCTTGTTCAGCGCGTCCTGGTCGGCGGCCATGGCGATCGTCTGCGCGGCGCCCCTGCGCGGTGCCAGCGCTACTGGCGCCCCGTCGCCCGCAGGCTCGCCAGAAGCAACCGAGCTTGCGGGCCTGTCGCCCGAGCCGCAGCCGGAAAGAACGCCCGCGGCGATGATGGCTGTAACCGTAACGATGAACCGGAAAGGCATGACCCCCTCTTTCTGCAATCCGATAGTCTAGTGTCCCGTCTCTGAATTACCGCACCATTTGGCCCGGGGCTCGCACGGAATTTCGGAGATATAGGAAACACTAGCCGATTCAGGGTGCTAGTATGGCTTATGTCTCGAAATTGCCTTCGCGAAATAGCCACGAAGGGTAAAGGCAATTGCGAGACGCCACACTAGGATTGCACGGAAGAAACGCGCCTCTAAGGGCGGAACTGTGGCAGCCAGCGCGAACGCACGCCGCAATCCCGAAGCCGGCGCGGTCCCGAAAGCGCAAAAACCCTGCCCCAAGGGCAGGGTTCGCATGAGTTAAACCCAAAAAAAGGCCGGTGGACCTACTGGCCGGTCTGGGTTTTCAAAAAGGCGATAACATCGTCGCGGTCCTGGGCCTCCTTCAGGCCAGGGAAGGCCATTTTGGTGCCGGCGACGACAGCCTTCGGGTTCTCAAGAAACTTGCCGACGTTCTCCTCGGTCCAAACCATGCCCTTTTCGCCAGCCTCTTTCATGGCGGGGGAATAATTGAAGCCCGCACGCGAACCAGCCGTGGCGCCGATGAGGTTGTTCTGAACGGGGCCGACGCCTGCCTTGGCCGTGGCGCCGACTGCGTGGCACATCTTGCATTTGCTATTGAACGTTGCCTGCCCCTTGGCGGCATCGCCCGCCGCATATGCGCTCGCGGACCAGACCAGGGCCGCGCCAAGCAGCGCCGTCTTTACAAGTATCTTCATGCTCGTCTCCTACCCATTCGCATCGCCGGTTTCGGATGCCCGGCCCATTTTACTAGTCTGAAAATGAACCGGAACTCAACACAAGTCTGCGTCAGAACGCCGCAATTTACCCTAAATGCCGAGACGCGGAAAGCCGCCGGAGGGCACACCCGGCCAAGCCCCCGGCACAGACCTGCAAGCGAAGATGCTCTTGCCGGCCGGTGTACATCTTCAGATAGGCAATGACGTCCGCGCAATCTCGCGCATTCCTCGGGCGCGGAGCCATCTATCCAGCTCATCGCCTTCATACTTATCGCCCGGCCTCCGGCGGTCTATTACCGGGAGAAGCTTGGAGTGCACCATGACGGTTATGACGATTTGCGTCCCAGCCGGCGTGAAGGAAGCCTTCGACAAGGCCTAGGAGGGCAAGGACAAGGATGCCATCATCGCGGAATTGATCCGGAGAGATTTGGAAGGGAGGACTCAGCCGGCACCGGCCGGCGCATACTTCGCCGAGGCATACAAGTTTGGCAACATAAGGCTGCTCACAAGCTTCGCGGCAGGCTAACCGCATTCACGGCCGGTGATATTCACCGCCAGCGCCTTGCTTTCCTTGGGCGCTCTCCCTACAACTCAGCGCAAACGGCGCTGCTCGCGGGAGCTAAACGGAACGGGCCATGACAAAAACGCTATACGATAAGATTTGGGACGATCACGTTGTGGAGACGCAAGCGGACGGCACCTGCCTGCTCTATATCGACCGCCATCTCGTGCACGAAGTGACGAGCCCGCAAGCCTTCGAGGGGCTCCGCATGGCCAAGCGCCGCGTGCGCGCGCCGCAAAAGACTCTGGCCGTGGTGGATCACAACGTGCCGACCACCGGCCGCAGCCACGGCATCGAAGACCCGGAAGCGGCGCTGCAGGTTCGCACGCTGGCCGGGAACTGCGCGGAATTCGGCATCGACTATTTCAACGAACTCGATCCCCGGCAGGGCGTCGTGCACATCGTCGGCCCCGAGCAGGGCTTCACGCTGCCCGGCACGACCATCGTCTGCGGCGACAGCCATACCTCCACGCATGGCGCGTTCGGGGCGCTCGCCCACGGCATCGGCACGAGCGAGGTCGAGCACGTGCTCGCCACCCAGACGCTCATCCAGAAGAAGGCCAGGAACATGCGCGTGACCGTGGACGGCACGCTTGGCGACGGCGTTACCGCCAAGGACATCGCGCTCGCCATCATCGGCCAGACCGGCACGGCCGGCGGCACCGGCTACGTCATCGAATATGCCGGCGAGGCCATCCGCGCGCTCTCGATGGAAGGCCGCATGATGGTCTGCAACATGTCCATCGAGGCGGGCGCCAGGGCCGGCATGATCGCGCCCGACGAGAAGACCTACGCCTATATCCAGGGCCGGCCGCGCTCGCCCAAGGGCGGCGCCTGGGATATCGCGCGGCGCTATTGGGAAAGCCTGCCGTCCGACGAGGGCGCTGTGTTCAACAGCGAGCTGCGGCTCGACGCGAGCGCCCTGCCGCCGCTCGTCACCTGGGGCACGAGCCCGCAGGACGTGGTTGCGATCACCGGCGTGGTGCCCGATCCCGCCACGGCGGCCGATGAAGGCAAGCGCGCCGCCATGACGCGCGCTCTCGCCTATATGGGCCTCACCCCCGGCACGAAGATGACCGATATCGCCATCGACCGCGTATTCATCGGCTCCTGCACCAACGGGCGCATCGAAGACCTGCGCGCGGCGGCGGCAATTGCAAGCGGCCAGCGCATCGCGGCCAGCGTCAAGGCGATGGTGGTGCCGGGCTCCGGCCTCGTGAAGGAGCAGGCCGAGTCCGAGGGCCTCGACAAAATCTTCCTCGCGGCGGGCTTCGAATGGCGGGAGCCCGGCTGCTCCATGTGCCTCGCGATGAACGCCGACAGGCTGGCGCCCGGCGAGCGCTGCGCCTCGACCTCGAACCGCAACTTCGAGGGCCGGCAGGGCTTCAAGGGCCGCACGCACCTCGTCTCGCCCGCCATGGCGGCTGCGGCGGCCATCGCCGGCCGCTTCACCGACGTGCGCGAGTTCGGCAGGTAGCGGCGGCGGCGGCCGCTCCCTGCCGGTTCTGGCGTCTCCAGCACACACCGGGCCGCTCCGGCAGCGGCCGGCGCCGCCAGCAGGGTGACGCCGGCAGAAAGGCACGCAGCCATGCAAAACATTACCGCGGTGGATGTGCCGCAAGAATGCGCTTTGCGGGCCTCGCTCGCGGACGCCTATTTCTTCGACGCCTACCGCGCGCCCTTAAGCCATGCCGGCCTCTCGCCCGTGGAGATTTTCCTGCGCTCCCTCAAGGTAACCCCGGCCTGGGTTACGAGCTTGATGGCGCTACGCAATGTCATCGTGCGCCAGATCGGCCTCAAGGATGTGGGGCCGATGATGGCGCTCACGGACAAGCCCGCCCAAGACTACCGCGTGGGCGACCAACTCGGCATCTTCAGCATTATCGGCAGCACGCCGGACGAACTGCTCCTGGGTATCGACGACCGCCACCTCGATGTGCGCGTGTCGGTTCTGAAGCAGGGCGGCGGGCGGCCAAGCTTGGTCATCTCCACCGTCGTGAAGGTGCACAATTGGCTCGGCCGCGTTTACATGGCGCCTGTGGGACGCATCCATCCCCTCGTCGTCAAAGCGCTCATGCGCCGCGCGGACGTATGAAGCGGCGGTGCCGGCCGGCGCGCCCTTTAAGGTGATGTTAACCGCATTTCTTACGCTTTCCGGCGATTTTGGCATGAATGCCGCCGTCCTCATTTAAGAAGCATTGTCGCCGAAACTCCTTCCCGAAGATTTAACGAGGCGTTATCTTATTGATTTACTGCAATATTTTTCGCTGACCGCCCACGCCGGAACCGGAATAATGCACCGTTTCGGCGTTAACACTTAAGTTTTGGATATATTTAAAGGGATTCCGCGAACGCGAAAATCGACCTGAATCGCGGAAAATTTCGCAAAAATGCGCGTGAAAAACACATGAGGCTCCGGCGTTTACCACCCGCGCGTTAACCACGATGCCGCGCCTACGCGCGTTTACTGGATGGTAAGGAAGCGTTGGGGCAACGAACCGAGCGCACAACCCCTCACCCCAGCCCTCTCCCGCGCAAGCTCGCCTTGGCGAGCTTGCCACTCAAAAGTGTCCATATCCGCAAGCGGATATGGACGGGAGAGGGAGTCCCGCCGCAGCCGTCGAGAGGGCGTTCCCTCTCCCCGAGGGAGAGGGACAGGGTGAGGGGTTGCGCCCTCCGTTCATTCCGCTCGCCTCCCAACCGCCGCTTGCGCGGGTGCCACGCTTGCGGCATTGTGCCGAAATTGAATAGTCTGGCTTGCGGGGCACGGCATGCCGCTGAAGGGTTTGCGCATTGTCTTGGCCGTGTTGGCGCTGGCCTTGGCCGGCCAGCCTGGGCTCGCCGGCAAGCGCGTGGCGCTCGTCATCGGCAACTCGGCCTACACCAACGCGCCAACGCTCACCAATCCCAAGAACGACGCGGAAGACATGGCGGCGGCGCTGAAACGCCTGGGCTTCGATGTCAACGCCGGCACCGACCTCGACAAGCGCGGCATGGACCGCAAGATCCTGGAGTTCGAGAAGGCGCTTGCCGGCGCCGAAGCGGGCGTCTTCCATTATTCCGGCCACGGCCTGCAAGTCGCGGGCGTCAACTACCTCGTGCCGGTGGATGCGAGCCTCGAAAGTGCTGCCGCGCTTCGCGTCGAGGCGGTGCGGCTCGATTTCGTGCAGGAGACGATGGAGCGGCAGACCAAGACCAACATTCTGTTCCTCGATGCCTGCCGAAACAATCCGCTGGCGCGCAATCTCGCCCGGACGCTTGGCACCCGCTCGGCGGAGATCGGGCGGGGGCTGGCGGCGGTGGAATCGGGGGCGGGCACGCTCATCAGTTTCTCGACGCAGCCCGGCAATGTGGCGCTCGATGGGACGGGGCGGAATTCGCCCTATTCCGGGCCGCTGGCGAAGACCATCGCGCAGCCCGGCGAGGATGTTTTGTCGATGCTGACGGGCGTGCGCAACGCGGTGATGGCGGCGACCGGGGACAAGCAGGTGCCGTGGGATAACAATGCTCTGCGGGCGAAGTTTTATTTCAACGCCGCAGTGAAGCCGGGCACTGCCGGCGCGCCGTTGTCCGCCGACGCGCAGGCGTGGAGCCTTATTCAGAATTCGGAGAGCCCGGCGATGCTGGAGGAGTTCGGGCGGCGGTTTCCGGATAGCCCCTACGCGGGCTTCGCCAAGGCGCGGGTGGAGGAGTTGACGCGGGGGAAGAGTACTGCGTCCTTGAGACCTTTGGGCGGGGGCGCGGCGCCAGACGCGGCGAAGCAGCCGGATCAGCCCGCCGCGCCGCAGGTTCAGGCCGTGCCGCCCAAACCGGCGGAGACGCAAACGGCCGCCATCGCGCTAAAGCCGCCGGCCGTTTCCGGTGGCGCGGAATGCGATGGCCTGCTCGTGTCCGTGGCGGCAGGTCCCAACCCCTGCATCAAGCCGGGCTCCGGCGCGTTCTTCAAGGACTGCACGAATTGCCCGGAGATGGTGATCGTACCGGCTGGCGCCTTCACGATGGGGTCGCCCAAAAGCGAGCCGGGCCACCTGGCCGAGGAAGAGCCGCAGCACAAGGTGACTTTCGCCAATCCCTTTGCCGCCGGACGTTTCCCCGTGACCTTCGCGGAGTGGGATGCCTGCACGCACGATGGCAGCTGTCGCGAGACCCTCGATTCGGATTGGGGCCGGGGGGACAGGCCTGTCATCAATGTGAGCTGGGACGACGCTCAATCCTATTTGAAATGGCTTTCACAGAAGACCGGAAGGCATTACCGGCTTCTTTCGGAGTCAGAGCGGGAATACGCCACCCGCGCAGGCAAGAAATCGCCTTACTGGTGGGGGGCTTCCATTAACTCTGAGAAAGCCAATTACAATACCTATGATGGCGTCAGTAATGGTAATTTCCGCGAGAAGACGGTGCGGGTGAAATCCTTCGAACCGAATCCTTGGGGCCTTTATCAAGTTCACGGAAATATCTATGACTGGGTGGAGGATTGCTACCACGGCAACTATAAAGGCGCACCCACCGATGGTTCGGCATGGACGGAGGAAGAGTGTAAATACCGTGTACTTCGCGGCGGCTCGTGGGTCGACTATCCCCCGATTCTTCGCGCGGCCCGCCGCGCCTATAGCTCCCCTAACCTGCCGTATCTCACTGAGGGGTTCCGCGTGGCCTTGGGCTGGCAGGATTTAAGCCGTTAATCGTTACAGCCTCACCACTTACAATGGAGGGATCGCCGCGCACTGCGCACCCCTTCTCTTGACAATGCATTTGTAACTACCCATAGTTACAAACGTGACCCTACGGCAGAAGCTCCTGGACAAGGCCCGAAACAATCCCGCCGGACTCTCGTTTGCGGAATTCGAGAGCCTGTTGGAGCAAAGCGGATGGGTATTCAAGCGGCAGAGCGGATCGCACCGGGTCTGGAAGGCTCCAACGGGACAGATCGTGCCGGTGCAGACAAGCGGCGGAAAAGCCAAGGAATATCAAGTCAAGCAAGCGTTGAAGATTATGGAGAGTGGCGATGTCTGAACGCTACGATGGATTCACCGTCGGTCTCTTCCGGGACGAAGCGGGCGACTGGGTCGCCTATTTCAATGAGCTTCCTGAAATCTCCGCCTTCGGTCCCTCGCCCGAAGCGGCCTTGGCTGAACTTGGCGCGGCTTGGGAGGCCGTCAAGCAAGTGCACCGCGAGGAAGGAACGCCAATTCCCTTGGCACCTGCCAAGAAGCAGTATAGCGGGCAATTCAACGTGCGGATTGGCAAGCATCTGCATCGCGCGCTGGCAATCGAGGCGGCTCAGGCGGGTATTACGCTAAATGCGCTGGTTGCCCAAAAGCTTAGCAAAGGGGCTGGCATTTATTGACGTGACGGGCAGGTAATCCATTGGGCGGCTTCCTGATTTCTACTGCTGATCCAATGGAGCATCCCCGCATGGCCCGAACGGTTCCCGTCGGTGCCGTTGAGACACCAGAGCCCTGTCGGCTGCGCGTAAGCTCATGAGCGCTGAGGAGCGGGCCGATTTGAGCCAGCAAGACTGCAACGCTTTCCGTCAGCTAACCGCGTTGCTGATCGAGGCATTCAAAAGGAGAAAACCATGAGCACCGTGGCCGAAAGCATCCGCCGGGGGCTTGAGCAGGCGGTAGCCCATGCGGAAGGGACGGCGGACACGAGCGCCTATCGCGTCCATGTTCCCGAGCAGGTCGACGTGAAGGCAATCCGCGTCAAGCTGGAAATGACGCAGGAGGAATTTGCCGGCCGTTTCGGCTTCTCGATCAACACCCTGCGGCATTGGGAACAGGGCTCGCGCCGGCCGGAAGGTCCAACGAGGGCCTATCTGCTGGTTATCGACCGCGCTCCAGAGGCTGTGCAGAAAGCCTTGCACGCATAAACGCTCGCTTCGGAAGTTACCGGGGTTATATGCGATGACCGGGTTTCAAAGCTTCGCCCGGCCCGCAAAGCGCAAGCTCGATATGCTGCATGCTGCGGCGAAGCTGGACGATTTGAAGGTTCCGCCTGCAAACCGGCTTGAAAAGCTGGAAGGGAACTTGAAGGGCTTCTATTCGATCCGGATCGACGATCAGTGGCGTCTCATCTTCCGTTGGGTTGAAGGAAACGCCCATGACGTGCGGATTACCGATTACCATTAGGCTTGCATCATGGACGACGAAGACATCTTTGCAGCCGTAACACCCGGGGAGATTCTCCAGGAGGAATTCCTCAAGGGATATTCCCTCTCGCGGAACCGATTGGCGCGCGCCATCGGCGTCTCGCCCAACCGGATCGCCGAAATTGTCAACAACCGGCGCGGCATCACGGCGGATACGGCGCTGCGCCTGTCGCTGTTCTTCGGCAATTCGCCCGAGTTCTGGCTGAACCTGCAAACCGGCTACGATCTGAAAATGGCGCGCAGCAAGCTTCCGAAGGAGGAAGCGGAAAGTATCGAGCGCGCCGCAGCCGGCTGACGGCGCCAGTTGCGCAGCCGGCGGGTTCGTTTATGAGTTCGCCGAGAGCGCCCGCTCCAATATAGGCACGAAGGAGCTGAGCCTTTGGCGAACGGTCGCGGCGGCTTTACTGGTCATGGATGGGCTGGCGCCGGACGGCGTTTACGGCTTCGTCGAGGAGCTAGCTTGGTCGTGCGGTAAGAGTATGCCGGGCGGGGCCTCAAATCCAGCAGGCCGCAATTGCGCGTGTCACCCGCAACGAAGCGCCGGATTGCCGCGAAGTAACATCAGCCTGTACGCATGTTGCATGCACCTACTCCTTCCGCCATGTTAGTATTCAGGCAAACGGCCAGGAGTGGCGGGCATGAGCGAAAATGTCGATGCGATCCTCGAAAAGGCGCGGGCGCTGACACCGGGAGAGAAGGCGGAGTTGCTGGACCGGCTCGCGGTGCTGTTCGGAGATGACGCCCTCGATCCCGATTGGGCAGCGGAGATCGAAAGCCGCCTCGATGCGCTCGACCGGGGCGAGATGGAGGTGGTCGACATCCGCGAGGTTACCTATAAGCGGCCCGCGTGAAGGCCGTTGTCACCAGGGCGGCGCAGCAGGAGCTGGACCGGGCCGCCGCCTATCTCGACGGCCAGAAGACCGGATTGGGCGAGCGGCTCCACGCGGAATTTCAGGCCGCTGCCGCGCGCATTGTGGAAAACCCAGCGCTCTATCCGAAGGCGGTGCGCGACGCGCGCAAGTGCAATGTCCATAAATTTCCCTATGCCATAATTTACCGCGTGCGCGGCGATGCGGTCACCATCGTGGCGTTCATGCACCTCCACCGCAAGCCGGGCTATTGGCACGCCCGGCTATCCTGACTGGATGCGCGTATCCTATTCTTTTACGGGAGCGTAACCGTAAAGTGGCCCCATAAAGGGTGTGGCCTCAAGACCGGCGGGGCGCAATTGCGCGTGTCACCCGCAACGAAGCGCCGGAGAGCCCCGTAGAGACGGTGCGGCGGAGAGCTTTGCGGCGGGGCGTGGATGCGGTAGAATGGCAGCATGACAGCGATGCAACTGCGCGAGAGAAATTTGGAGCCAATGACGCAAGCGGCCGAGGGCCTGCCCCGGCGCCGCTTTACCGTGGCCGAGCTTGAGGCCATGGTCGCGGCCGGCATCCTCGACGAGCACGAGCGCATCGAGCTGATCGGCGGGGAGGTTGTGCCGATGTCGCCGAAGGGCAACCATCACGAAATCATGAAAGCGCGCCTAACCATCCATTGGGCCAGGCGCCTGCCGGAGCGGTTCACTTTCGTGACCGAAACCACCTTCCGCCTGACGCCAGACACCTATATCGAACCGGATTTCATCTTCTGGGACAATGCAGCCGGTATCGCGGGCTTGAAGCCGGAAACTGCGCATTTCGCGGTTGAGGTCGCGGATTCGAGTTACGCCTACGATACGGGCCGCAAGGCCGCGATCTACGCGAGCTTCGGCATTCCCGAGCTGTGGGTGATCCACGCGGTGCGGCTTGAGACGCGCGTGCACAGGAAGCCATCGCCCCAGGGCTACCTCGATATCGTGGATCATGGTCCCGGCGTGGAACTGGTGCCCGCGTTCGCGCCGGAGCTGGCCGTGACGCTCAGCGCGCTCGATCTGCATTGAGCGCCAAGCCATGCCCGTCATTACAATCCGGCTCGCCAAGGGCCGCCCCATCGAGACGAAGCGCGCGCTGGCGGAAGCCTTCACCAAGGCGGCGGCCGACATCCTGGATGTACGCCCGGAATGGGTAACGGTGCTGATCGAGGAATACGAGCGCGAGAACTGGGCGACCGGCGGCGAGTTGCACGCCGCTAAGTTCGGGCCAGGCTCCGGCAAGGCCGGCACCGGCGCGTAGCTGAAGACACCGAACCGCTCTCACTGTTTCCACCGGGGACCTTCCCGGAAGGTATCGCCTGCCGGCCCGAACCGGGGAATTTGGCACCACGGTCAGGTTGCCCTAATTCGCGCCCCTCACATGACTTGGAATCTCAAACCGCCGTACCGGCGAGGGAGAGCCGTCATCGAAGCGCACTTGCAAGGTCAGAAAGCGCGTTCCTTTTGGCAGATAGATGGACGTTGGGTAGCGTCCGTTCTCGCGCTCCCGCCCAACAGTCATGGTTTTGTCGGGGTTCTGGGAATCGACGCCATACCGGAACTCGGTAATGGGATGACTTTCCGAGGATGTGGCAAGTAC
>Ga0182021_10001419_pt1 | contig 27371 bp, 23 predicted proteins | sample 612E3MmetaG_FD_120493 | JGI IMG/M metagenome (GOLD analysis project Ga0182021, IMG submission 120493) | Permafrost microbial communities from Stordalen Mire, Sweden - 612E3M metaG (Illumina Assembly) | ecosystem: Environmental > Terrestrial > Soil > Wetlands > Permafrost | place: Sweden...
TGCATGGGAGCTGCAGTACGCAGAGGCCCACTCTCGCTGGGAGGCTCACAAGAAGCAGGCGGAGGAGGCCGAGCAGGCCGAGACCAACGCTGCTGTCGAAGTGAACACCGGCACGACGTACGCATCCGGTTCAGCCGAGCCCGCCGAGGGTTCGCTGGCTTCCGACGAGGCGCTGCAGGCGCTTCGCGAGAAGCTCACCGGCGGCAACAGCTGATCACGTACATGTCACAGACGGGCCCTCGCACCAGCGGGGGCCCGTCTGTGGTTGTCGGGCTGACGGGCGGCATCGCCACGGGCAAGAGCAGCGTCGCGACGCTGCTCGCGGCCCGCGGCGCTGTGGTCATCGACGCCGACGTACTCGCCCGTGACGTCGTCGCCAACGGCGCCCCGCTGCTCGCTGAGGTCGCGCAGCGGTTCGGCAACGCCATTCTCAGCGAGGACGGCTCCCTCGACCGGGCGGCGCTGGGCCGCGTCGTGTTCTCCGACCCGAGCGCCCGACGCGACCTGGAGGCGCTCATCCACCCTGCCGTGCGCCGCCGTGCCGCGGAGCTCGAGGCCGCCGCCCCCTCGGGTTCGGTCGTGGTGCATGTCATCCCGCTGCTGGTCGAGACGGGGCAGGCTGACCGCTTCGACCTGGTCGTCGTGGTGGACGCGGACGAGGCGTCACAACTCGCCCGGGTGCGTACCCGCGACTCTCTGGACGAGCCGTCCGCCCGCGCCAGGATCGCCGCACAGGCGACCCGCGAGGCACGGCTCGCCGCCGCAGACGTGGTGGTCGACAACTCAGGAGCCCCGGACGATCTCGAGGATCAGGTGGACCGGCTCTGGCAACGCCTGGTGACCTTCGGTGAGGCTCCGAACATCCGCCCCGAAAAACCTGCCTGACAAGGGCCGAACGCCTTCCGCGCGACCCCGTGATACGCCACGCTGTGCATGGGCCATGAATGGCCCAGGGGACAAGCGAAAGGTACTCACGTGGAGTGTCCGCGTTGCAACACCTCCTTGCCCGAGGTCGCGCACTTCTGCCATGTCTGTGGCAACGACCTCGTCGGCCAGGACGGGGGCAGGAAGGCGTCGTTCGCCCTCAAGCCGGACGAGCCTGTGGCCTCGTTCGCCCTGGTCTCGACGATCATGCCGCGAGGGGTGACCGGACGGCCGAACACATACCGTCTGGCCCTGGAGATCACGCTCGCCCTCGTGGCGCTGACCGCCATCGTGGGGGCTGTACCGATCGCTGTGATGATCGCGGCCTTTGCCGTGCCGGTGGTCTACATCGTCTACCTCTACGACGTGAACCTCTGGGAGGACGAGCCCGTCACCGTCACCGGTGCCGCCTTCGTGCTCACCTTGGCGCTGGGGATCGGCTGGACGCTGATCTGGGTCGCCCTGAGCGGCCACAACACCGTCATACAGGTCACCGCAGGTGTCGGTGGTCCCACGTTCCTCGGCTTCCTCATCGCCGCGGTGCTCGCGCCCGTCGTCGGTGAGATCATCCGCGAGGCAGGCCCGATCTTCCTCGCGAGCCGTCCGAAGTTCGACGACCTCATGGACGGCCTGACGTTCGGCGTCATCTCCGGCGTGGCGTACGCGACCGGCGACACGCTGGTCAAGCACTGGGCGCTCATCACCGGAGGCTTCTCGTCGGGCAACGACGGGGGAGCGTGGCTCGCCCTGCTGGTTCTCGAAGGGTTCATCAAGCCGCTGGTGCTGGGCACCGCGACCGGCATCGCCTGCGCGGAGTTCTCGGGGCTCGGCGAGGGCTACGACGGCTTCACCAACCGGTACTTCCGCGGCTTCGGCGAGGCCGTACTGGCCTCTGTTCTCTACTTCGGAGGCACGTACCTGCTGAGCTTCGTCCCAAACCCCGTCGTCGGCACCGTCATCAGCATCCTGTACGGGCTGGTCCTGCTCGGGGTACTGCTCGTCCGCGTCCGTACGGTCCTTCACAAGGGTCTGCTCGAGGCGGCCCTCGAGTCCCAGGCGCGCAACGCGGGCGTCGGGCCAGACGGTGTTCTGGCCTTCTGCAGCCGCTGCGAGATGCCGCTGCTGCCGGGCGCCGCGTTCTGCGGCAACTGCGGCACATCCGTCCTCGCCTCGTCGCACCTGCACAGCTCCGACCCGGTGCCCGTGCTCGTCGGAGCCGGCACCACGGACGAGTCGTCCGCCACGGTGTCCGCGCCCGAGGTTTCGGCCGCGCCGCCCGCAGCGCCCGAGGTGGTGGCGGAGCCCGCAGCGCCCGAGGTGGTGGCCGAGGCATCCGCCGACGCGTCCCCACCGGACACCACGCCGCCGGACACACCACCGGCTGAACCGAAACCCAAGGCAACCCGGCGGAGATCACCGAAGCCGCGCGCCGACGCCACGGGCGAGGAGGGTCAGATATGAGCCAGGGAGCGTGGGGTCCTCAGAACCCCCAAGGTGGCGGTTACCCGCCCCAGCAGCCGATTCCCGGCGCGCCCGTCCAGCCTCCGCCGCAGGGCTTCGGCCAGCCGCCGCAGGGCTTCGGCCAGCCGCCCGCGTACGGACAGGCGCCTGTGTACGGGCAGCCTCAGGCGTACGGCCAGCAACCATACGGCGCGCCGCAGGGCTTCTCCGGCCCGTACCCGCAGGGACCGCAGCCCGGTGGCTACCGTCCGGGGCCGTACGGGCAGGGCATGCCGGGTGCTCCGGCGCCGCGCGCAGGCAGCCAGACCAAGGTCATCATCATCGTGGTCGCGGTCCTGGCAGTCCTGGGCCTCATCGGCGGCGCCATCGCGCTGACCGGCAACAAGGGGACCACGCCAGGGGTCGTCCAGCCGTCGCCGACCATCGGCACGACGTCCGTCCCGACGACACCGACAAAGGCACCGACCACCTCCGCGACCAAGGCCACGACCGCACCGGCGACCACGACGGCGGGCGGCGCCCTGCCGTTGTCGAACGGTCTCTCGGTGACACCCGCAGCCGGGTGGACCGTCAGCGACAAGAGCGCTGACGCGGTCGTCCTGACCAACGGGAGCGCGGAGTACTACGCGATCGCCGTGTCGGGCATCGGCGCGAACACGACCGGTTCCGCAGTCGTGGACGCCTACCTGACGGGCCTGGCGAAGAAGATGACCAACGTCGCGAAGTCGAACACGACCGCAGTCGACATCGACCCCTCGGTGTCGGTGGCCGAGGGTGGCTTCAAGGGCACGTTCGCCTCGTCCAGCGGGTCCGAGCAGCTGGGGGTCGAAGCGATCGGGTCGGTTCGCCAGTCCGATGGCGTCACGTTCCTCGGCGTCATGATCTACGACGCGTCGAAGAGCACGTCGGACCTCCAGCAGCCGTTCACGGACATGACCGCGTCGCTGCTGCAGTCCCAGGTGAAGTGATGCGTGTGCTGGGGGGCGGCGAGACCGTCCCCCAGCACGACGCGAAAACTGTCGGTGGCACCACGTAACCTCACGTCTATGCGTCCAGCAGATCAGGTTCAGCGCCGGGTGGCGCCCTTCCGCGTCCACGCCGACTTCGAACCGGGCGGTGACCAGCCGGCCGCCATCGACGAGCTCGAGAAGCGGATCCGGGGCGGAGAGAACGACGTCGTCCTCCTCGGCGCGACAGGCACCGGAAAGACGGCCACGATCGCGTGGCTGGCCGAGCGTCTGCAGCGGCCCATGCTCGTCATGCAGCCGAACAAGACGCTGGCCGCGCAGTTCGCCAACGAGCTTCGGGGGTTCTTCCCCGACAACGCGGTGGAGTACTTCGTCTCCTACTACGACTACTACCAGCCCGAGGCGTACATCCCCCAGACGGACACCTACATCGAGAAGGACTCCTCGCTCAACGAGGAGGTCGAGCGGCTGCGCCACAAGGCGACCTACTCGCTGCTCACCCGGCGCGACGTGATCGTAGTGGCGAGCGTCTCGGCGATCTACGGTCTGGGGACGCCTCAGGAGTACGTGGAGACCGCCGTGAGGCTGCGCGTGGGAGAGGAGCACGGGCGCGACGCGCTTCTGCGCCAGCTCGTCGACATCCAGTACGTACGCAACGACGTGGCCGGCACCCGTGGCACGTTCCGCGTCCGGGGCGACACCGTCGAGGTCTTCCCCATGTACGAGGAGCTGGCGTGGCGGATCGAGTTCTTCGGTGACGAGATCGAGGCGCTCTCCACGCTTCACCCCGTGACCGGTGACGTGGAGTCGACCGACCAGGAGTTGCTGGTCTTCCCGGCGACTCACTACTCCGCCGGGGCGCAGCGCATGGAACGTGCGATCGGCACCATCGAGACCGAGCTCGGCGAGCGGTTGGCCGAGCTGGAAGCCGACTCGAGGCTGCTCGAGGCACAACGCTTGCGGATGAGGACCACGTACGACATCGAGATGATGCGCCAGATCGGCAGCTGCTCGGGCATCGAGAACTACTCGCGCCACATCGACGGCCGAACGGCTGGCAGCGCGCCGAACTGTCTGCTCGACTACTTCCCCGAGGACTTCCTGCTGGTCATCGACGAGTCCCACGTCACCGTGCCGCAGATCGGCGGGATGTACGAGGGGGACATGTCCCGTAAGCGCATGCTCGTCGAGCACGGCTTCCGGCTCCCGAGCGCCATGGACAACCGGCCCCTGCGGTGGGAGGAGTTCGTCGATCGGATCGGGCAGACCGTCTACCTGTCGGCAACGCCTGGGCCGTACGAGCTCGCCAAGTCCGAGGGCTACGTGGAGCAGCTCATCCGGCCCACTGGTCTCGTCGACCCTGAGATCATCCTCAAGCCGACGAAGGGTCAGATCGACGACCTCATGAGCGAGATCCGGGTCCGCGCCGAGCGCAACGAGCGGGTCCTTGTCACGACGCTGACGAAGAAGATGGCCGAAGACCTCACCGACTACCTTCTGGGCAACGGCGTGCGCACTCGCTATCTGCACTCCGAGGTCGACACCCTCCGCCGGATCGAGCTGCTGCGAGAGCTGCGGCTGGGGGAGTACGACGTTCTGGTCGGCATCAACCTCCTCCGCGAAGGCCTCGACCTGCCCGAGGTGTCCCTCGTCGCGATCCTGGACGCCGACAAGGAGGGGTTCCTCCGCAGCGGTCGGAGCCTGATCCAGACCATCGGCCGCGCGGCGCGCAACGTCGACGGTCAGGTCCACATGTACGCGGACGCCATCACCCCGTCGATGCAGCAGGCGATCGACGAGACGAACCGGCGGCGGGAGAAGCAGGTCGCCTACAACGTGGCTCACGGTGTCGATCCGCAGCCCCTGCGCAAGAAGATCGCGGACATCACCGACATGCTGGCCCGCGAGGACGCGGACACTGAGACGCTCCTGTCACGCAGCTCGGGTCGTGGTGGGCAGCGACGGGCCCCTGTCCCGGCGTTGTCGGAACGGGCTGCGAAGCGCGACCTCAAGGGTCTGCCCGCGGGCGAGCTCGTCGACCTGGTCGCAGAGCTCACCGACCAGATGCACGGTGCGGCTGCGGAGCTGCAGTTCGAGACCGCCGCGAGACTCCGCGACGAGATCTCCGACCTGAAGAAGGAGCTGCGCCAGATGCTGGAGGCGACGCGATGACGGCCAGTCCGTGGACCACCCCTGCCGCCGTGACCCGGGCGGCCCAGTAGACTGACGGTGCTCAAGGAGGGGAGTACTCCCAACGGCGGGTCGTCGTCAGCACACCGCACCAGCGGTCGGTGGCCCGGTCGGAACTCTCCGATGGACGAGACCTCCCGAGCCGTTCTGGTCCGCCCTGAAAGGTCTCCTTGAATGCATGTCAGTCCGCTCGCCTGGACGCTCACCATCGTGGTGATGCTGGCCGCCCTGGCGCTTGACATCTTCGTCGTCGGCCGTCGACCGCACGAGCCCAGCACGCGTGAGAACGGGATCGCGATCGCGATGTACGTCGGCGCCGCGCTGTTGTTCGGTGTCGGCGTGGCCTGGCTCATGGGTGGCGAGGCAGGAGGGCAGTTCATCGCCGGCTGGCTGACCGAGTACTCGCTGTCGGTCGACAACCTGTTCATCTTCCTCATCATCATGAGCAAGCTGAAGGTTCCTCGCCACCTCCAGCAGTACGCGCTGCTGGTCGGGATCATCCTCGCGCTCATCTTCCGAGGAGTCTTCATCGCGCTCGGTGCCGGCCTGATCCAGCTCTTCTCCGGGGCGTTCTTCGCGTTCGGCGGCTTCCTCATCTACACCGCGGTCGACCTCGCGAAGGACTTCTTCGAGAAGGACACCGAGGACGAGGCCATCGACAACCTGGCCATCCGATGGGTGAAGCGTCGGTTCTCGTTCACCGAGGGGTTCCACGGCACGAAGCTGAGGGTCGACGACGACGGCGGCCGAGCATGGACGCCGTTGTTCCTGGTCATCGTCGCGCTGGGCAGCGCCGACCTGCTGTTCGCGCTCGACTCGATCCCGGCGATCTACGGGCTCACGAGCGAGCCGTACCTCGTCCTCACGGCGAACATCTTCGCGCTGATGGGTTTGCGTCAGCTCTACTTCCTGCTGGGCAACCTGCTGAAGAAGCTCGTCTTCCTCTCGCTCGGCCTCTCGGTGGTCCTGGCCTTCATCGGCGTGAAGCTCGTGCTGCACGCGATGCACGAGTACGACCTGGACACGCGGCTGGGGTTCAACGGAGAGATCTCGCTGGTCGTCTCGTTGGCCGTGATCGTCGGCACGCTCGCCGTCACGACGGTCGCCAGCCTCATCGCGTCACGACGCGCGGAGGCGGACGACTGAGTCAGCGCACAGGGCCGATGCTCACGTGCTCGGCGCCGGACACGGCCGTACGTGGCAGTCGGCCCGTCAGCCAGCCGAGCAGGTTCGCGTCCGTTCCTGACACCTCGGACACGCCGGGCCCCGACCCGACACGCAGGACGTTGCCCCTGCTGGTCGTCACGGCGATCCCAGGGCCGGTGACGAGGTCGGCCCTTCGGTAGAGGTTCCAGGCGAGGAGGAACTCGGAGACCTTGACGTCGATGTCGCCGAAGACGAAGCCGCAGTCGAGGTCCACGTGGTGCAGGACCACCTCGTTGAGACGCAGCATGGGGAGGTCCTCGGCGGTGAGGCCGTCGAGGCCACCGTGCAGCGGCGTCGCCCACTGCTCCGCGCTCATCTTGTCGAACGCGTCGTTGAGGAGGCCGGACGACGTGTCGAGATCGATCTGGATGTCCAGGGGCGAGCGGCGGGACCCGGCTTCCAGGTCCTGGATGATGTCGTCGCGCTCCATCTCCGGTCGCGAGGCGAGGCGCGTGACGTACCTGCGCAGCACATCGGCGTTGCGTGCGAGGTGGGTGGCGACGTGAGCCCTCGTCCAACCAGGAAGGGTTGTGGGGCCGAGCCAGTCGCTGTCGGAGATCGCGATCGTGTCCCCGAGCAGCCGCTGGGTAGCGGCCATCTTGAGCTGCCGGACCTCGGAGAGGGCGGCATCGGGAACGATCATGACGACAAACCTATGGCCCATGGTCAAGGCACGGGGTAACCGGGGCGAATCGGCACACGTGTTTTGTCGGTGGGCCCCCGTACGATGTCCGGCGTGATGGACAGACTCGTTGTCAGAGGCGCTCGGGAGCACAACCTGAAGAATGTGTCGCTCGATCTGCCGCGCGACGCCCTCATCGTGTTCACCGGTCTGTCCGGCTCCGGGAAGTCGTCGCTTGCCTTCGACACGATCTTCGCCGAGGGGCAACGCCGCTACGTCGAGTCGCTGTCCGCCTACGCACGCCAGTTCATCGGCCAGATGGACAAGCCGGCCGTCGACTTCATCGAGGGGCTGTCCCCGGCCGTGTCGATCGACCAGAAGTCGACCTCGCGCAACCCGCGGTCGACGGTCGGCACGATCACGGAGGTGTACGACTACCTCCGCCTCCTGTTCGCGAGAGCCGGACGCCCGCACTGCCCGCAGTGCGGCGAACCCGTCAGCCGGCAGACCCCCCAGCAGATCGTCGACAGGCTGCTCGCGCTGCCTGAAGGCACACGGTTCCAGGTGGTCGCACCGATCATCCGGGGCCGGAAGGGCGAGTACCACGACCTGTTCACGGAGCTCGCCACCGAGGGCTTCGCACGCGTCAGGGTCGACGGCGAGGTCCACCAGCTGACCCAGCCGCCGACCCTCGACAAGCAGAAGAAGCACTCGATCGACGTCATCATCGACCGTCTCGCGGTGAAGCCGACCGTGAAGCAGCGGCTGACCGACTCCGTCGAGACGGCGCTGCGCCTCGCACAGGGTGTGGTCTCGATCGACTTCGTCGACGAGCCGGAAGGCAGCCAGACCCGGGAGCGCCGCTACTCGGAGAAGCTCGCGTGCCCCAACAACCACGACATCGCGATCGAGGAGCTCGAACCACGGCAGTTCTCGTTCAACGGCCCGTGGGGCGCCTGCCCCGTCTGCTCAGGCCTCGGCACGATGCTCGAGGTCGATCCCGAGCTGGTCGTGCCGGACGCGTCGATGAGCCTGTCGGAGAACGCCGTCTCCGTGTGGTCGTCGCCGACCGTCGCCGGCTACTTCCAGAACCTGCTGGGCGGTCTCGCGGAGACCGAGAACTTCTCGATGTCGACACCGTTCCGCGACCTGACCCCGAAGGTCCAGAACCTCGTCATGCTGGGGGCCGGCGAGCCGGTCTACGTCAAGCACCGCAACCGTTACGGCCGGGTGCGGACCTACTCGGCGAAGTACGAGGGCGCGATCCCGTACATCAAGCGGCGTCACGCCGAGGCGGAGACCGACACCGCGCGTGACCGGTACGCCGAGTTCATGCGCGAGATCCCGTGCGCCACCTGCCACGGCGCGCGGCTGAAGCCCACCTCGCTCGCGGTCACGATCGGCGGCAAGAGCATCGCCGACATCGCGGGGATGTCCATCGACGGGGCCGCGAGCTTCCTCAAGACGCTTGAGCTGACCCCGCGTGAGGCCCAGATCGCCGAGCGCGTGCTCAAGGAGATCCAGGAGCGTCTGCGGTTCCTGCTCGACGTGGGCCTGGACTACCTGTCACTCTCCCGGCCGGCGGGGACGCTGTCCGGCGGCGAGGCGCAGCGCATCCGCCTGGCCACGCAGATCGGCTCCGGGCTCGTCGGGGTGCTGTACGTGCTCGACGAGCCGTCGATCGGTCTCCACCAGCGCGACAACCGCCGGCTCATCGACACCCTCGTACGGTTGAGGAACCTCGGCAACACGCTCATCGTCGTCGAGCACGACGAGGACACGATCCGTTCCGCCGACTGGGCCGTCGACATCGGCCCCGGCGCGGGGGAGCACGGCGGCCAGGTCATCGTCTCCGGGCCCGTGAGCGAGCTGCTGGCGAGCAAGGAGTCGATCACCGGCGCGTACCTGTCCGGGCGTCGGTCGATCCCACTCCCGAGCGCCAGGCGGGGATTGACGGGCCGTTCGGTGACGATCGTCGGGGCGCGCGAGAACAACCTGCAGGACGTCACCGTGTCGTTCCCGCTCGGCCAGCTCATCTCCGTGACCGGTGTGTCCGGCTCGGGCAAGTCGACGCTCGTGAACGGCATCCTGTACGCAGCCCTGGCACGACGCATCTACAACTCCAAGCAGATGCCGGGCCGTCACACCCACATCGACGGCTACCACGAGATCGACAAGATCATCCACGTCGACCAGTCGCCCATCGGACGAACGCCCAGGTCCAACCCGGCGACGTACACGGGTGTCTTCGACCGGATCCGTTCTCTGTTCGCGGAGACGCCCGAGGCGAAGGTGCGCGGCTACCAGCCGGGCCGCTTCTCGTTCAACGTCAAGGGCGGCCGCTGCGAGAACTGCTCGGGCGACGGCACGATCAAGATCGAGATGAACTTCCTGCCGGACGTGTACGTGCCGTGCGAGGTGTGCCACGGGGCCCGCTACAACCGCGAGACGCTCGAGGTGCACTACAAGGGCAAGACGATCGCCGAGGTGCTCGACATGCCGATCGAGGAGGGCTCCGAGTTCTTCGCGGCGATCCCCGCGATCAGCCGCCACCTCACGACGCTGGTCGACGTGGGGCTGGGATACGTACGGATGGGGCAGCCGGCGACGACGCTGTCAGGCGGCGAGGCGCAGCGCGTGAAGCTGGCGGCGGAGCTGCAGCGGCGTGCGACAGGCAGAACCATGTACGTTCTGGACGAGCCCACCACGGGCCTGCACTTCGAGGACATCCGCAAGCTCCTCGGCGTGCTCCAGAAGCTGGTCGACGCGGGGAACTCGGTGGTCGTGATCGAGCACAACCTCGACGTCATCAAGTCGTCCGACTGGATCATCGACCTCGGGCCCGAGGGCGGGTCGCGCGGCGGTCAGGTGCTCGTGACGGGCACGCCCGAGGAGGTCGCCGCCTGCCCGGAGTCGTACACGGGACAGTTCCTCGCTCAGGTGCTCAAGGGCACAGACATCGGGGTCGCCGAGCCGATCGTCGCGCTGACGCCCCCGGTGCCGCTCAAGAAACCACGAGTGAGTCGCCGGACTGCGTGACCTTCGCGGCGCCGAGCGCCCTTCGCGCCGGCCCGGAGATGGCTGAGCCGTCCTTGATCGAGAAGCGCGAGTTGTGGCACGTACAGATGATCTGGCCGTTCTGGATCGCCGAGACGGGGCAGCCCTCGTGAGTGCAGACGCTGCTGAACGCCCGGAAGGTGCCTGCGGTGGGCTGGGTCACGACGAAGTTCGCGGTCTGCATGATGACGCCACCGCCGACGGGGACGTCAGCCACCTTCACGGAGTTCCCGGCTGCTGCACCGCCGCCTGACCCCGTGCTGGGTGCAGCCTTCGTCGTCGTGCCGGTCCCGGACCCTCCGTTGCCCGACCCGGTGGACGTGTCGGGGGAGCTGCACGCCGCCAGCCCGAGCCCGGCCAGGGTCAAGCCCATGCCTGCGGCGAAGAGACTGCGACGAGGGACGTCGGGCGACATATGGGGGTCCTCCTGGGTTGGTTGACGCTTCAACACCCTAGGGGCGAGCGTGGGGGCGCTCCCAGTCTTGCCCAGAACTCACAGCAAGACGCAGGAAATCCACAGGAAGGACAGGTTTTCCTCCGTTCGGGACTGTCGGTGGTGGCGGCTAGATTGGGCGACTGTGGCAGATCCGGTGACGTACAGGCCGAAGGTGGGGTCGATCCCCACCGATCCCGGCGTGTACAGGTTCAGGGACCCGCACGGCACCGTGATCTACGTCGGCAAGGCGAAGAACCTCCGGCAACGGCTGAACTCCTACTTCGCCGATCCGTCAGGGCTGCATCACCGCACCCGCACGATGGTCTACACGGCCGCCAAGGTCGAGTGGACCGTCGTCCAGAACGAGCTCGAGGCGCTCCAGCTCGAGTACACCTGGATCAAGAAGTACGACCCGCGGTTCAACGTCAAGTACCGCGACGACAAGACGTACCCGTGGCTGTGCGTCAGCTGGTCCGAAGACATCCCGCGTGTCTTCGTGGGCCGCGGATCCAAGCGCCGAGGGTGGCGCTACTTCGGCCCGTACGGTCATGCCTGGGCCATCCGCGACACGGTCGACGCGCTTCTCGGGGTGTTCCCGATGCGCTCCTGCAGCGCGGGCACGTTCCGCTCGGCGGCCGCGTCGGGCCGCCCCTGCTTGCTGGGCTACATCGGGAAGTGCTCCGCGCCGTGCATCGGGCGCATCACGCCGGAGGCGCATCGCGAGATCGCCGACGACTTCTGCGCCTTCATGGGAGGGCAGACGCGGGTGATCGAGCGGCGCCTCTCCGACCAGATGGCGGTCGCCTCCCACAACATGGAGTACGAACGGGCGGCGGTCGTCCGGGACCAGCTGGGCGCGCTCCGGAAGATCCTCGAGCGCAACGCGATCGTGCTGACGGACGGCACCGACGCCGACGTCGTGGCGATGGCCGTCGACCAGCTCGAGGTCGCCGTACAGGTGTTCCACGTACGGAACGGGCGCGTCCAGGGAGAACGCGGCTGGGTCGCGGATCGTGCCGAGGAGGGTGACGAGGCGTTCCTCGTCGAGGCGTTCCTGCTGCAGCTGTACGCGGAGCAGGTCTCGCCGGACATGACGCCCGTCGAGCGGCGCCGCGCCGTGCCGCCCCTCATCCTCGTGCCCGCGCTGCCGACGGGAGCAGAGCTGATGGAGCAGCTCCTCGCCACGGAGCGAGGCGCGAAGGTACGGATCCAGGTCCCTCAGCGCGGCGACAAGCGAGTCCTGCTCGACACCGTGGCCCGCAACGCGGCCGAGGCGCTGACCCGGCACAAGACGAAGCGCGCGAGCGATCTCACCACCCGCAACCGGGCGCTCGAGGAGATCCAGGAGGCGCTCGGCCTGTCGACCGCACCCCTCCGCATCGAGTGCTTCGACATCTCCCACCTGCAGGGGACCGAGACCGTCGCCTCGATGGTCGTCTTCGAGGACGGTCTCGCGCGCAAGTCCGAGTACCGGCGCTTCGTCGTCCGCACGGTCGCCTCCAACGACGTCGGTGCGATGACCGAGGTGCTGACGCGGCGCTTCCGCCGGTTGATCGAGGAGCGTCAGCTGCTCCAGGAGGCTGACGGCGATGCGGCGGCGGCTGCCCTCATCGATGCCACAACGCGCGCCCCGCGAGGCTTCGCGTACGCGCCGGGGCTGCTCGTCGTCGACGGTGGCGCGCCACAGGTGGCGGCCGCGCACGCCGTCCTCGAGGCGCTCGGCATCGCCGACGTCGCCGTGTGCGGGCTGGCGAAGCGGCTGGAGGAGGTCTGGCTGCCGAACGAGGAGTTCCCGCTCATCCTGCCGAGGACCAGCGAGGGGCTGTACCTGCTGCAGCGCATCCGTGACGAGGCCCACCGGTTCGCGATCACCCACCACCGCGGTCGCCGCAGCGTGTCGATGGTCGAGTCGGTGCTGGACGACGTGACGGGTCTTGGGGAGGTCCGCCGGAAGGCCCTGCTGCGCCGCTTCGGCTCCATGAAGAAGCTGCGCGGGGCGACGGCAGAGGAGATCGCGCAGACCCCCGGGTTCGGCCCGCGACTGGCCGAGGCGGTCGTCGCGGCCGTGGCGTCGCAGAGTGTGGGGGAGTCCGTGAACATGACGACTGGAGAAATCCTCGACTAGGCCCGTGTGGCCCCTGCCGCCCGGAGGCCGCTGGCCGGGATAATGACACCTGTGAGCGAGCAGGAGTCATCGCAGCGGGTCGTCGTCATCACCGGCATGTCCGGAGCGGGCCGGCGCACTGCGGCGCACGCCATGGAGGACCACGGCTGGTACGTGGTCGACAACATCCCTCCCGTGATGCTGCCCCTGCTCGTACGTCAGCTCGCCACGGACGGGATCACGAAGCTGGCGGTAGTCATCGACGTCCGCAGCCGCGCCGACATGCAGCACCTGCCGGTCGTGTTCTCGGAGCTGGCAGAGAAGGGCATCACCGCGGAGATCTGCTTCATCGAGGCGGCCGACGAGGTGATCGTCAAGCGCCAGGAGTCCTCGCGACGGCCGGTACCGCTCCAGGAGGACGGTCGCATGATCGAGGGCATCCGACGGGAGCGCCGGATGATGTCGACCCTGCGGGCCGCGGCGGACATGGTCATCGACACCTCCTCCCTCAACGTCCACCAGCTCCAGCAGCGGGTCGCCCACGCGTACGGCGGTGACGACCGCGACGAGCTGCGCGTCATCGTCGTGTCGTTCGGGTTCAAGAACGGGGTGCCGATCGACTCGGACATGGTCTTCGACGTACGGTTCCTGCCCAACCCCCACTGGGTCCCCGAGCTCCGACCGCAGACTGGTCTGTCCGAGGCCGTGTCCTCGTACGTGCTGGGCCAGCCCGCCGCCGGCCCGTTCCTGACGCACCTCCTCGGGTTGCTCGACAGCGTCCTCCCGGGCTACGTGGCCGAGGGCAAGCGTCAGGTCGAGCTCGCGATCGGCTGTACGGGCGGCAAGCACCGGTCGACCGCGATCGCGGAGGAGGTGGCCCGGCAGCTCCGTGAACGCTCGCTGACGGTCCAGGTCATGCACCGGGATCTCGGGCGCGAATGACACGCCAGCTCTCCCGGCTGCCGGTCGTCGCAGCCCTGGGTGGTGGGCACGGTCTTTCGGCGACGCTCTCGGCCCTGCGACGGCTCACCGACCAGGTCACGGCGATCGTCACCGTGGCCGACGACGGCGGGTCCTCGGGCCGGCTGCGTGATGAGTTCGACTGCCTGCCCCCCGGAGACCTGCGCATGGCGCTCGCCGCGCTCTGCGACGACGACTCCGAGGGCAGGTTGTGGGCAGACGTCCTCCAGTCCCGGTTCGCCGGCAACGGTCCGCTCGCCGGGCATGCGATCGGCAACCTCCTCATCGCCGGGCTCTGGCAGAGGCTTGGCGACCCGGTCGAAGGCCTGGACATGGTCGGCCACCTGCTGGGAGTACGCGGCAGGGTGCTGCCCATGTCAGCCGTGCCGCTGACCATCGAGGCGGATGTCCTCGGGCTCCGCGCGAGCGCGCCCGACGAGGTCACGGTGGTCCGTGGTCAGGCGCAGATCGCGAAGACTCCGGGCAGGGTCGTCGGCGTGAGGCTGGGACCCGACCGGCCACCCGCGCATCCCGCCGCACTGGCCGCGCTCCGCGACGCCGACTTCATCGTTCTGGGGCCGGGATCGTGGTTCACGTCGGTCCTCGTCCACCTCCTCGTACCGGAGCTGGCCGATGCCATGGTGAGCTCCTCGGCGCAGCGGATCCTCGTGCTCAACCTCGTTCCCGCGGACGAGACCGAGGGGTTCTCGCCGGCGGCCCACATCGACGTTCTCGCCGAGCACGCCCCGCTGCTGCGGTTCGACCACGTGATCGCCGACGAGCGCTTCGCAGGCCTCGACGGCCACCTCGGGACGTACGTGGAGAGCCTCGGGGCACAGCTCCACATCGCACGGCTGGGAATGCGTGACGGGTCCGCTCGCCACGACCCGTTGCTGCTCGCCGCTTCCCTTGCTGGAGCCATGGGTCTGTGATCGGGTCCGGGAGACCGCCTTCCGTATGACAAGATTGCCCAATGGCGTTGACCCAGCAGGTGAAGTCGGAACTGGCGACGGTGGTGACGACTAAGCCATGCTGCCGGCGGGCTGAGGCCGCCGCGATGCTCCGGTTCGGTGGGGGTCTCCACCTCGCCGGTGGCCAGATCATCGTCGAGGCCGAGCTGGACACAGGCGCTGCCGCGCGCCGCCTCCGCTCCACGGTCACCGAGGTCTTCGGTCTCCAGTCCGAGCTCGTCACGGTCACCTCGTCCGGCCTTCGCCGCGGCACCCGCTACATCGTCCGCCTCATCAAGGACGGGGGCGCGCTCGCGCGTCAGACAGGCCTCGTGGACAAGCGCGGCCGTCCCGTACGTGGCCTTCCGCCGTCCGTCGTCGGTGGAGGCATCTGCGACGCGGTGGCGACCTGGCGCGGCGCGTTCCTCGCGCACGGCTCGCTCACCGAGCCCGGTCGGTCGATGTCGATGGAGGTCACCTGCCCTGGGCAGGAGTCGGCGCTGGCGCTCGTAGGAGCGGCTCGACGGCTCGGGATCGTCGCCAAGCCCCGCGATGTTCGAGGCGTCGACCGTGTCGTCATCCGCGACGGCGACGCGATCGCCGCGATGCTCACGAGGCTGGGTGCCCATCAGACCGTGCTGGCCTGGGAGGAGCGCCGTGTACGCCGCGAGGTGCGCGCCTCGGCGAACCGCCTGGCCAACTTCGACGACGCCAACCTGCGCAGGTCCGCCCACGCGGCCGTGGCCGCCGGGATGCGCGTGAGCCGTGCCCTGGAGATCCTCGGCGAGGACGTACCGGGTCATCTCCTCACCGCAGGCACGCTCCGCCTCGAGCACAAGCAGGCCTCGCTCGAAGAGCTCGGAGCCCTTCACGTACCGCCGCTGACCAAGGACGCGGTAGCTGGTCGGATCCGCCGGCTTCTCGCCATGGCCGACCGTCGCGCCGCCGAACTCGGAGTGCCCGACACCGCTGCCGTACTGCCTCCTGACTACGACGAGCAGTAGCCGTTACTGACCCGTGACCCGGGTGCACATCCGGGGACCGGATTGGTTAGGCTGGCGGTGTCCGAACGTCTGTCCGGGTGCGGGAGCATCCGGTGAATAGGAGTCCTGCACATGACTGTCAAGGTTGGCATCAACGGGTTCGGCCGCATCGGCCGCAACTACTACCGCGCTCTGGTTGCAGCCGGCGCGGACCTTGAGGTCGTCGCGGTCAACGACCTGACCGACAACCACACGCTCGCCCACCTGCTCAAGTACGACTCGATCCTCGGCCGCTTCCCGGGCGAGGTCACGTACGACGACGACGCGATCTACGTCAACGGCAAGGCGATCAAGGCCTTCGCTGAGAAGGACCCGGCGAACCTCCCCTGGGGCGACCTGGGCGTCGACATCGTCATCGAGTCCACCGGCTTCTTCACCGATGGCACGAAGGCCAAGGCTCACCTGGACGCCGGCGCCAAGAAGGTGCTCATCTCCGCTCCGGCGAAGAACGAGGACATCACCATCGTCATGAGCGTCAACGACGACAAGTACGACCCGGCGATCCACAACATCATCTCCAACGCGTCCTGCACGACGAACTGCCTGGCGCCGATGGCGAAGGCTCTCAACGACGGCCTCGGCATCGTCAAGGGCCTCATGACGACGATCCACGCGTACACGCAGGACCAGAACCTGCAGGACGCTCCTCACAAGGATCTCCGTCGTGCGCGCGCCGCCGCCCTCAACATGGTCCCCACCACGACCGGCGCCGCCAAGGCCGTCGCGCTCGTGCTCCCGGAGCTCAAGGGCAAGCTCGACGGCTACGCCATGCGCGTCCCGATCCCGACCGGCTCGGCGACCGACCTCACCTTCGAGGCCTCCCGCGAGACCACCGTCGAAGAGGTCAACGCGATCGTCAAGGCCGCGGCTGAGGGCCCCATGAAGGGCCGTCTCGTCTACACCGAGGACCCGATCGTCTCCAAGGACATCGAGACCGACCCGGCGTCGTGCGTCTTCGACGCGCAGCTCACCAAGGTGATCGGCAACCAGGTCAAGGTCGTCGGTTGGTACGACAACGAGTGGGGCTACTCGAACCGTCTCGTCGACCTCACCGTCCTCGTCGGCTCCAAGCTCTGATCCGTCAACACTGAGAAGAAAGCAGGCCTACACGTGAGGTCAGTACCCGACCTTGGCGCGCTCGCAGGTAAGCGCGTCCTGATTCGCTGTGATTTCAATGTCCCGCTCGACGGCGACGTCATCACCGACGACGGGCGCATCCGCGCCGCGCTCCCGACGCTCACCGGTCTGATCAAGGCCGGCGCGAAGGTCGTGGTACTGGCCCACCTGGGCCGGCCCAAGGGCCAGGTCAACCCGAAGTACAGCCTCGCCCCGGCCGCCACGCGGCTGGGCGAGCTCCTCGGCCAGGACGTGAAGCTGGCCACAGACGTGGTCGGCGACTCGGCGAAGGCCATGGTTGCCGGACTCGCCGACGGTGAGATCGGCATGTGCGAGAACGTCCGCTACGAGCCGGGTGAGGAGAGCAAGGACGACGCCGAGCGCGGCGTTCTCGCAGCCCAGTACGCGGCTCTGGCTGACGTCTTCGTCTCCGACGGCTTCGGTGTCGTACATCGCAAGCAGGCGTCGGTCTACGACGTGGCGAAGCTCCTGCCGTCAGCGGCCGGTTCTCTCGTCACCAAGGAGGTCGAGGTTCTCAAGAAGCTCACCCAGCACCCGGAGCGTCCGTACGTGGTCGTCCTCGGCGGGGCGAAGGTGGCCGACAAGCTGGCAGTCATCGACAACCTGCTGCAGGTCGCCGACACGCTGGTCGTCGGCGGCGGCATGAGCTACACCTTCCTCGCGGCCCAGGGCTACGAGGTCGGCAGCTCGATCCTCGACGCCGCCAACATCGAGGCGTGCAAGGGCTACCTCGCGGCGGCCACGGAGGCGGGCAAGCAGATCCTGCTGCCGGTCGACACCCGCGTGGCGGCGTCGTTCGACTTCGCTGCTCGGACGGTCTCCGAGGTCACGGTCGTCCCGGCGAGCGAGATCCCCGCAGACCAGGGTGGCCTGGACATCGGGCCCGAGACCGAGAAGATCTTCGCCGACGCAATCCTGGGCGCCAAGACCGTGTTCTGGAACGGCCCGATGGGCGTGTTCGAGATCGAGGCTCTCGCCGCTGGCACGAAGGCCGTGGCAACCGCACTCGCAGACACCGAGGCCTTCACGGTCGTCGGCGGCGGCGACTCCGCGGCTGCTGTACGCCAGCTCGGCTTCGCCGACGACGCGTTCGGCCATATCTCGACCGGCGGCGGCGCGTCGCTGGAGTACCTCGAGGGCAAGACCCTTCCGGGTCTGTCCGTGCTGGAAGGCTGACCGATGGCGAACCGTACCCCGCTCATGGCGGGCAACTGGAAGATGAACCTCAACCACGTGGAGGCGACCGGACTCGTCCAGAAGCTGGCGTGGACGCTCTCCGACCACAAGTACAACCCGTCGACGACCGGCGTGGCCGTCATCGTGCCGTTCACCGACATCCGTACGGTGCAGACGCTCATCGAGGGCGAGAAGTACCCGATCGCCTGGGGTGCGCAGGACGTCTCCGTGCATACCTCCGGTGCGTACACGGGCGAGATCTCGGCGGACATGCTCGCCAAGCTCGGCTGTACGTACGTGGTGGTGGGTCACTCCGAGCGTCGTGAGTACCACGCGGAGACCGACGAGATCATCAACGCCAAGGCCAAGGCGGTCATCGCCGCCGGGATGACGCCGATCATCTGCTGCGGCGAGGTGCTCTCGATCCGCAAGGAGGGCCGCCAGGTCGAGCATGTCCTCGGACAGGTCACGGCCTGCCTCGAAGGTCTGACCGCCGAGCAGGTCGGCGCGCTCGTCATCGCGTACGAGCCCGTCTGGGCCATCGGCACAGGCGAGGTTGCCACGCCGGCGGACGCGCAGGAGGTCTGCGGCGCGATCCGTGGCAAGGTCGCCGAGCTTCTCGGTGCGGCAGCCGCGGCGGCCGTGAAGATCCAGTACGGCGGCTCGGTCAAGTCCAGCAACGTCGTCGACATCATGAACCAGCCCGACGTCGACGGCGCCCTGGTGGGCGGCGCCAGCCTCGATGCTGAAGAGTTCTCCAAGATCGTCCTCTTCCAGGGCTGATCCTTGCGACGTACGGCGGCGCCGGTGGCTGATTCCCCGGCGCCGTCGGCATCTCCGGGCCCCGACTATCGTCCCCGTACCAGCACGGGTATCGCCTCGCCGACGCGGCCGGTTCTTCTCCGAAGGCATGCGTGGGTTACGATGTGCCTGTGAGTCTGCTCGTCCCCTTGATCACCTGGCCTGTCCTCAGCGTGTCCATCGGCCTCGTGATCACCAGCGTGATCCTGGCCCTGTTCATCCTGCTCCATAAGGGCAAGGGCGGTGGCATGTCCGACCTCTTCGGTGGCGGCATGTCGACGGCCATGGGCGGCACGAGTGTCGCCGAGCGAAACCTCGACCGCATCACGATCATCGTCGGGTCGCTGTGGCTGGCGTGCATCGTCGCGCTGTTGATCATGTACCGCTTCGGCGTCTAGCCGGACCGCGAGTTCTCACGTCCAGAACGACCAACGATCGAGGAGATTGACTGTGGCCGGAGGTAGCGCCATTCGCGGCAGCCGCGTCGGTGCGGGCCCTATGGGGGAGGCGGAGCGCGGCGACGCCGCTCCCCGCCTGTACGTCTCGTACTTCTGCGCGAACATGCATGAGACCCGCCCGGCGTTCGCCGCCGAGGCACAGGTCCCGCAGGAGTGGGACTGCCCGCGCTGCGGACTGCCCGCCAACCTGGATTCGGAGAACCCTCCGCCTCCGCCGAAGATCCTGCCCTACAAGACGCACCTCGCGTACGTGAAGGAACGGCGCACCAGCGCCGAGGCCCGCACGATCCTCGAGGAGGCCCTGCAGGGCCTGCGTGACCGTCGCGCCCGCGGCGAAGTCATCTACTGATCTGTTCAACGACGAACGGCCGGCCCTTGCGGGCCGGCCGTTCGTGCGTTCAGGGGTCGCCTAGAGCAAGCAGGAGTGGAACGGCAGCTCGGCCGCGGCAGCCTCGTCGATGAACCAGACCGTACGGTCCACGCCGCTCACATGAGCCGAGATCGTCGTGGCATCGCCACGGAACGTACGGGCCACCGCACGTGCCTTCTCCTGGCCCGTGGCCAGCAACCAGACCTCGCGGGACTTGTTGATGGTCGCGAGGGTCAACGAGACCTGCTCGGACGGAGGCTTGGGCGCGTCCGTGACCCCGATGGCGATGGCCGCCGTCGGTTCGGCACCTGCGTGGTCAGGATGCAGCGCGGCCACGTGGCCGTTCTCGCCCAGACCGAGCAGACAGATGTCGATGGTGCGCCCGGCGAGGTCCGTGCCGTACGTCAGGGCTGCCTGTGCCGGATCCGCGGAGGCGTCCGACGAGGGCATGGGGTGCGTACGCGAGGGTGACAGCGGGAACGTACCGGCGAGCCGGGACAGCGCCTGGAGCGAGTTGCGGCGCGGGTCGTCCGTCGGGACGAACGCCTCGTCGGTCCACCACAGCTCGAGTGCACCGGGATCGACCTTGGACTTCCCGACCACACGCGCCAGGTGCTCGTACGCCAGGTTGGCCACGCGGCCGCCCGTCAGGCAGAGCTCGACGACCCGTCCGTCGGACTGGAGCTTCTCGATGCGCTTCACAAGAGACTCGGCCACGTCCTGGGCGAGCATCTCCGGCGTGGGCAGGCGGCGCACGACACGGGGGCTCATGATGCCTCCGCCGCGTGCGCGTGCTCGTGAGCGTGGACAGCCGGGAGCGGCGGATCCTGACGGCCGAGCGCTTCCTGCACCCTGGCGGCCTTCCTGCTGCCGGCGCGCGCACCGGTCTTGGCGACGCGTGCGGCCGCGATGGCCCCGGCTTCCTTGCGCTTCTGCTTGGGCTCGGGCTTCGGCAGCGACCTGCCTTCGCGGGTCAGGAGAGTGGCCAGAGCCGCCGCGTACACGTCGTCGGCGTCGAGCCGGCGGAGCTCCTCCGTGAGGAGCTCGTTGATGTCGCGGCGCTTGAGGGCGACCGTACGGCGCGGCTGACCAGGGATCGCGTACGACGCGGTCTTGCCGTCCTCGCGGGCGATGACGATGTCGCCACCGGGCGTCTCCAGGAACACGGACGTGATGCCCGGGCCTGCCGACGGCCTGCGCGTGACCTTCACCTTGAGCCGGCTCTCGAGCCAGGCTGCCATGAGGTCGGCCGGCGCGTTGTTGCGGGGGGCGACCACCGTGGCCGACAGGATCCGCATCGGGAACTGGTCGAGCGCAGCGGTGAGGAGCGCCCGCCACAGGGTCAGCCGCGTCCACGTCAGGTCGGTGTCGCCCGGCGAGTGGTGAATCGCCCGGATCTCGAGGGCCTTGATGGGGTCGGCGCTGCTCGCGGCGTCGGTGATGCGGCGGTCGGCGAGCTGCCCGAGCAGGTCGTCACCAGGGGATTCGGGGGCGTTGCCGGGCCACCACATGACGACCGGCGAGTCGGGCAGCAGCATCGGCAGGACGACAGAGTCGGCGTGCTCGCGGACCTCGCCGGACAGCTTGAGCACGATGACCTCGCCCGGTACGTCCTCGGCCAGGTGGATGTCGGCGTCCAGACGGTCGGTCTTGCCGGTCGTCTTGACGACGAGCACGAGACGGCACGGGTGTTCGCGGGCGGCCGTCTGCGCGGCGGCGTACGCCTTCGCGAACGAGCGCTGCTCGGCGGCGACGATCAGTGTGAGCACCAGGCCGGATGCGCTCCCGAGACGGCTGCGGGCCTTGAGGAGCGCGTTGGCGATCTCGCTGGTGTCGGTGTGCGTGAGAGTGATGATCATGGCTCCCCTAGGGCCTCCGCCAGGCGTGGCCGTCGCGTGCGATCATCTCATGGGCGCTGGCTGGGCCCCACGTCCCGGACTCGTAGTCCTCGGGGGGTTTGTTGAGGCTGGCCCAGTAGTCGAGCACCGGATCGAGGATCTGCCACCCGAGCTCGACCTCCTCCTGCTGCGGGAACAGGTTGGTGTCGCCGAGCAGCACGTCGAGAAGCAGACGCTCGTACGCCTCGGGTGACGACTCGGTGAACGAGTCCCCGTAGCCGAAGTCCATGTTGACGTCGCGGATCTCCATCTGGGTGCCAGGGACCTTCGCACCGAACCGCAGCGTCACGCCTTCGTCGGGCTGGATCCGCATGACGAGCGCGTTCCGGCCCAGGTCGAGGGTGTCGGTGGCGGTGAACGGCAGGTGCGGCGCCTTCTTGAAGCCGAGCGCGATCTCGGTGACGCGACGGGGGAGACGCTTGCCGGCGCGCAGGTAGAACGGCACACCGGCCCAGCGGCGGCTGTCGATGTCGAGCCGCAGGGCCGCGAACGTCTCGGTCGTCGACGTGGCCTGGAAGCCCTCTTCATCGACGTAGCCCACGACGTGGCGTCCGCCCATCCAGCCCGCCTTGTACCGGCCGCGGGCGGTGTGGAGGTCGAGGCGCTTGGGGGTGACGATGGACGAGAGCACCTTCTGCTTCTCTCGCCTCAGGTTCGTCGCGTCGAAGGAGACAGGCTCGTCCATCGCCGTCAGGGCGAGCAGCTGGAGCAGGTGGTTCTGGATGACGTCGCGGGCCGCGCCGATGCCGTCGTAGTAGCTGGCCCGGCCGCCGACGCCGATGTCCTCGGCCATCGTGATCTGTACGTGGTCGACGTAGTGGTTGTTCCAGACCGGCTCGAACATCTCGTTGGCGAACCGCAGGGCCAGGAGGTTCTGGACGGTCTCCTTGCCGAGGTAGTGGTCGATCCGGAAGACGGACTTCGAGGGGAAGGCCGTCGACAGCACCTGGTTCAGCTCCTTGGCGCTTCCCAGGTCGTGGCCGAACGGCTTCTCGAGGACGACGCGCCGCCATCCGCCCCGGTCGGTCGCGGAGAGTCCCGACCGGTTGAGGTTCTGGACGACCGTCTCGAACAGGCCCGGTGGGATGGAGAGGTAGAACGCGTGGTTGCCGTTCGTGCCGCGCAGCTGGTCCAGCTCCTCGATGGTCGCGGCGAGCTCCGCGTAGGACGACTCCTCGTCGAGGTTGCCCTGGACGAACCGGATGCCCTCGCAGAGCTGACGCCAGACCTCCTCGCGGAACGGTGTCCGGGCGTACTCGCGGACGGCCTCGTGGACGCGGGAGGCGAAGTCCTCGTCGGCCCACTCGCGGCGTGCGAACCCGACGAGCCCGAAGCCTGGCGGCAGGAGCCCTCGGTTGGCCAGGTCGTACACGGCAGGCATGAGCTTCTTGCGGGCGAGGTCGCCGGTGACGCCGAACATCACGAGCACGCACGGACCAGCGATGCGGGGGAGCCGGCGATCCTGCGGGTCGCGCAGCGGATTCCCGCTGAACCTCTCGTCTGCCACCGTGCTCCTCTCGTGTGGATGCCGGGCCCCCAGGGAGATCAGGCCCGGACTAGGAAGAACGGCTTATCTGGAAAGCCTATTCCTTGGGCAACGCTGCGTGCGCCACATCAAGTCTCATCGCCGGAAGAGCACCGGATCCATGGCTGCGGCGAAGAACACCAGAGCCAGGTACGTGTTCGACCAGTGGAACAGACGCATGGGTTTGGCGCTCGTGTCGTCGGCGCCGGCGCGTGCCCTGCGCAGCAGCATCGCCGCTTCGACGATGAACCACGCGCCGCACACTCCGGCGACCAGCGGGTACAGCCATCCTGTGTGGGCGACCGGCCACAGGACGAGGCTGGTCGCGACGGTGAGCACGGTGTAGACGAGGATCCGCGAAGCGACGGCCACACGGCTGGCGACGACCGGCAGCATCGGCACGCCGCCCGCCTCGTAGTCCTGCCGGTAGCGCCAGGCGAGCGCCCAGGTGTGCGGCGGTGTCCAGAAGAAGACGATGAGGAACAGGACCAGCGGCGGCCACGCGATGCTGCCCGTGACCGCGGTCCAGCCGATGAGCGGCGGGAAGCAGCCGGCGATACCGCCCCAGATGATGTTCTGCGACGTCAGGCGCTTCAGCCACATCGTGTACACGAACACGTACAGCGCGTTCGCCAGCAGCGCGAGCCACGCGGACAGCCAGTTCACCGCCAACCCGAGGACCAGTACGGAACCGACCCCGAGCACCGTCCCGTACACAGCCGCTGCCTGGCGGCTGACCCGATGGCGGGGGAGAGCCCGTGTCCGGGTGCGGCGCATCAGCTCGTCGATGTCGGCGTCGATGACGTTGTTGTACGTGTTCGCGCTGCCGGCAGCGAGGTAGCCGCCGACCATCGTCGCGATCATCAGTCGCCACGAGGGGATGCCGTGCGCGGCGAGGAACATTGCAGGAAGGGTCGTCACGAGCAGCAGCTCGACGATCCGCGGCTTGGTCAGCCCCACGTAGGCGGCGATCACATCTCGCGCCGTCACGGCTGGGCCGATGGCCTGCGGCACCGTCGCGGCGTCCGCGGGTGGAGTCACTCGTCACTCCCTGGTCGTGTCGGCGGGTGGGCCGAACGCACTTTAGCCCGCGTTTGCGACCGAGGCCACATCGCGCAGTCGCCAGTAGACATGAGCGGTGGCTGCAGCGAGCACCGCGAGGCCCGCCATGTGCAGCGCGACGCCCACGATCGGCAGGCCGGTGAAGTACTGGACGTAGCCGATGACGCCCTGCAGGAGCTGTACGGCCAGCAGGGCTGCGACGAGCCGCGACCTCACGATGGCGAGGGTCACGACCGTGAGGATCACGAGCAGCCAGACCGCCCACGCATGGATGTGGGCGGCGAGCTCGGGGCTGATCCCGTTGCGCTGGATCGTGCTGTCGTCACCGGCGTGCGGGCCGGCACCGGTCACCACGGTGCCCAGGACGATCACGAGGACGGTGGCGGCAGTGACCGCGACGACAAGGCGTCTGACGAGAGGCGAGACCGTGAGCGGCGCCGTGTCGTACGTACGGTTCACCATCACGACGCACAGTCCGATGATCGCCACGGAGAACAGCATGTGGAAGCCGACCAGCCAGGGGTTGAGCTTCGTGAGCACCGTGATGCCGCCGAGGACCGCCTGTACAGGGATGCCGAGACCGGCGACGACGGCGAGCGTACGGATCGGACGCATCGGGGCGCCGGCGGCCGTCGCCTTGACCCTGAACGCCGAGACGACCATGCCGATCGCCAGAGCCACGAGGACGAACGTGAGCAGGCGGTTCGTGAACTCGACGACGCCGTGGACGCCGAGCTGCGGGCGGGGCACGTACGACGTGTCGCTGCACTGCGGCCAGGTCGGGCAGCCGAGGCCCGAACTGGTCAGGCGCACGATGGCGCCCGTCACGATGATCAGCATGTTCGCCGCCAGCGAGGCCACCGCCCAGGTGCGCAGCGCGCGTACGGTGCCGAACAGGCGGGCACCGAGGGACACGCGGACGGAGCTAGGGGCAGTGGCGGTGGTCACGGCGACGAGTCTAGAGCCGACGGCGTGGTCCTCCGCGCCCGTCGTCAGAGCGCGGAGTCCTTGCGGAACTCGTCGTACGAGACGTTCCAGTCCGTCCAGCCGTTGCCCTTCTCGAGGCCGCGGGATGTGCCGGTCACGTTGAAGAGGTCACCCACCTTGCAGTTCGCGAACAGCCAGGCGCCGTTGGCCGTGCTGACGCCGATGCAGCCGTGGCTGACGTTGGCGTGGCCCTGGCTGCCGACCGACCACGGCGCGGCATGCACGAACTCGCCGGAGTCCGTCTCGCGCATCGCGTACTGGACGTTGGACAGGTCGTAGTAGTCCGGGCTCGACTTGGAGATGCCGACCGTCTCGGAGTTCATCCGGAGCGACGAGAACTTCTCCTTGAGCACCTTCTTGCCGCTGCGGCTCACGAAGCCGGGCTTGCCGCCCGTGATCGGGATCGTCTTGGCGGTGGCGCCGTCGATCACGACGGTCATGTAGTGGGACGCGAGGTCGGCGTTGAGGATCACCGAACGACCGACGGTCATGGTGCCGGTGACGGACTTCTGTCCGTACGTGCCGTTGCCCGCCGGGATCGAGTTGACGTCGATGTTGATGGTGACCTGCGTGCCGGCCTTCCACATCTCCTTGGGACGCCAGTGCACCTCGGTGCTCGACAGCCAGCCCCACGACCCTTCCTGGGCCGGGTTGGAGGCCACTGTCATGTGCTTCTGGAACGCGGCCTTGTCGGTGACGGGGACGTCGAACTTCACGACGACCGGCATGGCGACGCCCACGGTGCCTCCGGACACGATGCTCGGCATGATCTGCTGCTTGAGCGACAGGTTCTGGGCGGTGAACGACGTCGTGGTGGTAGCGTCGACGCCCTCGAGGTTGTGACCGGTGACGACGACCTGGTACTTCATGCCGGGCTCGAGGAGGCTCCCCGCAGTCCACGTCGCGTTGTCCGGGGACATGGTGCCCTGGATGGTCTGCGAGCCCGCCTTGGGGTCGGTGAACGTCATCGCGACGTCGGTGATCGAGCCGTGCGAGGCCGTCACAGTGAGGAGGGTGTCCACGGGGACCGTGGCGCCGTCGGTCACGCTGGTCGTGAGCTGGACAGGGGCAGCGGTCGTCGGGGTGGCCGATGTCGCCGCCACCGCGGGCGCCGAGGTGTCGGACGCCGGCGAGCTCGTCAAGGATGTGGGTCCGCTTTTCGCGCAGCCCGCGAGGACGAGGGCGGACCCGGCACCGGCGAAGCCGACGACCGCGCGACGTGAGACTGGCATGCAAACTCCCATGGGCAGAGAGACTTCCTGGATACCAGAATAAGCCAGAAAGCGGCCCTTCCTGTCCCCACGCCGTACACGTGAAACGGGCCGGTCTGTGCGACCGGCCCGTTCCAGGGTTGTTCAGACTGCTTGAAGGCTCACTTCTCTCCCACACCGACCGGCTCCGGCACGCTGGCCGGGGACAGGATGGCGTCGGGCGACGGGACCAGCTGGTCGTCGTCCTGGTTGGACCCAGCCTTGATGGAGTCCTCGAGGTTCCCCGGGATCCGCATCATGTAGAACGACCGCCACACGAAGTACGCGGACACGAGGAAGAACACCACGGCCAAGACATGGACAAGCAGGGCGAGGCCGGAGTTCGTCAGGCTCACGGCCAGCTCGACGGCCAGCAGGCCGAACAGCGTGGTGAACTTGATGACCGGGTTGAGCGCCACCGACGAGGTGTCCTTGAAGGGATCGCCGACCGTGTCGCCGACGATGGTGGCGTCGTGCAGCGCGGTGCCCTTGGCGTGGAGGTCGACTTCGACGATCTTCTTCGCGTTGTCCCAGGCACCTCCGGCGTTCGCCATGAAGATGGCCTGGAACAGACCGACGACCGCGATCGCGATCAGGTAGCCGATGAAGAAGTACGGCTCCACGAAGGCGAATCCGAGAGTGGCGAAGAAGATCGCAAGGAAGATGACGAGCATGCCCTTCTGGGCGTAGTCGGTGCAGATCTCCACGACTTCGGTCGAGTCCTTCGTGGACGCCTTGGCGTCCGCGGAGGGATCGAGGTGGATGTGCTCCTTGATGTACTCGACA
>Ga0182021_10001420_pt1 | contig 27351 bp, 30 predicted proteins | sample 612E3MmetaG_FD_120493 | JGI IMG/M metagenome (GOLD analysis project Ga0182021, IMG submission 120493) | Permafrost microbial communities from Stordalen Mire, Sweden - 612E3M metaG (Illumina Assembly) | ecosystem: Environmental > Terrestrial > Soil > Wetlands > Permafrost | place: Sweden...
GGCGGTTTGGCACCTCGATGTCGGCTCATCCTATCCTGGGGCTGGAGAAGGTCCCAAGGGTCCGGCTGTTCGCCGGTTAAAAGGGTACGCGAGCTGGGTTCAGAACGTCGTAAGACAGTAGACCTTGATGGATTGACACCATCATAACGAGCTGTCAGTTTTCCGATGTTCACAAATGAACTCCTTCGAGATTAATTTACACTGTTATAACAATGGAAACTTCTTGGCGCTTCATACACGCCGGGAAAGAAATCTGACTATTTGCTGGAAACTCCGAGTATCTTATCGTACCCGCCAATGAGGCGAGGTAATAATCGGTGAGTGCGGACAATCAGCAGGTAATACTGACACTTTGTCAGTACACCTCAGAGACTATACGTCAGAGTCCGGTGTTACACCGGACAAGATATAGTCCGAACTTTATGGCGACATAAAGAAATACCACTTAGGGTAATACCCTTCGGGTATTGTACGCTCTATGCTATTTCAATAAGAATTGAAATAAGCATGATCGCACTAACAAATTTGTCGGTCTCTATCCTGTGTGAGCGATTGATTCTTGAGGGGAGCTCTCTCTAGTACGAGAGGACCGAGAGGGACAGATCCCTGGTGTGCCAGTTGTCGGAAAACCGGCAACGCTGGGTAGCTATATCTGGAAGGGATAAGTGCTGAAAGCATCTCAAGCACCAAGCCCACCCCAAGATGAGGAATCGTTATAGACCCCCAGTAGATGACTGGGTTGATAGGCGGGACGTGTACGTGCTGCAAGGCACTTAGCTAACCCGTACTAATTGGTCGAAGTTGCGGGGAACAAAGGACATGTCCTCTTGTTCCATCACAATGAATAAATGAAAAAAAGGTCCGAAGGGTTATCCCTTATGAGACAACTACTAAATGGAGAGTTTAGAGCTTAGGGTTTAGAGTTTAGCATGATAAAAATACATTTTGCTAATCTCTAATGCACTAAACTCTAAACTCTAAGCTCTCAAAGGAAGACCGCTCTAGAGTCTTCCAGTCTTTTATGCGATGTGGCACCACCCGATCCCATTCCGAACTCGGCCGTGAAACGCATTAGCGCCAACAATATTGATTTCGCAAGGAATCGTGAAGATAGGTCAAGGCTGGGGGACTGTGGAGCGGTTTTTTTGATGGGAAGTTAGCAAACGAGGTCTTCCGAGTGAGCTTACTAACCATCAACCCCGCGCAAGCGCTCTTTGCGACGTGTACGAATAGTACTGAAAAGTCGCAAAGTAAGCTGCTGTGGGTAGTGGTAAGGATAATCCCCCGAAGCGGATTTCCACGAAGCGGGATTTTTTTGGCAAAAAATGGACTGCTGTGCCCGTCCGAAGCTTTCTTGTCGGCCGTAGCTTTAGCGAAGTTGGAAGCGAAGGAGGGTGGAGCGGCTTTTGATGGAAAAACAGATAATCTTTACGGATTGATCTCAAAATCCTTAATACGTGTATAGACGTCATAAAGTTGCGTAAGCCCACTCTCTAACTGGTTTCCAAAATCTCCGCCAACGTTTGGATACTCAAGAGGCAGCGACTGAATGCCCATGGAGGAGCTAGGGGAATTTTTATATACATGAATATGAAGCGGATTCCATACGCCATAATCTCTACTAATTTCATCTTGTGACATCTTATACCACTTATTTACCCAGTAACCTATTGATGCGTTTGGGGCTTTGAGATCCTCCCCGACATGTAGCTCAATGCCAATATTGTTTGATAATGCTTGACTACGCATTCCATATACAGGTTTGTCATACCATCCGCCGGGAGATCCTGGGCCATTCATGCTTCCGGGAGTGCCTGAGCTATACCTTTTCACTGTGCCGGTCTGTATTATCGTGTTACCTCGAAAAGATTTAAACGGAAAGGTAAATCGGACTATGCTTCATCTTCTGGCATCCACTGAACAATAGATCCTACACCAATAGTCATTCGTAATGCCTCTAATTTTGCCTTTATTACCGGCACATTACTCCATATAGAGTCGGCTGTTGAGAGGATCTTTGAGCGTCGTTGTTCTCGTGCTTGTTGTTCTAGAAGTCTTTGGGTTTCTGTCTATTGTTGCGCTAGGTTTGACGTTGTGGTTACCTCCGCCCTTATTGTATTTTGCGTCTGTTGGAGGTCGCTAGGTCTATTTCGAAGTTTTTTTAAAAATTCCTGGTCTGCCATATAGGTTATTCTAACAGGCTAATTATAGCACTTAAAGCAAACATAAAGTGGGATAGAGCGGTCTCCTTCGGATTATTTATGATGTACGACAGAGTACATAGTTCTCACGTTGAACAGTTTATTCTGAGGCCGGAAAAGAGTAAACTATCAAAAGAGAAATGCTACGAAAAATTACGGTTGTCTTCGGTATCATCGGATACGTATTGGCCTCGTTATACGTCGCCGTTACCGTCGGAATTTTAAATCTTCCGGATTCATTTTATTTTTATAACCTCGGAAATTTTCTTCTTTTCAAGCGATATTATTCCATATTTCCGTTCAATGCATATTACCCCAATACGACCAATGCGCCGCTTTACGGCATCATTGTCCGGCTTATCTCTTTGTGGATACCAATCGCCATGACAGCCATAAGCTTCACCCAACTTTTGCTTGTCGGCGTGAGTGCCTATCTTATTTATCTATCCGCGAATTTTGTGAAACGCGGACTCGGGTGGATGGCAGTCGCATGTTTTATCGTACTGCCGTTTCTACTCACCTATGCGACCGTCATGATGTCCGAGGTATTTACTATTTTCCTGGTTTCCCTCTATCAATATCTCGCGATTGGTCTTATCACCAAACGGCTTCGTATATCCCCGTCAGTGCTTATTCTTGTGGCATGCCTTTTGGCGCTGACGAAATTTATATTTTTATACATTATTCCCGTCAGCATCGTACTTACACTGTATATTGAATGTTGCATACGGAAAAAAGAACATGTTTATCGTATTGTTTTCCGGCAGATTCCCGGCGTAATCGGCATCGTATTTATTTTTCTGTGGATGGGATTTGTTCACTCGTATTACGGACGGTGGGGGATGACGGTGACGACCGGAAGAGAGTTGTTTCAGGGCGTCGTCTCAAAGGCGGGAGTATTTCCATCATCAGATTCTCCGGCGTATAAAACATTTCAATATTGGACCGGACTTGAAGTCGTCCCAAGAAACGGATCTGATGCGATACAGAAATATTTCCGGCCGGCGTTTAATGAAAAGAAAATATCGGAAATTGAGATCGATGATATGTTCCGTAATTTTGCGCTTGCGGCCATGAAACAACACCTCTCGTATCTTTTTATCGATGCGTTCCGAGGGGCTTACGGACTATTTACGTCGCATCCGTATCTCGAATGTTTACGCGCCGGATTGGGCTTCTCTGACAGCACGTGTCCTGATAATCCGGTGCTCGCGTGCAGATTCCAATGGTTTTGTACCGTAGGGGGTTGTTCTGATGCTCAAGTGGGTGCTATGTGCCAGCCGGTGGTGAAAAATGCGTTCATGACGTCAGTATGGGCAAATCTTATGTCACTTTACGAAGGGTATTATCCGTCTGTGATGATCGGAGTATTACTCCTCACGGTTGTGGGCGGAATCACGGGGTTCGTACGCCGTTCCGTTTCTTTGATGGTTGTTGCATTCCACTTCGCGCTTTTGATGGGGATTCAGGGCATGTTTTCCGCGGTTGAAGGGAGATATACGATGATCGTTTACCCGTTTATTGCCATACTTGCGACCTATGGCGCTCGCACGATTATCGATGGAGTGAGGCGAAAACTACTCATCCGGCGGTGAGGATGAAAAGAGCAGTTTTTGCGGATAAATTCTGAAGGAGTATCCCGTCAGATAAGGATTTGTTGAAATTTCCGTTAAGACGGAGTACTATGTGGCCACCGCTTGCCCAATAGGAGGACTTATGGCTGTAGCACAAGAAGATGGACGTTCAATTTCATCGCAAGGAGCAGAATTGCCTGTTCTTCCCGAATACGGGGAAAGAACATTGAAAATGTTACTTCAATTACCGGAAGAAATTGGTCAGATAGAGAGCACAAATTTGCCAGCTGACGGGTATCCGGTGCATATCCTTCCCGATGCGAGCGGCTATCTTATTGTGCGGAAAAACATATTTTATCCCCGTGATTCGATGGATTATCCCATTGCTCCCAACGTAACAGAACGTGAGTCGTGTCTTATCCCTGCGGTATTGTTGTATGAAGGACTTATGAAAATACAGCCGGGCCAAACGGTAACTGTTCAGGGAAAAGCGTCGTATCGAGATAGCGAACATAAACAAGGGCCAATTGATTATGATTACTTGAATGGTGATTCATCCCATGAGGGCGAGGAGGCAGTTACTCTTATTTTTTCTTTGTCTAACGATACCCATACGGCCACATTAACGGTCGGTCGAGGCGAATATAAAGATGGAGAGATAGACCCGTACGTACGGATTGAAAGAACAAATGTTGTTAGACGTACTAAATCAAAACTGGGAATTTTTGGGCGAGGTTTTGGCGATCGGTGAGTTAGCGTACAACGATACGAAACACTGCCTGCTACTATATAAACAGGAGGCAATCCTATGACAGGATATGTTGGGAACATTGAAGAGTTAACGGGCAAGAATACCTATTTTCGGCAGGTACTCTTCACCGCCGCACATATGCAGCTCGTCCTCATGGCTTTGAAGCCAAATGAGGAAATCGGCATGGAGGTGCACCCCGACAACGACCAGTTTTTCCGGTTTGAAGCGGGGGAGGGGAAAGTGATTATTGCTGGTGAAGAGCACCTTGTCGGTGACGGATATGCAGTTGTCGTGCCGGCAGGGAGCCAACATAATGTGATTAATACATCAACCACCCAGCCTTTTAAATTCTATACAATATATGCTCCGGCGCATCATCCCGATGGCACGGTGCACAAAACCAAAGCGGAAGCGATGGCGGCAGAATAAAAAAGCATCACGAATGGTATTTACATCGTCATGACGCTCCGATATAATCCTCGTGATGAGTCTTGAAGCGTTCAATTCTAGTACATTTCCCGGGCGTGAAAAGCGTGAACCGGTAATCCCGGACGCCGAGCTTATGCTTGCCAGTGGCGCGTATGCCAATAAAATGACCTTACAAAAGGTGGCGTATGATACCGGCCTTCCCGTACCAAAGATTATGACGGATGCTGAAGCAGCAAAGTTATTAAAAGAAGGAGAAATTCTTGAAGCTAAAAATTTAGATAAATTTTATTCAAAAGGAATGGATGATACATACCGGATTTTTGTCAGGGGATATTACCCGGACCCGAGAGAGATGTGGTGGGTTGATGTATTGCCGACCAGTAGTGCGCCTTCGATGGAGGATGTTATTGAAGAAAGACAGACTATGACTCAAACTGCCACCCGGTCAAATACAAGCGGCTATTTAGAGCGGAATTTCAATTTCAGTGACAGATCGGATGCCCAGTTTTTTTTGCAGCAGGGAGATCCCGGTAAATATTATATTTCAACATTGACGTTTGGACCGTATATGTTTCTTGCGGGAAACGGTGCAATCGGCAGGGGTGTTAATTGGGAAACATTCTATAAGGAAAGTTTAGTTGTCAATGATAAGTGGCATTTTCAATCTCACGTTGCAGACGAAGTATTAGAGCTTGCTGGTAAAGCAACAACAGTCATGAATGATGCATTGCCTCGGAAACGCACGCCTTTTGCGTTCAAACACGATTTTCTTATGGAGAATAGGAAGTTTTCTCTTACACTCATCCAGTCACGGGTGGCATCGCACGCGTTTACCGAAGAGGACCTACAACAACAAGGAGAAATGATTGCAACATACCGTGAATCCGGAATGCCGGTTGTAGCGCTCGAACCACGCGAGATTGGTGCGCTAAGTATTGGCCACGCTCCGAGGGCGCCGTTTCTATTAGCATTGACAAACGATGAACACCGTGGCTCAGCATCTGTTGCCGATTATTATAATGTAGACCTGTCCAATATGGCGGGTCTGATTTTGCCGCGAAATATGCGCGGCGGATTATTGAATCACGACGGGTACCGGTTTATTGCGTATGCGCTCTATTGGGGTTTGCCGATTTCTCTCACCGCATAAGAACAGTCGGTTTTAGTGCAAAAGCACCCCGGCGCATCATCTCGATAGTACGGTACATAAAACCAAACAAGAAGCGCTGGAGGCCGAGAAGTTAGAACGCTAAACGGTAGACAGTTTTTGATAATATGTGGTGATTTTGGTATAATAGTATAGAGCTTATAAAATAATATTATCTGTTATATTATGTCGTTACTTCCTAAGGAAAGTGAACAAAAGATTTCACAAAATGAAAGGCCCATAGCACTAGATATTGATGCTGTTCGAAAAGAATTAATGAGCCAGGTCGCGATATACCAAAAATTTGGTTTTCCCCGTGAACTCAGAATGTCTAATACGGAGTTCCGACGTTTCATAGCCACACTCGTTGCTCCACAGCCAGAATGGTACAAAGGAAGATTTGATATTCCAGTAGTTGTTATTGGTACTCAAATTTCAATAGGAAGGCAATATGAAATGCTCGGCTGTAATTGGTCGATACCAGGGCGGAATTGGATTAATGATGAAGCATATAAAATACCTGACGTTCCTCATCTAGTTTGGATGCAGGATGGAACGAGAAATATTGGAAGATCTGTGGATGATGTATTGTCGTCTCTTGCGATAGATGAAAGAGGTGCAACGTTATATGATGGAGTAGGGCTTTATGTGGCCAGGCCTAGGATATTACAGCATCATTTTGTTGATTTCCCCGGCACAACGAGCGTTATAGAGCAATTATACGGAAATAAAGATAACGCTCATTTGGATTTAGGTCTTGGTGAGCCCTGCGTGGGCGAGGGTTCTATATATTCTGTATTTTCCATGTATGGTTCTGTAACATGTGGTAAATAATCTTATATTGCTTTTTTGAAGGTACTCTCAAGAAAGAAATCTTCAATCAGCTGATGAACTATTCGAGCCGTTTTGCGCACTTGTTGGGAAAGAAAAGATTTATCTTGATGTACAGAAAGTAAATAAAAAAGCGGTTGCTTTAACAAAGAAATATACAATGACGCCCATGTTTGAAACCGCGCGGATGTATACCAAGAAAATGCCCCGGATTGATCTTCAGAAAGTCTTCGGCGTGACGACGTTTGAGGTGGGATAGGTATATTTTGTTATCATGTTCCGTTACATGATAACAGAGTGAGATGGAATTGATACGTAGTTTAAGAGATAAAGACGAGGCATGACGACGTTTGAGGTGGGATAAACAACAGAGATTTGATATCATAAACGAATGACTTCAGACGATATCGCTCAGCTACGGCTGTACAATCAGAAAATTGTCGGCACAACGTTCAATACTCCTGAAGAGGTCGTGAGTTATATGGGTGGGATGCAGGCGCAGGATTATCTGGGGAGCCTGTGGGCGATTGCCCTTCGGACGAAAAATTGTACAGAAAAAGACGTCGAGGATGCTATTTCCGAGAGAAAAATTGTGAGGACCTGGCCAATGCGAAGGACCCTCCATTTCGTGCCTGCCGCGGACGTCCACTGGATGATGAAACTGACCAGTGAGCGCATCATCAAAACGTACGGTGCACATATGCCGCAACTGGGACTGAACGAAGAAATTCTGGCGCACGCACGAAACGTCGTTACGAAGGCGCTTACCGGAGGAAAAATCGTTACACGCCCCGCACTTACAGAAGCGTTGGAAAAAGCCGGTATTGACACAAAAGAGGGCAGGGGTCTCCATCTCATTTGGCGATTGGGGCAGGAATCGCTTATCTGTTTTGGCCCCAGAGAAGGAAAACAGCAGACGTTTGTACTTTTGGATGAATGGCTGCCGAAAAAGAAAAATTTGTCACGTGAAGAAGCAGTGGGGGAGCTAACCCTTCGATATTTTACGAGTCATGGGCCAGCAACTATCCATGATTTTTCCTGGTGGGCCGGTTTAACGATAAAGGATATAAAAAGTGGCATTGCTTCAGTAACATCAAAACTGCATGAGGAAACGATTGATGGGAAAAATTATTTCATGGGAAAATCGGTTCCATCCATTGATACAAAAGAATCCGTTCATTTGCTTCCGCCGTTTGATGAATACATCGTGAGCTATAAAGACCGGACGGCCGTACTTAAAACCGAGCACAACAATTTTGTGAACAGTGGCGGCAACGGTATGTTTGCGCCGGTAATCGTGATTAACGGGAAGGTCGTGGGCTCCTGGAAACGGGAGATGAAGAAAGATGCCGTACACTTGATGTCCCATCCGTTTGAGAAATTCACAAACGATGACAAACGCATCATCGCAGAAGCGGCCGAGCGGTATGGCACGTTCCTCGGTTTGCCGGTAAAGTTGGCAGTGTGATATGATCGGGCCGCTATGATTGAAGACGCACGTCATGCCGGTATGTCACTTGAGAATCAAATGGAAATTAAAGCGGCTGATCCCCGGGAGAAAGGTTACAACGAATGGCGGCTTCCGTTCAAAGAGCGGATGAGCGAATTACTGGTCGAGATGCTTCAAAACCCACAATTCGCCGGAGTTGCCACCGTTCTTGGCGCCCTTATCGAATCTTCAGGATAAAATTTGCTTCGGCGTGATGACGTTTGAGTTGGGGGTAGGTATATTTTGTTATCATGTTCCGTTACATGATAACAAGGTCAGATGAATTGATATATGCCTTAAGAAATAAAGACGAGATGTGACGACGTTGGAGGTAAACTAATATCGTAGTGGGGGACAGTGAAGCGGTTTTTTGTGGTATTACGTGGATTCATCCCGATCTCTTTAGGTGGTAGCAGGAGATTCGTTTTTCATCGTAAACTCATTTGTGAAAAGAAAGTAATAAGAATCATCAGCATTATATTGAACTAATGTATGGGCAACACTATCCATCATTTCATTTTTGTTTGCCACATGCGCTAACACATAATCCCCCTTGTACGATTCAGATTTTGGTTTTGGTTCTCGCCCAACTGCCATTACGCCGTTATATAACATACCAAGGGTTTGCCGGTAATATTTCTCTAGGTCACTTTTATCACCAGCTCGGACTGTGAGAACAAAGTATTTTCCTGTGGGAGGTGGATCTCCTGGCACCCAAACACGGTCACCCTCAGGTTTACCATAGGGATCAAAATCGTCTGGTATTCCTTTTAAAGGAGCTATAGCATTTCTGAACACCATGTTTGGTTCTTGGCTGCCATAATCAAACCATGCATTTTCGCTTCCCATTTTTTGTAAACTCTCTCCAACCATTTGACTGCCCATAAGTATCAACACGCTTGGATTATTATATCTGGCAACAGCTACGTAATTCTGCTTACCGTATTCGCTTTCGTACTTTTGCATTGATAATCGTGACAAGATTGTTCCATAGCCCTTCCCTTGTTCAGATCGAGCTATAGCTAATTCATGAAAATCAACTTCATTTTCTCTTAATTCAATAGGGTCATCATTGTACCATTTCATCAGCGCGCTATTTTGATCCGTAACGTAACTCAAAGTATATCGCTTTTCATACCTTTTTAATTCTTTAGTGATCGCTGCATGATCGAGTGTTTTACGTACTAATATTGCATACCCCAGAATCGTTTCATGACGAACTTTGTGGCCATCTTCCGCAACACGAACCTCATCTTTGTGTTTCTTATGTTTTAATAGATAAAGATTTCCCTTATCTTGAAGAACAACCTGATTAAGTACAGACAGTGGAGTGTTTCCGCCGAAACACTCTAACTGCATATTCAGGACGCTTAATCGATAATCCGGCGCCCCCGGGTTGAAATGTGCCACCTCAGAGATGTAGCCAGGGAATCTCTGAAGGCTTTCAAGCTCTGATTCCGGTGCTTTGGCTTCGACAATATAAAAACCCTTAGGATCTAACCGTTCTTTCATGTTGGGTTTCGATGTCTCTGTGTAAAATTCTTGCATATATTTAATAATTGTTTTAATTCACCTTATTTGTCGGTTTGCCTACGAAGGTATCCGAATAACCATCAACTGAGTTTTAAATAATGAAATCGCTGACTGGTCTCAGTTTCGGACGTTGTTCCTCAAGTTTTTTAACACCCTTCGGATTATACGCTTTAGCTTCAATCTGGTGCCTTAGATAACTGATTCCGTCTTCAACATTGAATACTAAAGATCTAAGCGGATCTTCGGGGCGGCACATAGTTCCGGTATCGGCTACCAACTTCAGCTCTGGTCTGGATAAAAATTTCTCTGTTGTGAGTATGGGATAAAGAAAGGCATTAATACCATTTGATGGTGTTCGTATAATAAGGCGGCGATTACCTTTCTTTCCCCACTGAAGTTTTGAAATATTATCCAATATCTGCAACTTAGTTTCTTCCGGCACCATGGCGGAGATGATAATAACGTCATATCCTTTAGGATCGACTTCTCTTGCGTCGGCACAGGCAACCTGTAATTTGTTAGGTCTCAGTAGTCCAAACGCGTCAAACGTATCCCGGCACAGTTGGGCAACATCCGGTTTTATCTCCACACAGGTAAACGGAATTCCAAATTGTTTAACCACTCCGACGCCTGTATCACCATAGCCTGAGCCATAATGTAAAATTCTGTCAGCCTTTGTGATTCCCGCGGCTTGTACCTCCATGCTGGAAAGTCTATCGTACATTCGTTGCAACGGATGTTTATCCGGAGATTTTACGATTCCCGATATGGCGTCTAGCATAAATTGACGATCGATATTAATTTCACCTGTCCCATGATATTTTTGGAAAAATTCTTTCTCATGGTTGGTAAAATAGTATCCAACTCTCTGATTGACACCTTTTCGAATTGCGTCGGCGACCGCACTCCGAATCTCCTCGCTAAATTGTATTTGCCTCTCAAAAGTCTCTACTCTCTCTATGCCTTCTATCCAATTAAAAATTTTAACAAATCTCTCTACACAATCAGATTCTGCACTTAATTTATATATTTTCTTGTATAATTTATCGACCACGGTCGTTTTACCCTCTAATATTTCGGTATAACGCATGTCCACATCAAAACCAAGGGTCTCATGAACATAGGTAAGGAGTTTTTCAGCATCAAATCGTTTGCACGTGTGAAATTTTAGTGTCGCGTACAAGTCATCTTCAGGGAAAATATATCCATCCATACCCGAATTGGACCACATCTGGGAAAAATTGTAATCGCGGGGTTTTCTTCCCAGTTGCGAAACTGTTTCTTCGTCAAAATTAGTCGGATCTTTGTATACGAACGGACCGAATATAGTCATCCCTGTCACAGTCGCAGCACCAGCGGCAAAATCCTGACAAAATTGCTTATTAATTAATACTCCCGGAAGCAAATGGCCAGTTATCTCCGTTTTTTGTTCAAACGGTTTAGATAGTTTTTCTACCCGCCTTTGGAACTCAAATAATTGTTTTTGTGCCATATTTTTGTAGCAACGCGTGTTTGTAATACACGACCACTTGACAGCATCATATATGTACCCTATAATGTAGTCAAAGGAGTGTTCGTTCATATGAACAAACAAATAATTACTACCCAGCTTGGACAGTTCGGACTTGATGAGATTGAGGTTCAGATTTACCTCAAATTACTCGAAAAAGGAGCGCAAACACCCCTTGATCTTTCTCGTGAAACAAACATCAATCGATCAAAAATATACCGGTATATTGAGCGTCTGCAAACGAAACGCCTGATCGAAGAATCGGATAAAGGGAGGGGACTCCGGCTCAAAGCAGCGAGTCCTGACAGTCTCCAACTTCTCATTCTTGAGAAGGAACAACAACTCAAAAGCCAAAAAGAGATCCTGCCTGATCTTCTCAAAGAGTTGACCTCCATGCCGACGGATGCCAAAACCGTGTTTGAAGTGAAGCATTACCACGGGACCGAAGGATTAAAACAGATGCTTTGGAACCATTTGTCAGCCAAAAAGGAGATTCTCGTTTTCGGCTACGAAAACAGGAATGATATCGCAGGCAAAGCGTTTGCAGAGACGATCCGCTATGAGCAGGTTGAGCGCAAAATCACTAAAATTGAGATCGAAAATGCGACGGATCAGGGGGATTATTGGTACACGAGCGTGCCCAATTGGGGTAAATTTTACCGCTCACGGTATATCCCGCCCAAAATTCTGACGATGAAGCAATATCAGGTGCTCTATAACGATACGATTTCGATCTTGAGCTGGGCGGACGGGAATAAGGTTGGGGTCGAAATCACCAATCCGTCATTTGCGGCCATGTCAAAGCAGATTTTCTGGAAATTTTGGGATATCGCGAAGGACTACGTGGAAGAGGGGAAGCGGCTTGAGGCGGCAAAAAAACAGAAACATAAGATCGTTTGATGGGCGAAAGAGTCGTTACTTCAGGACAATATTGTCAATTAGCCGCACGTCCCCGATAAAAACGGCTATGGAGACAAGCGCCTGTTTTATTTTTCCGTTTAGCTCCAAAAGGCTCACCGGGTCGGCAACGGATACGTATTCCATACGGGCCAAAGGTTCACTATTGAGTACGGAAATTATATTATTACGCAACTTCTCTGCATCGCGAATTCCAGCTTTCCACGCTTTTTCAGTTTCAGAAAGGCTCTGGAAAAGGACCGCGGCGGCTCTCCGCTCTCTTGGATTGAGGCGCACGTTGCGGCTGCTCATCGCAAGTCCGTCTTTTTCCCGGACGGTCGGGCAGACAACAATGGTAACCGGAATATTCAAATCCCTCACAAATTGTTTGACGACCACGACCTGCTGGGCGTCCTTTTGTCCGAAATACGCGCGTGTAGGCTCCACAATATTAAATAATTTCGTGACAACGGTGGCCATGCCGCGGAGATGCCCGGGCCTCGCTGCGCCTTCCAGGGATTTGGTCACCTCGGTCACGTCAATATAAGATTGAAACCCTTCGGGATACACCTCGCCTGCATCTGGTGCAAATACCAGATCAACTCCGGCCTTTCTTAGGATGTCGAGATCACGTTTCAGGGTTCTTGGGTATTTTTTGAGATCCTCGGGGTTGTTAAACTGGGTCGGATTCACAAAGATGCTTACCGCTGTTTTATCATTTTCTTTTGATGATCTCGCGACAAGTGACAGGTGTCCTTTGTGGAGGGCGCCCATCGTCGGCACAAAGCCCCAGGTCGCACTCGGAGCGCGCATACGGTATCTTTTCAACTGATCGATAGTATTTACGGTAATCATAGGGGGATTATAGCAGATGAAAGCGTGTGTCGGTGTTATAGTAAGGATGAAAATCTGATTGTGTTATGTATTATTTCCCATACACCTGATTATGCGTGCCGATATCCAATAGCTCGATGACACCATGAACAATCCGGTATAGAAGGCGGATATCGCCGGTTACTGAACATGATCGAGACCCCGACTTAGTCCCTTTAAGCTCGTGATCATGGAGGAGGGGATTACGTGGGTTGGCAAGCAGCATCGCGAGACGTTTTTCGAGTTTAGCCTGCAGCGCAGGGGATGGTTCGACCCGTTTATTATAATGTTTTAGGAATGCGGACGCGTACCGGACGTTTACGTCCGCTAAGTTGATCCATGAGATCTTTGACGCTCGTGGCACCATAAACTGGTTCTTTACCGGATTCGATATCCTTAGCCATCTTATCATACCGTGCTATCGCCTTCGGTGACACATATTCGTCGGTATCGATAGTCGTGAGTTCGAAATGCATGGAGCCGTTCGCGAGTTTATTTAAGAATAACCGTACCGTTTCTTGCAGAGACGAAAATCCCATGGCTTTGGCCACTTTTGTGGCTCGGGATTTAAGAGACGCATCAACAGGAACCTGAAGAGTAGTATCCATATTATATAATTATATTGTTTTGATATTATTTGTCAAGAGGATATTCCTCTTTGACGTGACGACGCGGGAGATGAGTTAAAAATGTACAGTAACCGGGCTCCCTAAACCCGTTAGGTAATCATAATGCTTCCGTGCGGTGCAGTAATATGTGCACGCTCCGTTTTTGCCGCTCACGATATCCCGAAAATATGATGTGTTTCCCTCCGATGCCTTATCCGTATAGAAGTTGCCGTTATTCGCCGAGAGGCCCAGCGATTGGATCGCAGCCCACTGTGGAGCCCCTGCTGACGTTCCGCCCAATATATACCATTTCCCTTTGTCATATACCGAAAACCCGGATTTTGGGTCTGCGTCATAGGAAACATCCGGAATTGCCCGCATGCCGTTGGCTTTGGGAATAGAGTATCCGCTTTGATACGACGGCTGGCTCTCATTGGCACTGACGCCTCCACCGCTCCCGTTCCATGCCGTTTCGTGATCTACAGAGCCGTCCTTTTTAAACGAAAGAGATGTTCCGCCGACGCCAACAACATTACCGGATGCCGCCGGCCACGACGCGCCCCAGCCATTATCTCCCGATGAGGCAAAAAATACCGCGCCTGATTTACTGACAAAGTGCGCGTCGAGGCTCTTTTCCTCATCAAATTCGCCTCCGCCCCAGCTCATAGAAACAGCAACGACATCATTCCTCGCTGCCGCATAATCAACAGCATTAAGAAGATTTGCGCCGCTTGGCGTTGTCGCTTCAACGAGGAGAATTTTCGCGTTTGGCGCGATTGCATGAGCCCACTCGACGTCCAGCGACGTTTCAAGATTCCATCCGGTATTTGATTTGATATTTTTGGACATCATGTGTTTTTCAAGACACCCATTGGCGCCCGTGCACGACGGAAGGCTAAATGACTGGCAAAATACGCCAAGATCTTTTTCTATGGTCGTGTCGCTATAGGCACCGATGATGGCAATCGTCCCGTGGCCGCCGGTTTTGGGGAGATTATATGCAGACTTGACTGCGTCGGGGGAAAGCCCCTGTGGCGCGCTCCCGGTATATTTATATAAATGGATGGGGTGGCGGGCCTGAAAACTGGAAAAATGGTACGCGGCGCGGGCTGTGGTAGGGGAAAAGGCGAAAAAGATTCCGATTGCAACGCTCATAACAACGCATTGTTTTTTCATGGCAGGCCTCATAGGTGAAAAATTATGGTTTCAATTATAAACAATTAGTTGCAGACCTTTTGTAGCTAACGATGCAGAATATTTGTAATGTATCTTACAATTGCTCGTTTACTTGGAAGCCGGAATCTACTATAGTTCCTTTACCGATAGGAGGTGATATCACATGCAGAAATATTCTTTTACGTGTACATGCGGGGATGTCATGACTGTTGATGCCATGAACCGCGAAGAAGCAGTGTCAAAATTCAAAGCGATGATGAGCGAAGGGGCGATTAAGGCCCATATGGCAGAAAAGCATCCCGGTCAACCGGTGCCGACTGTTGAGCAATCTCATGCACAACTCGAACAGATGGTCAAGCTCGCAGTATAACGTGATTTCGATAATTCTTATAGATGGCGGCGCGGGTCCGTCTTGTTTCGTGACGAGCATTGATCTGTTAGAACTTGCTTGTGAACGATTGACTTTAGCCCGTACTTGCGATATAAACGCGGTGGAGTGATCTATGGGCGTAATTTCAGAACGAAGGCTATTAATAGCAGAGTTGTTGGGTAAGGGCGGCTTTTTTCCGGACCGGACGGAGGAATCGTTCGGACCGCTTGATACCGTTATTGAACAGAGCGCCGGGTTCTTCACGCTTCACCTTCGGAAATCCGTTATCCCGTCTGGCGGAATAGACGTTGTTTATTTTTATCCAGAAAAGAAGTTATTTGGGCGATCGACTTTTTCACCGCGCAATCGTTCTCCGGACATCGGTAATCCTGATTATGAGAATGTGCCAACCTTCATAAGGAATGACCCATGGGAAAGAATGGTGAAACTCGAAGGATCAGTACTATTTGTCAAATCCTTACAGAAATTATTAAACGACGATCCGCGAAGTCCGGAAATTATGGATACACTCAGTCCGCTCATCCGCGACGTTGTCCAATCCGCATTTGAGCTTTCTACGGGATATGTGGTGCAGTTTAAGGCGCTTATCGATCAATTACCCCAGAGTATGCTTCCCAGGGACCTGCAGCAAAATTCTTAAAGCGCTCCGCCTTTGAAATTTAGACAATTGATTTGGTACCACGCCATTGCTTCAGGTGAACACACATTTCCCGGCATACAGTTGGCCCAGCCGTTTGCGGGGCAAGTATAATGCATTGCTGGTGGTGTCGTTGGTGGTGTTATAAACGTAAATGTAGAGAGGATCTGGGTGATTTCCGGGATCTCTGCGGGTGAATTTCTGGGCATAGTGACCGAAAATGAAAATTTGGTTTTTCCATCGTTACCGATGGTCGTATACAGTCTATCGGATGTATCAAATTGATTGCCGTTATGATCCATATACCCACCCTGATTATTTTGTCGTATTTCCCATATATATTTTCCGATTTGTTTTTTTGTCGGTGTAAACGTTTCAATGACACCGAAGCTGCCGCCGATTCCTAACGATCCGGAAATTTCTCTATTTCCCGTTTGATTATTTGAAATGGAAGTTGCGTAGCCTCCTTCACCCAGGATTCTCTCAATAGTCCATTCGGGCGGATAACTAATTGCATAATCCGCATCAGTAAATGTTTTCCAGTTTGATGCCGCGTTTTGAGTATCTAAAAACGTAAACGTGGAGAGGATTTGAGTAATGGTATCATTTTTGGAACTGGGGTTAACAATGATGAGGGTGACACCATCCGTTCGTTGTAGTAAATAGTATGCCAATTGCGCGTCTCCTCCGGACGTTGTCCAATAAATTGTCGGTTCTCCACCGATTTGTGTATCCGTTGCCGCGGTTTCACTTCCTTGTTGTATGAGGGCATCTGAAATAAGCCGATTCTCTTTTGCCCATTGCCTTAATGGTTCGTTATGTCCGTTTGGTTGGGTTTCAGAAACAATAATTAACCACCCGCCACAAGCTTTCCCTGTACAAGCTTTAAGGTTGTCGATTTGAATAGCAACCGGAAATGGATCCGGATCTCGTGTAGTTGTTTTAGCATCCGGCGGATAGCTGACGGAAAATCCGAATTTTTCACTTGTATATGTTTTCCAATTTACAATGGATTCAGGAGCTTGAGTTGGAGTGGGGGAGAGAACCGTTTTTAATGCCGTGAGTTGTTTTGTCAGCTGCATGTTTTGGTAGCCCAGGAAGGCGGTGCTACCAAGAAGCAGGATGAGTAACACAAGTAGCGCTGGTAAGACAAAGGAGCGCTTTGGGTGTTGAACTGAGGGCGGTTGCGGCGCGGGTTGGGCGGCAACCGGCAGAACCACGGGCGGGGGAGAAGTTGGATCCATGTATTCAGTCTACCTGAGCCACAGGATAATAATAAGTGAGGAATCTCACAAAAGTGTTATAATAGCCCATCCTGTCGCTATAAGGAGTTTTTATGAAAGCGGAATTAACGCCTCAAGGTCCACAAACGGAAGCGATTACAACGATTCGGGATACTGTTGGCAGAAAACTATCTGAAGCATTGGAATTTTCTGCTCCAGGCGATCTGACTAAATGTGTTATGCGCCACGTAGAGCCCAAAATCGATGATAAGCGATTTACTCATAATTCATCATCAAAAGAACCTATTCGAATGCCCTTGCTTCTTATATCGAATACGGCAGATAAAGAATTGTTAGAGGGGATTACCGTGACACTAGAACAGGATAATGTGCACGAGAAAGGCGCTTTTACGATTAAGAGTCGAATTGGGCATTTGTTAACGAGCGTTGAATTAGTTCGTGAGGGGAATGCAGAAATGAGAATTATGTACCCTGATTCTTTTAGCTTTGGTGATATTCCCGGTTTTATATCCCGTTTATTGCCCAATGAAAAACCACCGGAAAAGATAACGTATTTAGGGTTATGGGTGACAAAAAGAGGAAATAATGTGTACGCTGATGCGTTTACCGTCACATTGCCTATTGATCAGGTACAGCTTGCGATGCCGGCTGATAACAAGGGTTGGCTCTTTGAAGTGCCTAAGGTTGAACCAAAGGTCGTAGAGAGTGTGTCGGTCAACAAGGAACCGAAGCATGAGATCGATTTTACCGAGCCTGAAGCACTCGCAGCGATACAAAAGTGGCAACAATCACCTAAAGATTTTTTCCTCGGCTTTTGGAATTCCCTGAATGGAGTGGGTAGCACTTCACCGGAAGACCGAATGTCGCGCCCACTGACGCCATCACATATGTCTGAACCACGCGTAACTCTTGCTATATCGGGTATTAGAGCTTCAGTTGTCGTAAATCATATGGCTGAAAAATTTAACGATTTTTCGTCACATACTCCGACGACCGATATGATCATATTGACGATACAACGCGTTGATTATTCGTTCCTTCAAAAAGAGAAAATAAGAAGTGCCGGGCCGGTCGATGACGCCAAAGATCTAACGTTAGTATGGACAAAACTCGATAACGGAAGGGTAGAGTTCAGAAATTATGTGGAGTGGCGTAATGAAGAAAACCAACTTCGGCAAAGGCGGGACGTGTTAACACCCGAACAAATGGCCGGGATCACGGGGTTTTTAACCGTCGAACCGGTCATCGTCTATGAGCGACCCCATTTAAAATCGGAAGAACGAAAATTTGGGCCGGCGCAATACCGAAGAGGAGGACGGAGATAACGGATGCGTCGGATCGGTTGACAAAGCAGAGAGTAAAATTATAATACGTCTTAATAAACGCAAAAAGGAAAAATATATGCTTGAAGCAATACCGGTAACTAAACGACTTTATTCGAAGCAAGATGATATTACCCAACTCGGCTTACCGTTCGAATTCCTCGACCAGCGTATAAGGGAAATGATGGGGGTGCGGACATCACCATATACGTATTCGATCGGGATTACGACGAAAGAGGGAGCGCTATTGGGTGCACAACTTTTTATGTTTCCCCACGTGGGTGATGGGGATGTAACGATTCCTGTGGTGTATCAACCCGGAGTAATCGGACAACTGGATGAAACCCGTAAACAGATGGTCGAGAAAAACCGGAAAGCATTGGGTCTCATTCCAAATATGCAGGAAATACAAATATATCCGAAGATTGGCATAACTGCTCATATGACGACGGAAGATTTTTCGTTTATATATGGTATAGATGGCTCTTCCTCCTCTTTAATAATTCGTCGAAAGCTATTGACTAGGGAAAATATAAAAACTCCCATTCCAAATCGGCGCAAATTGGAAGCGTGGCCGTTATCAGAACGAGAAGTTTCTGCGTTATCTGCGGCGACACTTCTTAGCGATTTTAATCGGGCTTTTCAACATATGCTCTACGGAGAACCGATGTCCATTGAGTCACTCTTGCAGTCGGTATAAATAGCCCCTCTGATCGTCCTCTTGAGGTAAATCCAAATATCCTGTATAATCCCTTTATTCCAATCGAAAGGCGGTATAATGAATGGCTACAGTAAAAAAAGCATCATCCGTTAAGAAAGAGAAAAAGGAGAAAGCTCCCGAAGCCGTCACGGCTCCAAAATCCCCGAAGAAATCGACCAAGCAACCGGAAACGATGGAGGAACTCCTCGCGATGACCGGATACAATCTCAAAGGTGTCAAAAAAGGAGATGTTGTTGAGGGAGTTGTTGCGCGGGTACTCTCCAAAGAGATCACCATTGAAATCGGCGGGAAAACCGAAGGTGTCGTCATTGACCGTGAGCTTGAAAATTATCGTGATATGCTTATGGCCCTCAAACCCGGCGATAAAGTCGTTGCGCAGGTAATTGTAGCCGAGAATGATCGAGGTCAATCGGTGCTTTCGCTCCGCAGAAGTATTTTTGAGAAACGATGGGTGGATCTCGCCGAACATCAGAAAAAAGGCGATGCAGTCGAAGTCATCCTCAAAGAACCGGTCCGTGGGGGTATTTTGGTTGATTACGGCGGCCTTCGTGGATACATTCCTCAGTCCCAGCTTGATGGAGGACTCCTGAAACAGACCGAAAAGGTGAGCGGCCGCAGGATTCAGGTTAAAGTTGTTGAAGTCGATAAAGAGACAAACCGTCTCGTATTTTCACAGCGGGCAATTTCAGAAGGGGCGACGCTTGCTAAGCAAAAAGAACTTCTGGACGCCCTTACTGTTGGAGAATCCATCCAAGCGACGATCACGGGTGTTGTACCGTTTGGCGCGTTTGGGAAACTATCCGTTACTAAAGACGGCGTGAAACATGATATCGAAGGACTTATCCATATTTCTGAAATCGCATGGGAAAAAGTGGAAGATCCCGGCCAATATCTTAAAGTAGGGGACAGTGTGAAGGTGAAAGTCATCGGTGTAGACCCCAAAACCGGAAAACTTACCTTATCATTGAAACAGCTTTTGCCGGATCCATGGGAACACGTCCTTGATATGTTTGAGAAGGATACGACGGTCAAAGGCACGGTATCGCGGGTGACGCCCTATGGTATTTTTGTGATCTTAAGCCCCGGTATTGAAGGGCTTATTCACATCAGCAAGATTTCGCCCGGCGAAGAACCGAAGACCGGGGACGAAATCACGTGTCTTATCGAGGAAATTAAACCCGATCAACGGAAGATCAGCCTTAGTATGGCACTCACCGAAAAGCCGATGGGCTATCGGTAATACTCCATCCATATGTTTTTATTGGACTCTTCATATTTCAAGGTCCAAGAATTTCCGATGAAAGGCCGCGGCGTCATCGCCAGGAAGAAGATATCTCCCGGTACCATTATTGGTGACTACCTCGGTATAATAATCCCTATTGATAAAGATGATGAAAGCCACGGGTTATACAGCATGTGGTACGGGACAAAAGCACTTATTTTTCCCGACCGGCATACACCCGGCATTCATTTTATGAACTATTCCTGCATGCCCAATTGCGGCATGTATCCGTATAAAGACCACATGCTCTTTGCCTCGATCCGTACAATTTTTCCCGGCGAAGAGTTGACTGTCTGCTATTATTTGCTGCCGGAAAAGTCAGATACAGAAGTCCACATCTGCAGCTGCGGGACGCCGCTTTGCCGGGGCACCATGTACGTCTCGCAATCGAAGTTTGACGCGTTTGAGCGGGTTGAGAAGAAAATGAGAGGAGATTATTTTTACCATCAAACGACGCCGATCGGAAAACAATTACTTCCGTTTCCTGACTACCCGAAAGATATTGCTGATGTGCCGATTCATGATCTCTGCGGGTCGTTAACGGAAAAATCATTGGAGTTTTCCGATAAAACACTGCCGTCACCATCGCAAATGCGCGCGTATATTCGTGAGAGCGGGAAGCGGATTACGTTTACGAATTTTGGATTCACCGTTATAGGTGTTGTGGATTCTCAGTATATTATTACCCCGTTATCGAAATAGGGAATCCACTGAAAAGCCGATGGGATACCGGTAAATAGTGAAGAGATCCGAAAATCACCAACACGGTCGTTCCCTTTGTATTCTGAACCACTCTTCCTCCTCTTTTCCATATTGATTCCGGAGCGATTCCTGCATACGTGGGTGGAAATTGAAAGGAATCAGGCTATAGAGGAGTATAAATATCTCATCCGGGGGCGATAATGTGCCATCCTGTCTCACGGTATGATTTCTTAGATTTCTGATGGCGTTGGGTTGGTCATACATCTTTTGTAAAGATTTAAGAAGTTCATCATGGTTTGCATAGGGCTTCCAATATTCACCATGGGGTATTATTGCTTTCGGTATACAATTGTTATTTCGTGCGAAGAATGCTGTTAAGGCTGGAATATTTTCCTGTTGAATCCATTCTTGTACTTGGTTAACGATTGGTTCACAATCGGGCCTGGCCGTCCCTATAAATGTGATAAATTGATCCATCGCGTCAGACATAGTGAGTCAGATTTTTTGTGGGTATAGTATATCCTATCAAAGCAAATACGCCTATGAAATCGGGTTCACCCATTGCTCTGGGACTAGCCGGACGGCGAATTCTAAGCAGGTGAAGAAGGGGCCTGTGGTGTATTTATTTTGCTTTTTAACTCTTCAATTTCTTTCTTGAGTTCGATCATTTTTAGCTCCCGCCCGACCATAATGGTATTCATCCTTTGCAGTTCCTCTACTTTGGAATTCAATTCTCCCGTCCGTTCCTGGACTTTTTGTTCCAGTGTTTTACTGTACTCTTCAAGTGTTTTCCGTGATTTTTCCAGGTCTTCCGTCATGTTATTAAAAACATGTGCGATTTCACCGATTTCGTCGTTGGTTTTTATATCGATTTTAGTATCCAACACGCCTTTTTGTACCTGCTCAAGCCCATAACTCACTTTCCTTAAAGGTATGATAATAACACTTCGCATAAGAACAACCATAGTCACAATTGACGCTACTAAAATAGTACCTACTGTTACCATGGCGGAAATAAAATATGACTGGAACAGTTGATCGTTTTTCCGCTGAATATACTCTATGCGAACCTTACCGGTAGTAAATGCTTTCGTATAACCGACAATAACTCCAAGATCGGTATAGAATCGTAACTGGATTTTTACGGGAGAGGTTTTACCGGTAGAATCAACCAGGAAATCCTGAAAATTGTCAAGATCGAAGGTGCTTTTCAGATCCAGAATATTTTCCTGTATATATTTATCTACCGTGTTTTTATCCAGAAGTGTTGTGACTTCTGCATTCTGCGGTTCAACGATATATTTTTTTTGGGAGATGCTATAGACGATTGTATCAGTATTCCCATGATCAATCTGTTGAATAATGGTGAGAATATTTTGTGATGCCGCAGTGGATGTTTTGATCTGGTTATCAAGGTCATCAAAAAACAGCGTGGAATTATTATCAAATGATTCACGTCCGAGTTCCAGAAATTCCTCTTTAAATAACCGGATGTTTTCGCCCTGGTTATTCTTAAGAGCCAGAACAGACAATACGGTTAAGAATGCCGAAACGGTAAAAAATCCAAGTACGAGAAGGCTGATAACTTTAGCATTAAGATTCATATTGTGTCGTTAACACAAAGACATTCCGACCGAAATCGGGATGTTTTTATTTCTATTTTCGCAACTAGAAAATTTATCGAATTGCCTGTTTTGCCAGACTGGATACCAAATCGACATTGGAATTGTCAATAAGACCAACTCCTGTATCAATATAGAGACCGGCAAAGCCGTACTTCTTCGTCAGACACGACTGCAGGATAGGCAGAAAGCCCTGCAGGTATGGTTGCTGGTCTTGTATTAATCCGATATAACCACCTTTAATTCCCTGAACCGTATCCGTTGACAGATCAAATCCGGCAATGATGAAATCGCCCGGCTTTTTCCCTAAATTCTGAAGAATTGTGGGCGCCGATGCCGTCAGTGCTCCGTGATCAATAACGATCACTTTCGTATTCGGATATTTATTCAATGCATCGGCGACCATCTTTTGAGCCGCCGGAGACTTTGTATCTTTTTGTACATCCGGCGATATAGTTATCTCGTGAACGACTAATTTACCGTTTTTAAGGCCATCAAGAGCCCCTTTCGTGCGTTCGTACCGGCTGGGATCTGTCTTCGGGTCTACTCCAAATACAATTGCTTCCGTTCCTTCTTTTGGCTGATATTTCCGTACTACTCCGTTACTGACGAGTAAACCGGAATTATAAAGATTTTGCCCGACATATCCAAAACCATTGCTTATGTACTTCTCCCGTATTGACGGGATATCAACATTCTGAAGCGTGACATCAATATTTTTCCTTTCCGCTTCATCCACAAGAGCTGACAGGGCATCGGCTCCCGGGTGGCCCATAATGGCTATAGCATCCGGAGATGTTTCAATGGCGTCCTTAAACTGTGCTACCATCTTATCGGTATCCCAATCTGACCAGATATAAGATACTTTTGCTCCAAGTACAGTTTCCGCAGCTTTTGCTCCATTATAGACAACACTGGCAAAGGGATCCTTTTGGTTGCCTCCCGGAAAAAAGACTATGTTAACCCCCTGACACATTTTTGCCTGTGTACTGGCGGTTGAGGCTCCTTTTGACATTTTTGTTATGTACATATACATTCCCGCACCAATAAGAAGAACAGAAAATAACACCCACGGGATAATAACACTCACTGCATTCCCCTGTGTTTTTTGGGGTGTAGCTTCAGGGACAGTTGAATTTTCCATATAAGACCTCCTTATAATTTTTTATACGAATCGGTTTGTCATCCGAAGTACCAATACAAGAGGTGAGACCCGGGGTCTCAAAAAGAAACAGGCGGCAGGCAAATTTTAACATAACGATGTCTTCTACAATATTAGTAGAACACAAATAACCCATCACGTCAAATCCTAGTCTCGTGTATTGTTCCAAAAATAGTGTAGAATAGCCCTACGATGAAAATGCGATCTTTGTTCGTCTCTCGACTACCTCGACGTGTGCGGAAGCAAAGAAAATTATATGAAACAGAGAACTTCCTTCGTCCCTCAAAAGATCGGGACAACGATGATTAGGAATAAATATATATGAAGTTGAGATCATCTTTTGTCCTTCAAAAGATCGGGACGGCGGAAGCAAAGAAAATTATATGAAACAGAGAACTTCCTTCGTTTGCCAGCAGTGCGGCTATGAGAGCTCCAGTTGGTACGGGAAGTGCCCGAATTGCGGGGAGTGGAACAGTTTGGTTGAAACGGTGAAAGAGCAAGAGACTCGCAATCCGCAATCCGCAATCCGTAATCCGCAAGATGCAAAACCGCAAAAACTGTCCGAGGTAAGACATATTGAGAAGAACAGACTTAAGAGCGGATTTGAAGAATTTGATCGGGTGGTCGGTGGTGGCATAGTTCCCGGCAGCGTGACACTTCTTGCGGGAGACCCCGGGATCGGGAAATCGACGCTTCTTCTCCACGTGCTTGCTAAAACCGGCGGACTGTATGTGTCGGGCGAAGAATCGGCTGAACAGATCAAGCTCCGCGCAAAACGGTTGGGGATTAACGGCGCCAATATTATTGTCTTACCTGAAACCAATGCGGAGGCCATAAGTAGTGCGATCCAATCGACTGTCATTGCGAGGAGCGAAGCGACGCGGCAATCCCATGCTGGAGGGGAGATTGCAACGCCTGCAGAACGGGCTCGCAATGACAAAAACATCCCTCTCGTTATCGTCGATTCCATCCAAACCCTTGCCTCAAGCGATCTGGATGGCATGGCGGGTTCTGTCGGGCAAATACGGCATAGTGCAGAGATCTTAGTTGCTGCCGCCAAAACCACAGGAGTATCGGTCATCATCATCGGCCATGTGACCAAAGAGGGGACGATCGCAGGGCCGAAAGTCCTTGAACATATGGTCGATACGGTCCTTTATCTTGAAGGTGAACGCTTTGCCAACGCAAGAATCTTGCGGACCCTCAAAAACCGGTTCGGTGCCATAGAAGAGGTGGGTATTTTTGAAATGAATGACAATGGACTAAAAGAGATAGCCAATCCGTCGGCTCTATTCCTCCAAGATCGAGTAAAAAATGTTCCAGGGTCGGTTGTCACTGTTATCATGGAAGGGACGCGCCCGATGCTGGTTGAAATCCAGGCCTTAACCGTTCCCAGCCAACTTGCGATGCCCCGAAGGGTTGGAAACGGGGTCAACTACAACCGGCTCCAATTATTAATTGCCATTCTTCAGAAACGCCTTGGCCTTCCCCTAGGAAATTTTGACGTGTTTGTCAATGTCTCGGGCGGTATAAAGATAGAGGAGCCGGCCGCTGATTTGGCCGTTGCCGCAGCAATTATTTCATCATTTAAAAATAAGGCTATTGATCCGAAAACTGCCGTGTTTGGTGAATTAGGGTTATTGGGCGAGGTGCGCTCAATCGGTTCAGATGAACGCAGAATTAAAGAAGCGAAGCGTTTGGGATTTACGACGGTTTTTTCCCCGAAAACGGTACGGAGCCTTCGGGCGGTTGCGGAATGGTTAAGATGACAAGGGGTGGGGTAACCTTTTATACTACATGCATGGATCAAACATCCGTTCTTGCCATACTTACCATGTTTTCATGGGGTATCGAGGCGATTATTGCAAAGCTCGCAACCAATAGGATTGGTTCACAATCAGTTCTTTGGAATCTCATCGGGTATATTCCGGCGACTATCATTTATACGTTGGTGTTATTTCGTTTGAAAGATTTGGTTGTTGCCGATCGATTGGGTATTGCGCTTGCCATACTCGCCGGTATCATAGGATCGTTCGGTGGCGTATGGTTTTTTATCCTCTTGACGAAAAAAGATGCCTCCGTTGTCGTCCCGTTAACTGCATTGTATCCTGCTCTTACGGCTTTACTTGCATTTTTTCTTCTCAAAGAGTCGTTAACGCCGATAAAAATTTTAGGAATCGTGCTTGCCACCGTTGCCGTCTATTGTTTAAGCCTCTAATCATCGGGTGTTGATCGTGTTATTCAGCAATTATTCAGTTTTTTATGTTACAATTTGTTAAATGAAGAAAGGGAAGAGCACTGAACTTATTCCATCACCTGATGTAAAAAAAGGAGCCAAGGCTCCGTCGGGAAGCGCCCCTTTGAATAAACGGACGACGAGAGCGGCCCTCAATGCGCTTTCCCGGCCTCCTGCAGCATTCACCAAGGCGCTTGCTGATGAAATCGTTAAAGGATTGACCTCATTTGGCCGGTTTACGACCGAGCGTTTTGGAAAACGCGGTGCCGCCGATCCGATTCCAAATAAACCCGAGGAACTTGTTCCCGATTTAGGGAATGATCCGATCCTTATCGATACGAGCGTTCTCATAGATGGCCGCATTCTTCCGATCGTCAACAGCGGATTTCTGACCGGTACGCTCCTTGTCCCGCAATTTGTTTTAGGCGAAGTCCAGCATATTGCAGATAGCAGCGACAGTTTACGGCGTGCCAAAGGGAGGAGGGGGCTTGATGTCGTGGGAAAGCTCCGGTGGCAGAAGGTAAATCCGCTTCTCAAGATCAAAATAATTTCCGATGACCCCGTTGACGTGAAAGAAGTAGATCATAAACTCATCGCTCTTGCGAAAAAATGGCATACGCTCCCGGAAGCGCGAAATATCCGACTCATGACCGTGGACTTCAACCTGGCCCACCTTGCGCGCGTGCAAGGTGTTTTTGTATTAAACGTTTTTGATATGGCGCAGGCATTGAAACTTACTCTCGTGCCTGGTGAAGAGATGACCATTAAAATTTCCCACGCAGGCAAGGAGCGGGCGCAGGGAGTGGGGTATTTGATTGACGGCACGATGGTTGTGGTTGATGATGCAATGAATAAAGTCGGGATGGATGTTGTCGGCGTCGTCACCAAAGTTCACCAGACCCCCGCGGGACAGCTCTTCTTTGCAAGGCTTAAGTAGCCTTCACTATTTTTGAAATAATCCCCGGAAAAACTCCAGTATTCCTCCAAAAAATTGTTGGAATACGTTCGTTGGA
>Ga0182021_10001421_pt1 | contig 27351 bp, 25 predicted proteins | sample 612E3MmetaG_FD_120493 | JGI IMG/M metagenome (GOLD analysis project Ga0182021, IMG submission 120493) | Permafrost microbial communities from Stordalen Mire, Sweden - 612E3M metaG (Illumina Assembly) | ecosystem: Environmental > Terrestrial > Soil > Wetlands > Permafrost | place: Sweden...
AACAGAATCCGTTTCACCGCGGAGATACGCGGCCGCAACCTGGGCCTGTATATACCGACGTTCGCCGGGTCTCTGTGCCAGAGCTTCATTCAGGCACGATTTTACGCGCTCATAATCCTGCCGTGTCCAGTACGCCAGGGCAAGCCCGTACCAGTTGTTTGGGTTCTTGGGGTCACGGTGACAGAGCAAATTGAAATACCGGGTCGCAGCGTCAATTCCTTCCAGCTTTTCGTACGCGTATTCAAGGCCGCGGTAGCATTCCGCTGTAATGTTTCCGGCTTCTATGGCATTATTGAAATAGACAACCGCAGTCCGGTAGTCCTGTTTGCTGTAGAACGCGGTCCCCAGCCCGTAGTAAACAAGTGGGAGAGCTGTTCCATCCTCCACGCGCGAATCGAGGAACGTGACGGCACGATCGATATTCCCGGAATATTGCGCCACCTCGGGTAATGTTTCGTAGAGCGAGAGCATATCCGGATGGTCCCGGATGAGTTCAATGCACCTCGATATGGCCTCTTCGTACCGCTCCTGACCGATCATCCTCCGAAGCGCGACATAATCGTCCGCAGGAGAGGAAAATGAGGCCGTGGTAAACAGAATGAGCGCAAGGGGAATTGCAGGGACGCGAGGGCGGGACATGGGAGTTTCTCGGCTGGAAGGTTCAGGGATTAATCGCGTGTATCCTTTCGATCATTTGCATTGCTTCATCACTCCTCGGGCCGTTAAGCGACCTGACGGTATCGAGTTCAGCTGCCGCCTCGCGGGGCTTGTTGATCATGAGAAGTCCCTTTGCCCGGAGGAATCTCGATTCTTCGAGCAGACGCCGGTTCGTCGACCGGCCTATGGCAGAGGAAAGGTGCTGAAGCGCTTCAGAAATGAGGGGGACGTCATACGTCTGAACCAAAGCAAAGTAGTATCGCTTTGATGCAATAAGACACACCGCTCCGGCGGTATAATGGACGAACGGTGCAAGGTCATCGTCCGGCTGCAATCTGAGATGCCGATCAAGCAACGAAAGCGACTTCGCATACTCAGCGTGTGTGAAGAACTCATACGCACCCGCGATATCCGAATTGTCTGCCCCCCGGGCATTCCACGAAAACGCGGTCCTGTCAATTCCCGTAAGCTCATCGAGCCTGTTGCCGGAAATCAGATTTATGCAGGCAAGGACACCCAGTGCCGCGACAAGCGACCCGAACGCTCCGGCGGGGTAAAGAATCGGATGACTGCGGACATTCTCGACGATCGATCGCATTGTCCGGCAGAGAAACGACGTCTCTTGCGCGACAGGGATTCTAAATATACCGCTGTGCGGGTCGGCTGCTTCGTTCATCAGGTCGACCACTAGATCCAGCTCCTTTGACGCCCGTGCATCCTTCTCAATGGACTCCAACAGCCCGAGGGATTCCGCAGGCGTCAGCCTTCCGTGCGCGAAATCGATGATGGTGCTACTACGAATTCGCTTTGCCATTTGCGTAGCCCGCTCCTGTGTGTGATCGGTACGGTTCGACAAATGTCGAGGTTCAGAATCCACTGCGATGGAGCTTCTTCCTGATCTTCCTGAGAATCGCGTCCTCTCTGCTCTTCACGGTTGATATCGGCATATCCAGGAACTCGCCGACCTGGGCAAGTGTGAACCCGGAGAAGAAACGCATCTTGAGTATATTGAAGTCCTTTCGGGTAAGACTGCCCATCGCAAGGCAGAGGGATTCCCTCAGCTTCCGCTCGTCTCCTGCATACTCGTCCGGCACGATCGCGAACCGAACCTCGGTATCCTCTTGCCAGGCGGTTTTTTTGCCGTTGCGGGCTCTGACCACTTTTACCCTGTTGAAGACGCTTTTCGCGACATAATTCCTGACGTGATCCAGCGATTCAAACTCCCGACGGGGCTCGCAGAGTATTCCGGCAATGATCGACTGGACAACGTCTTTGGATTCGTCTTCCGAAAGTCCGGAGGTCTTTGCCAGATTTGTCCACAGTCCGAAGTACTTGCGATATGCGGCGGACCACATCGCCTTCACCGCAAGCGGCGGCTCTGGATCCCTCGTGGGAGTTTTCTCAAACATGCGTGCCGCTCTCTTAGGCGATTTCGGGATCGAGAGTCTTCAGGATTTGGCTGTGCCTGTGAACGCTGCGTGATGATACGCAACAGTATATCCACAAACAACGATGGGCGTTGCGTACACCCTTCTACGGCGGCGGTCTTGACATTCGTCCACCAATTTCTTATGATTAACAGATAATTCTTCTCTCCTCCAACCTGGATAACGGCTATCGAAGCGTTGGTACTTATAAACCCAGTTAACGTATAAGTCTTACCAACGTTTCCGATGCATCCAATTCCCCGAGACACCAAACCAGCGCTCCACCCGGTTTGGCTCATATCTTCGGCCCTGACGCATTCCGCATCGGGGTTTCCCCGGCGTTATTCACCTCTCACGCGATTTGTCGCGCCGTTGATTGCGCTTGCCGTGATCGCCGGATGCACGAAGCAATCGGGAGGAGTCCTTGACCCGTCAGGGGCTCCCCCCTTCATGAAGGGTGCGGCGGTTTACCCCGACTCAATCAAGATGAAGTCGCTCCCCCAGTCGAATGGGATCCTCACTGTGACGGTGCGCGCCCAGGCGTCCATTACCCGCACTTCAGGCATGGCCGGAATTACCAGCGTGAATGCGGCGATCATTCCCTCCGGGGCCACCGATCCCCTCATGACCGTTACGCTCCACGACGATGGGGTCTCTCCGGATTCGATTGCCGGTGACGGAATTTATTCCGCGCTCATTCAATTCACCATCCCCCGGTCTGCATCCGGAGTCTATATTCTGAAATTCGCCGCAATCGACAACCAGGGATTTACGAGCAACACGGAGGAAGAGGCACTGTTCATGATCAGGGACAGCCATGCCCCGGTCCTGTCGAATCTGGTTGCACCCGACTCCGTCATTGTCCCCGTCGGGGGGAGCGCGACAATACCGCTCTACATCAGGGCGACAGACGTTGATGGCCAGGCCGATATCGCCCAGGTGTTCTTTCGCAGCTTGGATTCAAGCGATCCCACGCAGAAGTTTATAATGAACAATGACGGATCCGCTCCGGGCTCCACTCCCGGTGACAGCACCTATGCCATTATCGTCAAGGCAACAGACAGTCCGACTGTCCGAAAGACGTATCGATTTGCGTTTCAGGCCGTCAATAGTTTCGGCGATACAAGTGGGACGATTCTCCACAGTGTCACACTGTACTGAACCATGAAGAGATTCCCTTCAATAATACTACTCACCGCCCTCCTCGTTTTACGACTTTTCTCGCCGGAGATTTACGCCCAGACCCGTTTGCTGTCAACCCCGTCCCTCACGGCGAAAACCGACGTCGTACAATCACAGGTTCCGAGCAACTCCATTTCGCAGATAATGACGCGGGGGACGTTGCTCTGGATAGGGACGGGAAAAGGCGCTGCGCGATCTTCGGACGGCGGGCGGACTTTTGTGAGCTTTCGCGCCGCGCCGCAATTTGCACGACCCGGGATCTTTGCCATGGACGTGAAGGGCGATACCGTCTGGTGCGCAACAGGGTACGTCGAGGAAACTGAGGCGGCGGGGAACGTGCAGACAGGGGCCGGGTACACATACTCCTTCGACAATGGGGCGACCTGGCATTCCGCCCCGCAGCCCCTCGACGCTCAATCCGACACGGCCGTGATATACGGGGCGAATCGCATTCACTTCCTTCCCATCACGGTGCCGGAACAGAACGTGACATTCCGCGTGGATGTGACTGACAGCGCGGTCTGGGTGGCAAGCTGGTCGAGCGGGCTCCGAAAATCCACAGACAACGGGGCGACGTGGAAGCGCACGGTGCTTCCGTCCGATTCACTCAGCAGCATTTCGCCGAACGACTCGCTGAGCGGGTACGTCGTTGATCCGCGGCTCAACAACAATTTCCTTCTCTTCTCCGTGTACGTCGAGAGCCCCTCGGTGGTCTGGGCAGGGAGCGCGGGCGGGATCAACCGCTCGCCCGACGGAGGCGCAAGCTGGTCGAAGTTCACCGCCACCAATGAATTGAATCACGTGCTTGCGAACTGGGTCGTCGCCATCAGGGGCCAACGCCGCCCAACCGGAACACGAATCTGGACCGCAAATTGGCCGGCCGCCACGACGGGCGAAACCTTTTCCGTGAGCTGCACGGACGATTCGGGGAAGACGTGGAAAAATCCGCTCATCGGCGTCAAGGCGTACGACTTTGCGTTCAGGGACTCCATCGTGTACGTCGCCGCCGATCAGGGCCTCTTTCGCTCCTCTGACGGCGGGGTCTCATGGGAGATGTCGGGGTCGATTGCGGACCCGGTGCGGGGAAATGTGATTACCTCCACCTCCTTCTTTGCAGCCGGGATCATGGCGGACACGGTGTTCGCGGGAAACGCGGATGGACTTGTCAGAACAGTCGACAATGCGGCAAATCTGTTCGGAGAGAAATGGGATGTGCTCCGGACGAACCAGCCGGTGGGATCTCCATCGGCCACGTATTCCTACCCGAATCCGTTTTCGCCGAAGCGCGAAATCGTGCGCTTCCACTACAATATCGGACAGGCATCGACCACCGTGACGATCGAGGTGTTCGACTTCGGAATGAACAGGATCAGGACGGTGCTCCGGGACGCTCCGCGCACCGGGGCACAGGAACGCGACGAAACATGGGATGGTCGCGATCAATCGGGATCGCTTGTCCCTAATGGAGTGTATTTCTACAGGGTGACAGTCGGCGGGGGCAACCCGGCGTGGGGGAAAGTGATGGTCATCCAATGAGCCGTCGCGTCGCTGCATCGCTCATTACGACGCTGGTTACGGGGTCCATCGCCCTGGCCCAGATCGGGGGCGCGCCCGGTTCCTACAGCCGGATGGGGTTCGGCGCTCGCGGGATGGGAATGGGAAATGCGATGACTGCAGTCATCTCGGGAGACGTCAGCGGGTATTACAATCCGGCGGCGATCCCGCTTGCCCCGTACCGCACTCTTTCCGGTTCGTTCGGCCTCCTGAGTCTTGACAGGAGCCTCAATTTCATCGGGTTCAGCCAGACGCTCCCTCCCGATGCCGGGGTCTCGGCCGGCCTGATCAACGCCGGGGTGAGCAATATCGACGGGAGGGATGAAGACGGCGTGCAGACCGGGTTGATGAAGACTTCCGAGGATCAGGTGTTTCTTGGGTTCGGACTGAAGTTCCAGAGCGGCTTCAGTGTGGGCGTGAATTTGAAAATCCTCTATTATCACCTGTACACGAATTTTACATCGGTAACGGCGGGCCTGGATTTCGGCGTGATGTACCGCGCGAACAACGCGTTGACGTTCGGGGTCACGATAAAGGACGTCAATTCGAAATACAAGTGGGATTCGACTCCCCTGTATGCAGACCAGGGAACCACGTCCGACGACGCCTTTCCGCTCCTCGTGACCGGCGGGGTTGCATGGGCGCTCCCCGACAGCATCGGGCTCATTTCCTCGGACATCGAATTCAGCAACGTCCGGACGGTCTTTCTCCGCCTGGGCGCGGAGATTCCCGTAATCCGCGAGCTGACGCTTCGCGCGGGAATTGATCGGATCGATCTGAAACAGAAAGGGACGGGAGCCAGCCCCGCATTTGGTTTTACGATCGGCCGCGCGCTCAGCGGCTGGACCCCGTCGGTAACCTACGTGTACGTCGTGGAACCCTTCGCACCGAGCGGCATGCACGTGATAACGCTCGGCGTCATATTCTGAACAGACGTTGACAATCGCCATGCGCAACATACCAAGGCTCAGCGCGCTGCTTTTCCTCCTCGCAGCCTCCCCCCTCCTGTTCGCGCAACCGGGATCATCGGGAATGGCATTTCTCAAACTCGGAGTCTCAGGAAGGGGAACCGCAATGGCGGACGCCGGGAGCGCAATCGCCTCGGGGGCGTCGGCCACATACTACAACCCGGCGGGCCTCGTTCCGGAAACACTGACCCCGGAACCGTCACAGCTTATGTTCATGCACAGGGAGTGGATACAGGACACAAGGATGGAATTCCTGGGATCTTCCATATCCCTCGGCGACGACAATTCGCTGGGTGCAGCGATCAATACGACGACCGTGTCGGATATTGAGGTCAGGACGAGGCCCGGACCCGCCGACGGCACGTTTACGTCGCGTGAATTTTCAGTCGGGCTCTCCTATGCCCACCGCTTCTCGACCGACCTCCGGATCGGCGTGACGGGGAAGTTTCTCTACCAGAAGATATTCGTCGACGAGAACTCCGGATACGCCGCCGACATCGGCGCCATCTGGCAGGCTCCCGTTGACAGCCTGACGGTGGGAGCGGCGTTCTGCAATCTGGGATCGATGAGCGTGCTGCACGCGGAGAGAACGACGCTCCCTTCCCTTTTCCGCCTCGGACCGGCGTATACGTTCCGGCTGAATCAGGATCAGATGGAGGCTACCGTCGCGGCGGACTTTGTCCGCATATTCCCCGAGCAGAGGAACTACGTTAACGCGGGGGCCGAACTGAAGCTTACGTCGATGTTTGCGGCCCGGGGGGGGTATCAGTTCGGGTCCGAAGGAAGGGGCCTGACGCTCGGGATAGGCCTGTCGTACGGGAAGCTCGTTCTCGACTACGCGTATGCGAAGATCTCTTCCGATCTCGGGGACGCGCACACACTTTCCCTCGCGCTCAACCTCTGAGTTTTGCCCCTGCATAGCGCTGCACTTCCCGGACGATCCCATCCAGATCAATCATCTGAATGCACTCGAGGTTATACGGGCATTCCCGCTTCCAGCACGGAGAGCACTCCAGTCCTTCCGGAATGAATTTCATCCCCCGTTCAAACAGGTCGATCTCCTGAGGGCAGCTCACACCGAACCAGACGATCACGTGTTTTCTGAGCCCGATCGCCGCGTGCAATCCGAATGAATCACCCGAAATCACGACGTCGCAGAGGTTTTCATAGCAGAGACCGCGGCGGAGGCCCTCGGTCGTCGGCGTGCTGAGGACCGCCCCCTCCGCACACCGGACTATCTCGGCATTCCTGACGGTATCTTCGGGCCCTCCGAGCAGAACCAGTTTGATCCCCGGGACGCCGGAGAGCCTCCTGATGAGCGTCACGTGCTGCTCGATCGTCATTTTCTTGTTCGGGTACAGCTCCGAACATCCCGTGTTAAAACCCACTATCACGTTCCCCGTTCCGGCCAGCCCGTGCTCCGCCGCATAGCGGCGGCAGAAATCCTCCTCCTCTCCCGACAGGGCGAGCATGTATTCATCCCTGCGGTAGTCGAGCTTAAATTGATCGCACTGGAGCTCGGGGACCGTCTTCCGGTTTTTGCGGAACTTCAGATCGTCGTCAAGACCCATCCTGTAACTTTGATCCGCCTCTTTCGACAGCGGGACAATCTGCCCGTCGGCGTTCATGCCGAATCCGAATTTGGCTTTTGCCTTCACCGCCATTGCAAACGAGCCGGAGCGGCGCGATTTGTCCACGTTGAAGAGGACGTCAAACGACATCTGCTGAAGGATGAGCCAGTTTTCCGGCTCCCAGGTGAATATCCTATCCACCAGGGGGTTATGCTGGAGAAGAGGCGCGGTACGTTTCTCCGTGATCCAGGTGATCGTGCTTTCAGGGTACTTCCTCCTGATCGCCGGGAGAATGCTCGTCGTCACGAGGACATTCCCCATGGCGTCAAGGTTGATCAGGAGTATCCGCGTTCCGATGGGATCGAAATCCACGCACCGTTCGTCGCACCGCGTTCCGGGGAAGCAGGGCTTGTAGCCCGTGAAGTGCTTGCACCGCGGGGGTACGATCGGACGAACGGAAGGCTTGCGGCGCCGCGTCTTTTTCATTGTGTAATCCTGTTCTTCAGGAGGAGTTGCCGCACACCCTGGAGCACGGTTTCAACGCTGAGGCCGAGCATGCAGGGATGCCCGATCGGGCACACCGTCAGGTTGCACCCAAGGCACTTCAGGGCCTCGTTCCGCACGACGACATGATTGTCGCCGTATGGTCCCTGGAGCAAGGGGTCCGTCGGACCATATATACCGAGAACCGGCGTTCCGACCGCGGCGGCGATGTGCATCGGCCCGGAATCGTTCGTGACAATAATCGAACACCGCTTGATGAGTGCGCCGAGCTGGCCGAGGGTCGTGGCCGGAGGGATGAACGCGTCCCGGGTCATCCTGCTCCGTATCTCCTCTGCCTCCGGCAGCTGGCCGGGACCCCAGGGGATCACGATGCGGGCGTTGAACTCCTCCGCGAGCCTGTCTGCCAGGGCCGCGAACCTGTCGAGCCCCCACCGTTTCGTGTACCAGCCTCCCCCGCTGTTGATGCACACACGGAGCGATCCACGGCCGAATCCCGGAGGGAGGAATCCATCGACGTACCGGGCGTCTGCGTCATCAAACGAAAAGTAGATACTGCGGTCCTGAATAGCAACGCCGAGCGGCGTCAGGGCGTCGAGATTGAACTGGGTATTGTGGACCTTGTTTCCCCGCGGTTCAGCCAGAAGGTTATACGCATAGCGCCGCCACCGGAAACGGAACCCGGCCCTCAGTCGTGCCCCGCTCAGCCGGGTCAGGAGCGCCGTCCGCGGGTTGCCGAAGAGGTCGATCACGAGGTCATAGCCGCCGCGGCGGACCAAACGGATCAATCCGGCCCCGCTCATCGATTTCCTGTCATACTCGAGGACCCCGTCAATGAAGGGATTCCGCTTCAACACCTCCAGGCTCGGAGTTTCCGTCAGGAAATGAATAACCGCCCCGGGATACGCAAGCCGCAGGTTCTTTGTAACGATTGTCGAGAGTATGACGTCGCCGACGGCGCGCAGCTTGATGACAAGTATGCGCCGTGCCGGCGGCGGGAAAGAGGAATCTGCCATAATCAGACGTTGTCCAGGAGCATAAAGTCCCGCCCGGGGCGCGCGGGTGTATTACGTGACCCTCCCGGTGCGGCCTTCCCTTCGAAACTGCACCGCCCGTAGAGGGGACACTCGCCGCACCGTGGGTTGGACGGGCGGCAGATTGTGCGGCCGAACCTGATCAGATTCGTATGGAACGAGTGCGCCTTCCCGGGGGGAACGAGGGATTTCATCGCTTCGAATGTCTCCTCCGGCGTCCGGCTCCCGGGGGCCAGGCCGAGACGCGTGCACAGACGATGGACATGCGTGTCCACCGGAAATACATCGCGACGGAGAGAAAACAGGAGCACGCACGCGGCGGTCTTGGCACCTACCCCCTTGAACGCGGTGAGACGGCGGATGACCTCCTCGCTGGACAGCTTCCTGATGGAGCTCAGATCATATGTTCCATACATCTGCAGGACCGCGGCAAGCGTTTCTTGTATCCGTACGCTCTTCTGGTTCGCCATCCCTCCCGTCCGGATCGCCGTGCGAAGAGCCGCGGGCGAAGCCCCGGCAACGAGTTCCCACGTGGGGAATTGGCGCCTGAGCTCCGAATACGCACGGTGGCTGTTTCCGTCGCTCGTATTCTGAGAGAGGATGGTGGCGATCAGCATGTCCAGAGGGGGCGCGGGAGGTGACTGCCTCCTCGGTATGCCCAGACGCCGTTCGAGAAGCCGGGAGATGAATGCGGTCTTTCTCCTCAGCACCGCTGCGGATGCCGGCCGGGATATCTCAGTTGAACGGGACGTCGAACGCATCAGGGGAGTCCGGCGATGCGAAGAATTCCGCATGGAGGCGGTTGAGCGCGTCTTCGAGAACCATCGTGTCCACGACAAGTGTCAGACTGTGCCCGGAGGCGCCGTAGGCGATAAGCGACGTCCTGACCCCCGCAAGCGCCCCGAAGACGCGCCCGGCGAACCCTGCGCACTCCCGTAAGCCCGTCCCGACAATGCAGAGGCTCGACTGATCCGGCAGGACGGCGACTTCACCGAATTCTTCCAGCGGCGGAATCACCGCAGTCCTGTCGAACGAACCGTTTACGGTGAATGCGATCCGGAATTCCGACGTGGTGAGAGATCTCACTTCGATTCCGGACCGGGAAAGGACGCTGAACACACCCTCCCAGAAGAGATACTGGTTCGACCGCTTCCTGGGAGAGATGGAAACCACCGATACGTCGCGGGCAAACGAGATGCACTTCACGACCGGCCGGCCGCCCCCCTGCTCGCGGTCCCGGTCAATCACCGTGCCGGTCCCTTCCCCGTTTCGCGAATTTCGTATCTCGACCGGAATACTCTTCTCAAGCAACGGGAGCATGGTGTTCGGGTGGAGGACCTTCGCACCGAAATAGGACAACTCGAATGCTTCATCGAACGAGAGGCGCCTGATCTTCCTGACATTCCGGACCACCCGAGGGTCCGCGGTGAGTATGCCGTCCACGTCAGTCCAGATCTGCACTCGTCCCGCATGAAGCGCCGCACCGATGATCGAGGCGCTGAAGTCCGAGCTTTCGCGGCCCATCGTGGTATATGCTCCAGACGCTGTCACCCCGATAAATCCTTGTGTGACAGGTACTTGCCGCCGTTCCACGAGTGGCACGACAACCGCCTTGAGCCGTGCCGTCACGGGTTCCATCAGTGGGAGGGCGCGACCGAAGTTTGCGTCCGTCAGCATGAATTCTTTCGCATCAACCCAGACCGCATCGACGCCGCTTTCCTGGAGGACAGCAGCAACGAGGCGCGATGAAAAGCGTTCTCCATATGAGCAGATGGCATCAAGCGTCCGCGGGGTCAGTTCACGAAGTATGGCGATCCCGTGGAGAAGAGCTTCCAGCTCCTTGATGTAACTGGCGAATGCCCCCTGAAGATCTCCGGCACGCATCGGGCTCTTTACGAGAGCGCGCACGATCTCGACATGACGGGAGTGAACCCGCTGCAGGACTTCCACTCCGCCGACGTCGTTACCTGAGACGGCCGCTCGCGCGGACGCTTCAAGGTCGTTCGTTGCGCTCGCGATTGCAGAGATGACGACGACAGGGTGGTCCGGAAGATGCGATGTGATGATCCGGCAGACATTGCTCATCGCAGCGGCGTCCCGGTTCGAGGTGCCGCCGAATTTCATGACGATCATGGCAAGCGGAGAGCTGGAATAAAGAAACCCGTCTCCGGAACCCCGGAGACGGGTCATGTGTGACGCCCTTCTAGCGGTGGGGCCTGTTATGCCGTTCCCGATCCCGACCCTCCGGCGGCCGGTCCGCCCCCTGCGGATTCTCACCCGCAGGCGGGGTCGCGCCGCCGGCCATCAGGACCTTCCTGCTAAGTTTGTAGCGTCCCTGGTCGTCCTGATCGATGATCTTGACATCGAACGTGTCGCCGACTTTGACGACGTCGGAAGGCTTCTCGACCCGTTTTACGTCGAGCTGGGAAACGTGAACGAGCCCTTCTTTCCCCGGAAGGAATTCGACGAACGCGCCGAAATCCATCACCTTCTTCACCGTGGCGTGATACACCTTGCCGACTTCCGGCACCTCCGCAATTTTCTTTATCGCGTAGATCGCCTTGTCGGCTGATTCCTGCGACGTCGCCGCAACGACAACCGTTCCGTCATCCTCCACGTTGATCTCCGCGCCGCTGTCCGCGACGATGGAGCGGATGTTCTTCCCGCCGGGGCCGATAAGCGCCCCGATGAGGTCGATGGGGATCTTGAAGGACGTAAGACGGGGAGCGAACGGGGAAAGGTCTGCACGCGGCTTTGCGAGCACCGCTTCCATCTTTCCCAGGATGTGCATACGGCCTTCCCTGGCCTGGTCAAGCGCCTGACGCATGATGTCGAGCGAGATCCCGCGTATCTTGATGTCCATCTGGAACGCGGAAATCCCGTTGCACGTCCCCGCCACCTTGAAATCCATGTCCCCGAGATGGTCCTCGTTTCCGAGGATATCGCTCAGAATCGCGACCCTGTCCCCTTCCTTGACGAGACCCATCGCGATTCCCGCGACCGGGCGAATAAGGGGAGCGCCGCCGTCGAGCAGCGCAAGCGTGGCCGCGCACACCGTTGCCATCGAGGAGGAGCCGTTGGACTCCAGGATGTCGGAGACGATCCGGACGGTATAGGGAAATTCAGGCTGGGGCGGCATCAGCTTCTTGATCGATCGCTCAGCCAGGTTGCCGTGACCGATCTCCCGCCTGCCGGTCGTGCCGAGACGGCCGACCTCGCCGACGGAGAACGGCGGGAAGTTGTAGTGAAGCATGAAACGTTTCGTGGAATCGGGGAGGAGTCCGTCGATCACCTGCTCGTCCATCTTCGTCCCGAGCGTCAGCGTGGTCAGACTCTGGGTCTCCCCCCGCTGGAAGAGCGCGGAGCCGTGCGTCCTGGGGAGGAGGCCGACTTCAATCACGATGGGCCGGATGTCCTTGAGTCCGCGGCCGTCAAGCCGCTTCCCCTTTTCCAGGATCATCTCGCGCATCGCCACGTATTCCATGTCGTGTATGATCTCGCCGATCTTCTTCTCCTGCTCGGGGTACTTCTCCGCGAGCCCCTCCTGCGCTTTTTTGTGTATCGCCTCGGTGCGCTGCGCGCGTTCCTCCTTGAGCATCGGCGTTTCGGCAAGAACGGAGATCTCCGTCCCCACGATGGCGCGCACGTCCTTCACCATCTCCTCATTCGAGACGGGGGCCGGGGCCTGACGGTTCGCGTGTCCGACTTCCTGGGCGAGCTCCACCTGCACCCGGCACATCTGTTTGATGTAGTCGTGCGCGAACCCGAGAGCCCCGAGCATGTCCTGCTCGCTGATCTCCTGCGCATCCCCCTCGACCATCACGATCGAGTCTTCCGTCCCGGCCACGGTCACGTCCATGTCGCTCTTCTGGAGCTCTGTGAACGTGGGATTGATGACCATCGTCCCGTCGATGCGGCCGACCCGGACTTCGGCGATTGGTCCCTCAAACGGGATATCGGAGATCATCAGGGCAGCGGACGCCGCAACGGCGCCCAGGATGTCGCCGTCATGCTCCTGGTCCGACGAGTAAACGGTGACGATGACCTGCGTCTCACACTTGAACCATTCCGGGAACATCGGCCTGATCGGCCGATCGATGAGGCGGGAGCCGAGGACTTCCTTCTCCGACGGGCGGGCTTCACGCTTGAAGAATCCGCCCGGGATCTTCCCGGCCGACGCGAATTTCTCCCGGTATTCAACCTGGAGAGGGAAATAATCAAACCTGTCGCTCTCCTGTTTGCTCGCGACAACCGTCGCGAGCACCATCGTGTCGCCGAACCGGGCCATCACCGCGCCGTCGGCCTGCTTCGCAAACCTTCCCGTTTCGAGGGAAAAGACTTTTCCCCCGAGGTTGATCTCTTTTGTTACCTTCATTGTGGTTATGCTTCCTTCGGACAATCCCCCTGCGCGCGCACACGTCCCTAGTGACGTCGTGCCGCCGCAGAGCGTTACTTCCTGATCTGCAGCTCGGCGATGATCTTGCGGTATCGCTCGATGTTCTTCTCCTGAAGATAGTCAAGGAGACGCCGGCGTTTGCCGACCATCTTGAGAAGCCCCACACGGGAATGGTGGTCCTTGCCGAATTTCTCGAAATGGGGCGTGAGATCGTTGATCCTCGCCGTGAGAAGAGCGATCTGGACCTCCGGGATGCCGGTGTCCTTCCCGTTCTTTCCGTACTTTGTGACGATCTCGGACTTCTGTTCTTTGGTGATTGCCATTGCACTGCTCCTTCGTGTAACTGACAATAGATCGTTTAGTTGGCTGCTATCGCATTCCCGGCCGTTTCAGCACGGTCCGCCGGGCGTTCTCCCTGTCTTTCCCAAGCTGGAGGACGAGATCGGAGAGCGAATCGAACTTCTTCTCGTCCCGCAGGCGCGTCAGAAACGTCACCGTGAGCCTTTCCCCGTAGAGGTCCCTGTCAAAATCGAACAGGTGAACTTCCAGTGTTTCCTCCGGTGCGGCTGCCACCGTAGGACGGACCCCGATGTTCATCATTCCGAATCGTTTCTCGCTCCCCACCCGGATCCCAACGGAGTAAACGCCGCGCGCCGGGATCACCTTGGACGCGTCCTCGGGCCGGATATTGGCGGTCGGAAACCCGATTGTCTTTCCCCTCCCGTCACCCCTGACAACCGTGCCGCTGAATCCGTACGGCCGTCCCAGGAACTTCGCCGCCCTCTCCACGTCACCGGCGGCGAGTGCCTTCCGTATGAGCGTACTGCTCACCGTCTCCCCATCCACGGTGAACGGATGGACGGCAAACACCGAGAACCCGAATTCCTTTCCCATCTTCACGAGATCGGCGATCCCGGCGGTCCTGTCCCTGCCGAACATGTGGTCGTAGCCGACAATCACCTCGTCGACTCCGGTGCCGTCGACGATGTAGCCGCGGTAGAAATCTCCCGGGCTGATCCGGGAGAAGTCGTAGGTGAATTCAAGAACGAGAAGGACATCAACTCCCATCGTTCCGATGACCTCAAGGCGTTCCCCGATTGTCGACAGGAGCTCCACCCGGCTTCCCGGAGGCCCCACCACCTGCTTGGGGTGCGGGTCGAACGTGACGACGATGCTGCGCCCGTCGCGCATCCTGGCCCGGCTCACTACCTCACGGATGATCTCCGCGTGCGCAAGGTGCACGCCGTCAAACGTGCCCACGGTGACAACGGAGCTCGCGTCACGGGGCACCTCCTTCACCGAACGCACGACAATCATGACGGCTTCGCTGCCAGCAGTGTCCTGTATGCGCCCAGTTCTTCCAGTGTCACCGCATCGGCGACCCGGAACGGGCCGATCCGGGTTCGTTCGAGCGCGGAGAGGTACGCGCCGCATCCGAGCCGTTCTCCCATCTCGCTGACGAGGCTCCGGACGTACGTCCCTTTTGAACATGTGACCCTGAACCGCACCAGGGGCACACGGATGAGGAGCGGCTCGATCCCATGGATGACGATCTCGCGGGGGAGGCGATCCACCTCGACGCCTTCCCTCGCATACTTGTAGAGTCTCTTCCCCTTCACGCTGACCGCTGACCACATCGGGGGCATCTGGAGACGCGGGCCGGTGAATTCGGCCAGGACCGTGCGGACGCGCTCCTCATCGACTCCTTCGGTGCTCCGTGTCTCCACGACCGGCGTCGCCCTGTCGAACGACTCCGTCCGGCCGCCGAGAACCATCTCCGCCTCATACTCCTTGTCCAGTCCGACGAATCCGGCGATCGACTTCGTCTTCTTTCCCGTGCACACGATCAGGAGACCCGTGGCCAGAGGATCCAGCGTTCCGGCGTGTCCCACTTTCTTCACGCCGGTGATTTTTCTAATCCTGTGCACGACGTCGAACGAGGTCCACCCCGCGGGCTTGCGTACGAGAAGCATCTCCCCTTCGGCGAATCGGTATTCACGGCTCGGTTCCGTCATGGATTTTCTTGATCAGCGTGTTGATCCGGTCAACGTGGTCAAGCGTGTCGTCCAGATAGAACTGAAGGGCCGGAGTGAATTTCATCCTGAGGTGCGATCCCACCTCACGGCGCATGCTGGCCCTGTCGCGCTCCAGGAGCGCCATTGTTGCCTGCTGCGCCGCCGCACCGCCGAAGACGCTGAAGTACACCCTGGCGATCTTCAGATCCGGAGTCATCTTCACGTCGGTCACCGTCGTGAACCCGTGCGACGGATCGCGGTACTCGCGGATCAATATTGCGCCGATCTCCTCCTTGATGAGCGATGCGACGCGCTCCGTGCGAATCGACATTACAGTTTCCTCTTGGCCTCGACGATGCGGAAAGCCTCAATCGTATCGCCAACCTTGATGTCGTTGAAATTCTCGAGACCAAGTCCGCACTCGAATCCGGCTTCGACCTCGCGGACGTCGTCCTTGAACCGCTTGAGCGAGGAAATCGATCCCTCGAACACCTGGATCCCGTCCCGGACGAGCCTGACGCGGTTGTTGCGCATGATCTTGCCGTCCTGCACGTGGCACCCGCCGATGTTCCCGATCTTCGGAACCTTGAAGACCTCGCGCACCTCCGCCGTACCGACGATCTCTTCTTTCCTCTCCGGAGCCAGAAGTCCTTCCAGCGCCTTGTGGATGTGGTCGATGGCGTCGTAAATGATGCTGTACGTCCGGATCTCGACTTTTTCCTTCTCCGCAAGCCGCCGCGCATTCAGGTTCGGGCGCACGCGGAATCCGATAATGACCGCTCCGGAGGCGGCGGCAAGAATGATGTCCGACTCCGAGATCATGCCGACGCCGCTGTGGATGACGCGGAGCTTCACCTCCTTGTGCTCGATCTTCATGAGTGAATCCGAAAGGGCCTCCACCGATCCGTCCACGTCGCCTTTCACGATCACGTTGAGTTCGCGGACCTGGCCCTCCTTGATCTGCTGCGAGATGTCATCAAGCGTGGTCAGATGGATCTGGCGGAAATCCTGCTCGCGCTTGAGCTGCTGCCGTTTGAGGCTTATCTCGCGCGCCTCGCGGTCGGTCGCCATCACGAGGAAGGAATCGCCTGCCTGCGGGAAGCCGTCGAGCCCCGTAAGCTGCACGGGCGTCGACGGGCCGGCCGCCTCGAGCCGGTTGCCCCGCTCGTCGAACATGGCCCGCACCTTTCCACTGAAGATCCCGGCCAGGAATGGATCGCCGACGCGGAGCGTCCCCTTCTGGACAAGGACGGTGGCGGTGATCCCTTTCCCTTTGTCAAGCTGCGCTTCCACGATCGTGCCGAGAGCAAGCCTGTCGGGATTGGATTTCAGATCGAGGACATCCGCCTCGAGGCCGACTTTCTCGAGAAGCACGTCGACATTTTTCCCGGTCCGCGCAGAGAGCTCAACGCACTGGTATTTCCCGCCCCACTCCTCAACGAGGATGTTCTTCTCGGCGAGCTGCTGGCGGATTCTGTCGGCGTTGGCTTCGGGTTTGTCGATTTTGTTGATCGCGATGATGATCGGCACTCCCGCCGCCTGCGCGTGGCTGATGGCTTCCAGGGTCTGGGGCATGACGCTGTCGTCTGCGGCGACGACAAGGATCACGATATCGGTGATCTGAGCGCCGCGCGCGCGCATGGCGGTAAACGCCTCATGGCCCGGCGTGTCAAGGAACGTAATGACGCGCCCGCTCGCCGTCTTCACGTTATAGGCGCCGATGTGCTGCGTGATGCCGCCGGATTCCCCGGCCACCACGTTGGAGCGGCGGATGTAATCCAGCAGGGACGTCTTTCCGTGATCGACGTGTCCCATGATTGTCACAACGGGCGGACGGCGGACGAGATCCTCCGGCCGGTCCTCGCCTTCCGTGAGGACTTCTTCCTCCGTCACTTCTTCGTAGAAACTGATCGCGAACCCGAACTCGTCGGCGACAAGCGTGATCGTGTCCTTGTCCAGCCGCTGGTTGATCGAGACCATGATCCCCAGCTCCATGCATTTCTTGATGACGTCAGCGACGTTGACGCGCATCAGGTTGGCAAGATCGTTCACCGACACGAATTCGGTAACGCGGAGCTTACCCTCCTCTTTCTGCGCCTCCTCCGCGAGCCGGGCGACCTCCTCCTCCCGCTCCTTTTTCTTTCGTTTCTTCAGGACAGCCCGCCCCGTCGCGGGGGTGTCGTCCATGGCGGCAAATGTCCGGCGTATGGCATCCGTGACCTCCGCCTGGTCAATCTCTTTGTGGCGGATCTTCTTCTTTTTCTTCTTCTTCCTCTCGAGGTCGTCGACCTCGACCGCTTTCGTTTCCGGAACGTCCTCGCGGACCTTCTTTTTCTTCTTCTTCCTCTTGTGTTCGTCGGTCTCCGCGGCGGTCGGGGCGGCGGTGCCGGGCTTCTGCCCGCGGACCGGCGGTTTTGTCCGGACCGTCAGGTCTATCCTCCCTTTGATCGTGAGGCCGACCTTTTTGCGGTGTTCCTTTTCCAGCGGAGAGAGGAGTTCTTCCCCCCGGGGCTTCCGGGGCTCGACCTTCTCTTTGACCGACGGAGGCTCGGCAGGCGGCGCGGCGGCTTCCACCGGTACGGGGGGCGACGCGGGCGGAGCGGTCTCCGGCTCGGCGGCGTCGGCCACAACGGGGGCCGTCTCCTCTTCGGCGACTTGAACCTCCTCCGCGGGAACCGGCTCCGGAGGAGGCGGTTCCGGCTGCACCACCGGGGCGGCGGCGGGAGGGGCGGAAGGAGCAGCAGGCTCCGCCGTCTCGTCGACCTTCCTTTCCGCCCTCTTGCGCGTCTCGCGGATTTCGGCAATCTTCCGCTGATGCTTCTCCGCGACGTCCTTTTCCTTCTTGAAATGGACGAGGATATCCTTCATCATGTCCTCGTCAAGCGAAGACATGTGGCCTTTGACCTCGTGCCCCTTCTTGCGCAGGAATTCTATAAGCGTTTCATGCGAGAGGTTGAGCTCGGTCGCAACCTTGTAGAGTTTTTTCTTTTTTTCCGCAGTTTCTGCCATGACCACCCTTTGTTCAATCGTCAGAGGAACAGCATCGACTATCCAACACTAGTCTTTTGTCGGTTCCTCCTTCGATGCCGCAGCGTGTTCGCCGCCCGGTGCCGGATCGACAGGAGGAGCCTCTTCCGTCGCAGGTCCCTCGCCCGTCGTTCCCGCCTCTGCGTCCACCGCCGGTGCTTCCGCACCCGGCGTCCCGGCGGATCCCGCCTGCGTCCCCGTCTCTTCTTCCCCTTCCTCCTCCTCTTCCCCCTCCTCCTCGTCGTCATCCACTTCCGCTTCCTCGAGGTCGCGTTTCATCATCTCGCGCAGCTCGTGGATCTTCTCCTCCGTCAGCCCCTCGATGGCAAGGAGCGTGTCGAGCTTGGCGTTGATCACGTCCTTCGCGGTCTCAAGTCCCGCGTCGATCATCTTGAGGTACAACTCTTCTCCGAGTTCCTCCTTGAAGTCCACGAGCTCGATGTCGTACTCGTCTTCTCCGCCTTCCTTGATGAGGTTGATCTCGTAGCCTGTCAGTTTTGAGGCCAATCGGATGTTCTGCCCGTTGCGTCCGATGGCGAGCGAAACCTGGTCGGCCGCGACAAGAACGTTCGCGGTCCTGGCCTCGTCGTTGAGCTCGATGGTCTTGAGCTTCGCCGGCGCGAGCGCCCGCTGGATGAACACTTCGGGCTGTTCGCTGAAGTTGATGACGTCAATATTCTCGTTGTTGAGCTCCCGCACGATCGTGTGGATCCTGACGCCCTTCATCCCCACGCAGGCGCCCACGGCATCGATCCGGTCGTCATGGGATTCCACGGCAACCTTCGCCCGTTCTCCGGGTTCCCTGGCGATCTGCTTGATTTCGATGATGCCGTCGTAAATCTCGGGGATTTCGAGTTCGAAGAGCTTCGAGAGGAACTTGGGGTCGGCGCGGGAAACGACAACAACCGGATTGCCGGCGTTTTTCCTGACTTCCTTGACGACCGCACGGATCGTGTCCCCCTTCTTGTACCGCTCCTTGAAGATCTGCTCGCTTTTCGGAAGGAGAAGTTCGTTGCGGTTGTGGTTGATCAGAATTTCGTTGCGCCGGATCTGGTAGATCTCCCCCACCACGATGTCGCCGATGGTGTTGCTGTACTCGTTGTAAATGCTCTCGCGCTCGATTTCCTTGATGCGCTGGTTGAGGTTCTGTTTCGCGCTGACGACGAGCCGGCGCCCGAATGTGACGAGCGGAATGACCTCGACGAAATCCTCTCCGACGCTGAGCTCTTCTCCCGAAATCTCCCGGGCGGTCTGGGCGTCGATCTGCGTCATCGGGTTTTCGACGGTCTCCACGACCTCGCGCTCCAGGAAAATCTCTATGTCGCCCTTGTCCATGTTCACGACGACGTCGAATTTCGCGTCCTGTCCGTACTTCTTCCGGACCATCATCGAGAAGACGTCCTCGACGATGCCGGTCAGTATGTCTTTGTCGATGCCCTTCTCCCGCACCATCTGGGCAAAAGATTCGACAATCTCCGAATTCATCAGAACCTCCGAATAAATGTTGACTCCAACCCTGGACGGGTCACCACGGCGACTTGACGACAGCTTCTGTCAGGCTCTCAAAACGGAATTCCTCCGGCGCCTTCCCCTTAGCCGTCTCCAGCATGATCCCGGTCTCCCCCACCGACGACAGGCGGCCTGTACGTTCGACGCTTCCGCCCGGCGACTCTGCCTTCACCGCCAGCGTTCTGCCGATGTGCTTTCTGTATTGCCAGGGAAACCTGAGCGGCCTTCCAATTCCCGGGGATGAAACATCAAGCCGGTACGAACCTTCAATCCAGCCCGAACGGTCAATCAATTCGGACGCTTCGCGGCTTACTTTGGAGCAAAGGTCGCTCGTCACACCCTGTTCCGCATCGATAAATATCTCGACAAGGGTTTTCCCGCGGGGCCCGCGCACAACAAGTTCGATAAGATGAGCAGAGAGGCGGGCGACGCAATCGTCGATTGCGGTCCGCATTTCATCGTTCAGCATTATGGTAAGGGTCATCCCAAACAAAAATAGCCCAATTTGGGCTATATCTACAACACAAGAAGATATATACTTCCGGCGTCAAAAGCAAGGGAAATGTAAACTATTGCCCCGAATCAACGATATTCGGGCCCTGTGTCCTCTTCCCACCCTTATCGCGTCGGCGCTGACCGGGACGCCGATATGTTCAAGGAACGCAATGCGCCCGGTCGACCCCCATCAGCCCATGGTCTCCCGAATGATGCGCGCGGCGCGCTTCACCTCGTCCATGGTGACATCAAGGTGTGTGACCGCCCTGAGTCCCATGTAATTCCCCAGCGTCAGGAGGACCCCTTTCCCCCTGAGCGCCGCGAGTATCTCCTCGGGCGACCTGCCGGTTCTTTCCGCACCGATGATGATGATGTTCGTCTGCACCGAGCCAAGATCGATATCGAATGTCTTCACCTGCGCGAGCTCCCGCGCAAGGAAGGACGCTTTCTCGTGGTCCTCCGCAAGCCGGCCGGTGTTGTGTTCCAGCGCGTACAGTCCGGCCGCGGCCAGAATGCCGGCCTGGCGCATCCCCCCGCCGAATATCTTCCGGTAGTGGCGCGCCTCGGCAATGAACGCGGTGCTCCCCGCGATGACGGATCCGACGGGAGCCCCCAGCCCTTTGGAGAGGCACACGGAAACGGAGTCGAAATACGACGCATATTCCATCGGCGTTATGCCTGTCGCGGCGCTCGCATTCCAGAGCCGGGCGCCGTCCAGGTGAAGGCGGATGTTCTTCTTCCTGGCGAACGCGCTGATCTCACGGATGAGTTCCAACGGGTAAACCGTACCGCCGGCGCGGTTATGCGTGTTCTCGAGGCAGATGAGACGGGTCTTCGGCATGTAATAGAGATCGGGACGAACCGCCCGCTCAATCTCCGCAACGCCAAACGCGCCTCTCTTCCCCTCGACGGCGTGGACCTGGGCGCCCGAGAGAAACGCGATCCCCCCGGTTTCGTAGTTGAACACGTGCGCCCCCTTTTCGCATATGACCTCGTCTCCCGGCAGCGTATGGACTTTGATGCATGTCTGGTTCCCCATCGTCCCGCTCGGCACGTAGAGCGCCGCTTCCTTCCCCAGAAGCCCCGCCACCTGCTCCTGAAGACGGTTCACCGTCGGATCTTCGCCAAACACGTCGTCGCCGACGGCGGCCGACGCCATCGCCTCGCGCATCCCCGGTGAAGGGCGCGTGACAGTGTCGCTTCTCAGATCGATGTATGTTTCTGCCATAATGCCCTGTATCTCCTCTCAGTGAATGACTGTCCCGCGAGAGCCGCCGCAAACAGGAGCCCCACAAGGAGCGTTATCTCTCCAAGCCAGTCCCCGTGCTTCGTGTAAAACGTCAGACCGCTTTCCGTTCCTATCGTCCTCGCGAGCGTCCGCTGCGTGAACATTTCGGTGTCGTCGTAACTTCTTCCGTACGGATCGATGAAACAGGAAATCCCTCCCACGGCGCACCGGGCAATCCACCGGCGGTTTTCCACCGCCCGGAAGACGGCAAATTGCCTGTGCTGATAGGCGCCGGACATTTTCCCCCACCAGCTGTCGATCGTGATGAGCGCGATAAACGACGCCCCCTTGCGGACGAACGAAGCAACGAATCCCGGATACGTGGATTCATAGCAGATGATGGAGGAGAACTTCACTCCTGTCGCCCTGTCGGTGAACACGACCGGACCGGGGCCGATCTGCCAGCCTCCGATACCGACTCCCCAGCGCATGAAATCAAGGAACGCGAAGACGTCGGCATACGGTATCCGTTCCGCGATCGGCACCATCTTCATCTTCCCGTACCAGGGGATTTCGCCTTCTCCCGGCTCAATGAATGCGGCGGCATTGAACGTATCGTAACGCTGCCCCGAACGCTGCGACCGGCGTGCGCTCGCGGGGGCCATTGAGGAATCGGCGTAGCTCACCGCATGGGCGATCCCCGTCAGGACGGACACATGCATGCTGTCGATGCTCGACCGTACTCTGTCGAGGAGAGGTCGCGACAGGGGGAGGAGCGGATACCCCGGGATCGCAGTCTCCGGCCAGAGGACGATTTGCGGGGGGTGAAGCGGATTCTCCTTCATGAGCCTCCGGGTGAGCCCGGTGTACAGCGACGCGAGATCAAAATCCGGGCTCTCCCATTTAGCCCAGGGATCGACGTTCGACTGTATGATCCCGACCGTGACCGGTTTCCCGCTTCCCGCGGGGTCGCCCGGTGGAGGTGCTCCGGAGAGCATATACGTCCCCACCGCGGACGGGAGGAGATACAGGAGGGCCAGCGCCGCCGCCTGACGGATCGCAGGTCGCGCCCGGAACTCTTCCGGGGCGCAAATCAGCTTCCTGTAGAGAACGTACGCCGCCGCATTCACGGTGAGAATCCAGAGTGAAAGTCCCCAGATCCCCGTGAACGAGATGAACTGGATCCGCGCGAGATCGTACGACTGGCTGTTTCCTATCGTGAGCCACGGAAATGACCATTCGCTGAGCGAGTGCGAATATTCATACCCGACCCAGAGAAAGGGGAGCGAGACGAGGCCGGCCTTCTCGCCGAACTTCGTACGGACGAGGAAATAAGCGCCCAGTGGGAGAAAATAGAAAACCGGATGCACGATCATCGTCATTGCGCCCGCGATCATCATGTACGGGTCCTTCCCGTGCACGTACCCCCCCGTCCAGTTGAGCGTGATCAGGTGAAAAACGAACATGGCGGCATACGTGAGCCCGAGGGCCGCCCGGAGGCGGCCTGCGCGCGCAAGCGCTATCAGAAGAGGGACGAGACCCACACAGGCGAGTATTCCGAAATGAGACGGGGGGAAGGAACATCCGAGCATCACCCCGGAGAGAATGGCAAGGCCGTAACCGCGTCTTCCGGGAGAGGCCGCCGGTGCCTTCTCCTTTCCCCTGCGCGCCGGGTTCATACGCGGGTCCCCGCGGGGGGATCCACCGCAAGGCGCGGGAATGCCTTCCGAACCGCCAGGTTCCACAGGAAGATCACGACGAGCGCAACGCACACGCCGATCACCGCCCCGCCGAGTATGTCCGACGGATAATGGACGCCGACCGCCGTACGGGAGAGCGCGACGAGCGCCGCCCATGCATAAAAGCCCGTACGCCAACGCGGGTAGTAATACGAGAAGAGCGTTGCAACGGCGAAATTGTTCACCGCGTGGGAGGAAGGGAAGGACTTGCCCGACCCGCAGCCGACGAGAAGGTGGATTCCCTGAACCACCGGCGTTCCCCCGATTTCATGGCAGGGACGCGGCCGCGAGATGAATTCCTTGATCAGTGCGCTGCTCAGCTTGTCGGAGAAGAGAAGGAGGGGAATCAGGAGGAGTGCGGCCGTCCGTCCTCTGGCCCCTCCCTTCACAATGAGGAGCAGCCAGACGGCTGCCAGGAGTATCTGGACGGGAAGAAACCTGTTGTAATCGGTGATCAGCGGCCAGAGGAAATCACCCACCGGATTGGACAGCGTGACGTTGATGAAGTGAAAGACCGCAACGTCAATGGAGTAGAGGAATTCGATCACGGTGAACTCCTGAAGGAGGCGCGGTGCGCGGAAGGAGTCTGGGCCGTCATTGGGCCGTGATGAGCACCACCGCATGCGCCGCCGCGCCGTCGCCGCCGCCGATGAAGCCCAACCCCTCGTGCGTGGTCGCTTTCACGGAAATCTGTCCGGGGGGAATCCTGAGCGCATCCGCGATGTTCCCTCGCATCAGGTCCACGTACGAAGCGATTTTCGGCGCCTCAAGCACGAGCGTCGCGTCGACGTTCCCCACCGTGAAACGGTGGCTCGCCAGGAGGTCCGCGACGTGGCGCAGGAGTATGAGGCTTGATATCCCCTTGAAGCGCGGGTCGGTATCGGGAAAGTGTTTGCCGATGTCGCCGAGCGCCGCCGCGCCGAGAAGCGCGTCCGCGACAGCGTGGACGAGGACGTCCGCATCGGAATGACCGTCAAGGCCTTTCGCATACGGAATGTCGACGCCGCCGATCGTCAGCTTCCTTCCCGCCGCCATGCGGTGAACGTCGTAGCCGAATCCTATGCGCGTCGCATGAGCCACTGCGTCACCTGATTTCAAACTGTGAACCGGGACCTTTTTCCGGCGCGTCCCACTCGATTTTCATGTCCGTCACGTGGGCGGAACGCGGGCCGATTTTCAGATCGCGTATGAGTTCCTCGAGGAGCGATCGGTCACCGGAGGCATGCACCTCGACGGTCCCGTCATAGAGATTCCGTGTGTATCCCCGGACGCCGAGCGCCTCGGCGCGCCGGGCGGCATACCAGCGGTACCCGACCCCCTGGACAAGTCCCTCGACGATGATATGCACCGAGACATCCATTCGCCGCTCCCTGAAGCCTGCGTAAACACAGACACGATATGATACGCCGGCACGCCAAGAAAATCAAGAATCCGCGGAACCGAACGGCCGGTTCAGCAGCGGTATCCCCTCCGAGAGCTCGGACAGAAGAACCCCGCCGATGATCAGACCGCCGCCGAACGCACCGCCGACGCCGATCTGTTCTCCGAGGATGAGCGCCGCACTGGCCGCGGCAAACACGGGTTCAATCGTAAAGATGATCACGGCCCGCGTCGGGGTAGTCTCTTTCTGATACCGCGTCTGCATGAAGGTCGTGAGGATCGTCGCAAAGATGGTGAGGCAGAGCACCCCCGCGACGGTCCCGGAAGGAAACCGGGAGGGCATCGTGTCGAATGCGAGCGTCGCGGCGAGCGCCAGGATCGCGTTTGTCGCCATCTGCAAGAACGTCAGCTGCATCGCGGACATGTCATGCGCGATCACGTCGATATAGACGATGTAGATGGCGAAGAGAACCGCACCGAGGAGCGTCAGGGCGTCGCCGGCGTTGAACGACGACCCGGACGGCGACGTCAGGAGCCAGAGCCCGGATGACACGACTGCAACGCCGGCGATGTTGCCGATCTTTGGGGGCCGTCGCTCGATAATCACCTGCAGGAGGGGGACGAAAACGACCATCATACCCGTGATGAATCCTGATTTTGAAGCGGTCGTCAGGTTCAACCCGACGGTCTGTGCGACGAATCCCAGGAAGAGGAATATCCCGAGGATTGCGCCCCGCACGATCTGCGTCCGCGAGACAGGAAAAATCCTGCCGGCGAAGAAGACGAGGAGAAAGAGGGTCGCGAGGACGAACCGGAGCGCGATCATCTGCAGGGGACTGATGTTCTGCATGACGATCTTCCCGACCACAAAAGTGCTTCCCCAGATCAACGTGAGGGACAGGAGCACTCCTTCGGCGCGGCTCTTGACGGTCACGCCGGCCCGTCCGCCGGGGCGTGCTCAGTGCGCTCCGCGTACTGCCGGAAGAGTTTTCCCCAGGGGGTATCGTCCCGCCACCGGCGGAATGTCCGGCCGTCCACCATCTGCCAGCGGTAGTAATCGTGGTACGCCTCCGACCCGAATATGAACGCGTGGACGAGAGGCGTCCGGAAGAAGAGGTTTTGCATCCCCTTGAGCGGTCCGAACCAGGCGAGATTTCCGAACAGGCTGACGCCGTTGTTGCCCACGGTGAACCCCCACGACTCCCCCGTGATGTCGTCCCCGGTGATTTCGATATCACGCGCGTCCCCGATCCCCAATCCGTCGTCGTGCGCGATGCGGATGTAGCCGATGGAGAGAGGATCGAACCCCATCAGCTTTGCGGCAACGGCATCGATGGCGACCTGGTCGGCGCCGGCCAGTATGACGTTCTTGACGACGGGAATCATCGTTCGAGGGCCCGGCCCGTTGCCGGCCGTCGTGCCGTCCATGACCGCGAATATCCCCGGGTGGATCTCCTTCTGGATGGCGAGGAGGTCCGCGAGCGTCTCATGGATCCATGAGTGCGTGTAGTGCCGCCTCGTGTTGAGAAGCCCTCCGAACGCGTTTTTCATCGCCCCCGTTGTCGTCGTGTAGATGTGGCACTTGACGGTCGGGAGATGGACGATGTTCTTCCCCTCGAAGTAGTCCGGAATCCGTATCCCGTCCGGAAATATCCTGTCGAGAACGTGCATCGTTGCCCTGGGCTTGTAGGTGACCCAATTCATGTCCCCCTCCCGGAAATTGAACCGGACGGGGATGCCGTATTTCCGGAAGAGGGGGACATAATGGTTCAGATCCTCCCCTTTGAATGCGTCGGTGACAACGGTCTTGTTCTGGACGCAGGCGATGTCGTCAAACCCCGCCTTCCTGAGCGCAAGAATCGTCCCCTCCATCTGCCAGGGGGTGGTATTGGCGCCGGGGAAGGGGAAATGCCACGAGATGTTGTCCTTCAGAATCGTCGTCGCACCCCTGCGCAGGACGGAGGACATCCCCGCAAGATCCGTCAGCCGCTGGTAGTCCTCCAGGACGGTCTCAGGAGTGGTCCTGAGAACTGCGACACGAGATCGGGCCATTGCTGCTCCAGTATGTGGATGTCAGGATGTGAATTCCTGCGTTCCCCGGAAACCCTTGCTCAGAACACGGGGGTTTCCTGGTGCACGCCGAAGACTTTCGCCAGTTCCAGGCACATTTCCCCGAGCGTCACGTACGCCCGGGTGCACTGGAGGAGACCCGGCATCAGGTTCGTTCCGTCCTGCGCGGCCTTCTTCAACGCCGCGAGCGCACGGCGGACCTCCTCGTCGCTCCGCGAGCCGCGGACGGCGGCGATCCTTGCAGCCTGTTTCGCCTCTACGCCGGGCGGGATCTCCAGTATCGGGATTCCGACGACCTCCCCCTCTTCCACGAAGTCGTTGACGCCCACGATCACTTTCTCTTTCGCATCGAGCTCCCTCTGGTAGCGGTACGCCGCGTCCGCGATCTCACGCTGGAAGAAACCGGCTTCGATTGCCGGGATCACCCCTCCGAGCGCATCGATCTTTTCGAAATACGCTTCCGCCTCATCCTCCATCCTGGCCGTCAGGGATTCCACGTAGTAGCTCCCGCCCAGCGGATCGACGGTGTTCGTCACTCCCGTCTCATGGGCGATGATCTGCTGTGTTCGCAGCGCGATCTTCACGGCCTTCTCGGAGG